>Ga0247833_1005654_pt1 | contig 14393 bp, 11 predicted proteins | sample LaCruzMarch2015__7_FD_187117 | JGI IMG/M metagenome (GOLD analysis project Ga0247833, IMG submission 187117) | Freshwater microbial communities from meromictic Lake La Cruz, Castile-La Mancha, Spain - LaCruzMarch2015_8m | ecosystem: Environmental > Aquatic > Freshwater > Lake | place: Spain...
CTACAACTGCAAGGATCGTCCGAAGAACAACAAGTCCTTCGAAAAACGGCATGAGCACGATCAGCAGGGCGCAGATCGCGAGGCCGAACTCCGAGATGGCGAGGATCCTCCGTCGGCCGACACCGCCCAAAAGCAGAGCCAGCAAGGGCGGGCCGAAGGCGTAGGCCAGAGAGTAGAACAGCACGAGCTGTCCCGCCTCTCCCAGAGTTACGCCCAAATCTGCACTGATCAACGGCAAGATGCCGGCTATCAGTCCTCCTTCGATGGCACCGACAAAAGCGGCCAGTGCCAACCAGAACAAACGCGTATCCATAGTCTCTCCCTAAACCATCTCTAGCGGGTAATGCCGTGGGATGGGAGGGGCCAGGGATGGCAGACCGGAGTCTTTCTGTGGCCAGGCGTCTGGGTCAGACCCAGGCGCAAAGGCGTCGGCGGCGACGTTGGGTGCTGAGCCAAAAAAATGGAGAAGATGCCTTGGGGATTGGCATCTTCTCCTTGAACCGGACCTTATCAGCTCGGTGTGGGAAACACTCCATGGCGGATGGAGTTCGCTGTTTCGCACCCACTTTAACTACGACAGCGGGCTGTAATTTCATTGGCCTATCGCATTCATATTGACCGCGAACTCCGTGGGTATCGGAGTGAGTAGCGGCTCTGGAACGAACGGTAGGTCCCAACTTGAGCCGGACGCGGGTGAAGGCCGCTCTGTCGATACTCTCGCTGGTCGGACGAATGCTTCAAAACGGACCCGATCGTGATTGCCCTTCGCTCGGGCAAGCCATCTGCTGACCCAAATGGTCCACAGGGGTTGGATGCATGATAAACACGACGACAGAGATGGCTCGACACGCGAGACTTCCGGACACACCGCACCGGCAACGCGTCAAGACCGACCATCGCCTTGATTGGGCATTTGAAACGATCCGCTTGGCGCGCGCCGACAAAGCCGGGGCCCGTCCGATGGTGGCCAAAATCGAGATCGAAGCCGATCTGCTCGGCTTCACGGTGCGCCAGTCATCACCTGACAGGCAGATCGGGCTCTGCCTGTTCCTGGTCTCACTGGAGGAAGCGATCCTGGAGGCCGGCCGTCTGGTTCACGAACGGCTTGCGGAAGGCTACATGGCCTCGAGGGAAGTCTCGGACTGATCCTCGGCACTATCCATTCTTGCCGCCGACAACTGCATCACTGCACTGGTGATGTCTGTCATCATGCGCGAGGTCGAGTTCGACATCAGGCGCTCCGCCTGCCCCGCATGGCGCGACAGCGCCTTGGCCAGGATATTGCTGTGGTTACGCAGGGTGGTCTCAAGCTGAGCCGTCCGCGCATCGATCAGGGTCGTCAAGCCATCGGCCTGTTGGGCGACGACAGTACCGACGCCGGCGACATGCGTGGCGACCTTGTCCGCTGCTTCGGGCAGGCGCTGGGTGACGAGTTTGTCGATCTCTTCGGTCATCGTCCCCAGGCGTTGCAGTGACCCGGTAACAGCCGTATCGACGCTCTTGAAGGCCTCTTCGACTTCGTTGGCAGCGCCACGAGTTGCTTCGACCATGCGCTTGGTGACGATATCCTCAACTCGGTCTGCACCCTTTTCGAGATTGTCCATCGAGGTCGCAAGCGATGCGTCGATGCTTGCATGCAAGGCTGCGAGGCGCTCCGCCGCGATATCGACCCGCGCGACGATGGCTTCGGGTAGTGCGGACAGATGCTGATCGAGCGTCTCGTCTATCGACTCGCGCGTGGTGTCTGTCCAGGCCTGCAGCCTGCCGGCCGCCAGTTCGAGGGCCTCACCCGTCCCCTGCACCGCACCTTCGATGCGCTGCGCAGCGTCGGTCTGCACCTGCGAGAGGTGATGGATCGAGGCACCCACGCGCTCCTTGAAGGCGGAGTTAACCCGCGCCACGTTCGACTCGAGCTGCGTGGTCACGGCCTCGAGATGTTCGCTGAGGGCACCGGTCGCGCGGTGAAGGCCGTCGTTGATCTGGTTGCCAACGGTTGCACTGCGTGCATCAATGTCGGCAAGCAGCTCCTCGCCCTGAGCGACCACCACTGCGGTCAACTTGAGCGCGTGGCCGCTCAGGCTCTCGTCGAGCCGTCGCTCAGCTTCAGTCGCCGACCGTTCGATGTCGCTGCCGGCTGCGCTCAAGCGCTTGTCGATGGCTGCACTGCTCTGCGTCAGGGATGCTTCAAGTTCGGCGCTGCGCGTCGCGAGAAGTCCATCCAAGGCCTGGCTGTGGGTCGAGAATGTCGAGTCAAGGCTCTGGCTGTGCCGGCTCAGGCTCTGATCGAGTTCACGCAGACGCTGGGACACGGACTGATCCATCTCGCGTGAGCGAATAGCCAGCGACTGCTCGAGTTCGGCTGTCCGCATGGTCAGAGCCAGTTCCAGGTCACGTGTCCGGCCCGACAGCATGTCCTCCAATTCCCCGCTATTGGTCCGAAGACCATCGGCAATCTCGAAGGCGCGTTTGCGCAGCATGTCATCGAGGGACTTGCTCCGATGCTCCAGTTCTTCGGTGATGAACTTGCTGTGCACGTCCAGGGTGCCGGACAGGCTCTGAGTGTGCGTGGATATCACCGAGGCGAAGCTCCGGGCGTGCTCGCCCAGCGTCTCACTGATCTCCTTGCTTCGTCGCGCCGACAGCTCACCCAGGTGACTGGTCTTTTCGTCGAGAACGATTTCAAGCAGATCAGCCCGGGCGACGAAGCCGGAGTTGTACTTTTCCAACGCCCCGACGAGCTTTTCGCCCTGCTGCTCGAGTGCATCGGCAAACCGGCCATAGCCGTCACCTACCGTTTCGCTGATCTGCTTGACCCCAAGGGCGACAACGTCCTTGAGGCCCGACGAGCGATCGGTGATGGCGAGTTCGATGTCCTGGATGCTCTGTGCAGCGACGGCCTCGGCGTCGAGGACACGATTGTAGAGCAGATCCCCACTTTCAGCGAAGAGCTTGGCCCGGCGATCGAGGGCATCGACGACCTCGCTGGTGCGCTGCACGATCGACTGACCAAATCCGGAGAGCTTCTCGCTCAGAAGCGATTCAAGAACGTTCACGTTGCTGGAGACATGTTCAGCGTGCCGACTAAGGGCGCTTGCCAGTCGGCTGCTCTTGCTGTCGATCGCCTCGGTGAGCTGCGTGGCGCGGCTATCGAGCGCCCCTTCCAGCGTCAGCAGGCCACTCTCGAGCAAGTTCGAAAGATCCCGGGTCCTGGTCTCGAACTCGGCGGTCATGGCCCGGGTCCTTGTGTCCGCGACCTGATCGAACCGCCCGGCTGCGGCGTCCACTGCTGCCAGCAGGCTTTCGGCGCGTTTGTCCATGCGGGAGACCAGGCCTTCGCCGCGCTCGACAAGGGCAGTGTCGAGGGACTTGCTCGCCGCTTCCAGTGATCGCGTCAGGGCTCCGCCGGTTTCGACGATCGCCCCGGCAACACGCCTGGAGAGCATGTCGAGATCAAACAGCAGGCCGCTCTGGCTTTCCGCCAGCGACTTGCGAGCCCGTTCGGCACTTGCGGCCACGGCGTCGCGTTGATTGTTGAGTTCGTCGGCAAGGGCCCGGATGCCCGATTCACCTCCGAACTTTGCCAGCTCCACCGAGGCAGCCGCTTCAGAGGCCGCCAGGCGGGAGGCAACCTCGGTTGCGACGAGTACGGCGTTGTTCAGGTCTCTGGCCCGCTGGTGCAGCATGAGCACGATGTAGATAGCTAGTCCGAAACAAGCCGCAAAGGCGGCAACAGTCAGGCTGTCGGCGAAGGACCAGTCGGCGAGCGAACCCGTGACATAGAGCACCAGGATCACAGCACATGCTGCCATGGCGCCGAGAACCGGGAGGGAGAGAAAAGTCGCGCGGTGCGGCGCGGCCGGCTGATCGGCTACGGGCGCGGTCTGGGGGGCGACGCCATGAAAGTCATCGACTACAGCCATCTCGAACTCCTGAAATGTGGGGACCCGGCGCGGCGTGTCAGGACCCGGCGCGCGGTACGAAGATGATCTTGCCGTCGGAGCCGACGCGGTAGGTCTTGACCGTGCGGCGGGTGGCGGTGAGGTCATTGGGGAGCAGAGCGTCGGCCTGCTCTGGTGCGACAGTGGCGACTGCCTGCGGCGGTTCAGCCACCAAAGGTTGGTAGGTGACCCTGACCGGGCTGTCGTCGGCAGGGGCCAGGCTCGACACGTCGACAGGCGCCTCGATCCAGTAATTTTCCAGCAAGTCCCGAATGTTAGCGTAGAAGGACTGGCCGACGATCACCATGCTTCCGCCGATCAGGAGCAGGATGATGGCCATGACCAGCGGCAGTCTGCTGTTGCCGCCTTTTGGCGGCTGGAACGACCGGCCGCGCTCGGGCGGCTGGCTTTCGCCGGCAGCGTGACGGCTTGAATCGGAGGCCGCGAGGGCCTGCAAAATGACCTCATCGACGTCCGAACGATGCGAAAGGACACGTTTCTGAACGGATTCTGAACGCGGTCTGACCGATGTCCGGCTGGCTCTGGCGGGCTCGGCGGAGGGCCATTGGCGGTCCGGATGGATCGGCTCGACTTCGACCATCGGCGCCAGCGCCGGCGCCGTTACCGACCGGGGGCGATGCCGGACTGGCGGCGGCGTGTCGGCGACGGGCTCCGGCTCCTCGACATGGGCTACCGCAGCGGGCAGGTCGGTCGCCACCGGCCGTTCGTTTCGCAGCTGCTCGATGTGAGCCTGGAGCAGATCGACATGGGTGGCGGACTCCGTCGGGGCACCGGCGTCGGCGACGCCCGCGGCGCCCACGATCTGCTGGACCAGCAGATCGATATAGTCATCGGCGGTATCGACCTGTCGGGCGCCATGCGCCGGCGGGGCAATCGTGCTGCTGTCATACGTCCTGCTATTCGGCTGCATCGCTCAGTACCTCCTGCTTTGCCTTGCGGCCCGACGGTCTCGTGGTTCCCAGCGCGCTCAGAACCTGCACAAGCGCGCCGTTGACGGTCACCAGGCGATCGGCGGCCAGTTCGGCGGCCTTGCGCGTGGTGTCGCCGACATTGGCGGCGGCGCTTTCCATGCGGCCGAGCGCCTTCTTTTCGTGCTGGGTCAGGCGGACGAGGAAGGTCTCAAGGCCGGTGTCCAGCTGACGCTGCGTCTGCTCGACACCCGACTGCAAGAGCTGGGTGGCTGCCTCCATCGACTTCTGCATGGTGGCTTTGACGCCGGTGACGCCCTCGGTGACGGTGGTCTCAATCTCGCTGGCAGCGCTCTTGACGGCGCGGCCGATCTTTTCGCCGCCCTCGGTGAGAATGCTCGTCGCGGCCCCGACCTGTTCACGCAACTGCGCTTCAAGACTTGCCGAGCTGTCGCCGATCCGCTCGGTCAACCGCGCGGTCTCTCTCGACAGGGTGGCATCAAGTCGGTTGGTGCCGGCAGACAGCGCTTCCTCGAGCAAGTTGGCCCGCGCAGCGAGAGATCCGAGCAACTGATCGGACCGCCTCTCCAGCGCATCGCTGAGCCGGCCGGTCGTTGAGGAGAGCTTTCCGTCGATATCGCTGATGCGCTGATCGACCGTTGCGGCCGATTTTTCGATGACCCCTTCGAGCGCGGCCTGCACATGCTCGGTCTGCCGGGCGAGCACCTGCTCCAGTCCGGTGCTGCCCGACTGGAACATGGTTTCGAGGGCGCGACTGGTTTCGGTGAGCTCTTCCTCGAACTGCTTGGACGAGGCGTGCAGCTGATCGGTGAAATCGGCGCCGCGGGTGCGCATGATGGAGTCGAGTACTTCAGTCCGGCTGTCGAGCGTCCGGGTGAGTACTTCGACCTGCCGGTCAAAGCTGTTCTGACCATCCTTGAGGAAGGCGATCCGCAGGTTTTCGCTCTTGTCGATATGGCTGGCCAGGGCGTTGTCGATGGTGTCGATACCGCTCTTGAGGGTGTGTTCCAGACGGCCCGAGCGCTCGGTGACCTGCTTATCGAGCCGGTTGACCTGCTGTTCGATGGCTGCATCGAACTGCGCGACGCTGGAGGCCATCTTTGCCGCACGAAGTTCGAGGGCGTTCTGCGACGTGCTGAACTGCAGCGACAGGTTCTCGGTCTGGTCGCTGAAGGCGCGGGTGAGTTCGGCAAACTGCCGGTCGAAAGTCGCTTCCTCGGTCTGCAAGAACTGATCAAGCGAAGCGACGGCCCGCTGCAGATGTCCGGAGATGTTGGTATCGAGCCGTCCGATCCCCTGCTCCATGCTCTGCTCGAAGACGTCGGTCTTCTGGCTGATGACGCGATGGAGACGACTGGTCTGCGTATCTATGCTCGACCCGAACTGAGTAATGTTGGCCTCGAATTCGCGGCTGCGCGCGTCAAGGCTGCCATAGATGGCATTGACCCTGTCCTGCATGGCGGCAGCGACGGCCGACATCTTGGCCTCCAGGGTGGAGACGTTCTGCGCGCCACTGGCCGAGATGTCCTCCCTGGCCCGTTCGGCGAAAGCAGCGAGATCAGCGGTGAATTTCTGCCAGAGCTCACCAAGGGCGGCACCGAACCGGTCGGTGGTCGCCTCCATGCGGGCCCGCGCCTGCTTGGCAGCATTAGTCAGCGTTTCGTCGCCACTGTCGATCAGTTCGGCGACCGAACGGATTGCAGCATCAAAGGACGCCTGCAGCCGTTCCTGATTGCCGGCCTCGCTGGACTTGAACTGCTCGAAGCGCGCCTCGAAGGCCTTGTCCGCATCCACCAGGCTATCGCCGAGCAGACCCGAGAGGCGCTGCGCATTGCTGGCGAACGAGGCCTCGATGGTCGAGGTGCCTTTTTCCAGGGTGGCCGACAAAGCCCCGACGCTTTGCAGCAGCTGTTCGTCCAAGCGGTCGGAGCCGCCGGCAAAGATGCTCTCGATCTGATCGACGTGCTGGGCGACGGTGGCATTGTGCGCGGCGACGGTGATCGACAGCTTGTCGCTGGCGACGGCAACCGTGTCCTGAACGTTCTGCAGGGTCGAGGTGAAGCGCTTTGACCCCTCGTCCAGAGCATCGACCGCCCGATCCATCTTGAGAACCAGACTGTCACTGATCTCCTTGGTCTGGTCGCTGATCTTGAGGTGGAAGTCGCGGACGTTGCGCGCCATGGCGTCGGCGAACACGGTGGCCTTGGTGGTCAGCAGTTCGTTGAGTTTTTCCGTCGTCTGGCCCAGGGCCCCCTCGAGTTCGAGGGTGCGCTCGAGCGCAGTATTGTGGCGCTCCAGGGTCGGCATGAGGCGCGTCGCGGCGCCCTCGACCAGGTCACCGAGCCGCTTGACCTGGCTTTCGGCGCCCTGCTGGAAGGTCGCCATGCGCGCATCAAAACTGCCCATGGTTTCGCTGGTGAGTTCGGCGAAGCGCTGCGAGGCCTGCCGCGCGCCGGTATCGAGCACGCTGGTCAGTTCGATCGAAGCGGTCCCGATCTGGCTTTCGATCCGGTTGACGCTGCTGTCCAGGCTCGTGGCGATGGACGCGGTCAGTCGGGAGGCGATCTCGTCGACATGGCGCGACTGGTTGTTCAGGTCGTCCCGCAGCTTGGTGCGTGCGGCTTCGAGATTGGAGACCAGGCGCTGTCCCTGGGTCTCGAATGTCTCGACCAATCCGCCACTGCCATTCTTGAGCAGGCTGTTGACCGACTGGACCTGCTCGGAGAGCATTTCTCCGAGCGGCCGCACGCGGTCGTCGATCACGTCGCGGATGGTGTTGGCGAACTTGGCCCCCTGGCTGGAGAGCTCGCTGCGCAGTTCCAGATTGACATCTTCGACGACGCCGCGGGCGTAGTTGCCGGCCTCCAGGACCTGGGACGCCAGATTGGCGAGTTCCTGATGCAGCGCCTCGCGGCTGCCCTTGACGACGCCCTGTACTTGCTCGGTGGCGGTGACCAAGGTCTCGCGCTGACGCGCCAGTTCCTGCACCAAGCCGAGCATGCGCCGCTCATTGTCGGCGAAGCTGTTTTCGAGCACGCCGACCTCGCGCTGCACGGCAGCTTCGATTTCGCTGGTGCGATTGAGGGACTGATCGAGCTGCTCGTTGAGTTTTGCCAATTCACGGTGAACGGCATGTCGGATCGAAATGATCTTGCCCGATGCCTGGGGTTCGGGATCGGCGATCCGGACGATGGAATTGCGGACCTGCTCTCCCTGCGTCTGAAGGTTCTTGAGCTGCTCGCCGAGCGGCATGAGGTAGAGCACCACGACCGCCGGCAAGGCGATCTGGGTTAACAGCGTCAAGCCACCGCTGGAGAACCAGAATTCCAGCGACAGGACATCAAGTCCTCGCTCGAACAACGCAATGGTGAGGACAAAAAATGCCCAGCCGCCGACCAATATCGCCGTGCGCATTTTTTGCGACGCAAGTGACGCCTCAGACCGGCCACTCGAATCTCGGTTGAAAGACCCAACGCCAACTGCATCTAAAGACCCAACGCCAACTGCATCTTTCGGCTGATCGTCTAGCTTTGAAATCCCCTCTGGCTGCGCGACATCAAAATTTTCCATTACCAAACCCCCGTTTAACCGAGTTCTAGCAAAAGAAAATTAACCACCCCATCACAATCCCTATCCATTCTGAATAGATCATGCAGCATTTAACTCCACGCTGCGAATTATGACAACACACCCCACAACACACTGTCCACATCTACCCGTGACGAAAAAATTTACTTTTCCATAGAGCCTCACACTCCTTTATCACTCAATATTCTTTTAATTGCCCCCTCAACCTGCATCAGCGACAACGGCTTGCGAAAAACAACATCACAATTTGGCACCCTAACAAATATACTATCATATACGCCAGTCATAAAACAAAATACATGCGGCATATCCGAAGCAGAAATCGAACACAGCAAACTCACTCCGTCTTCCCGTGGCATCATGACATCAGTAAGAATAACGTCGATGCTCTTCTTCCTCTCCAAGATACATCGCCTGACACCTTCAGCACTATCTACCGCAACCGCACCCCACTTGTTCCTGCCGAACCACTCTGCAAGTTCGACAGCAACATCAAGCTCATCATCGCAAATAATAATCTCTCTCACGAGAAAACCCTTTTCAGCGGCAAGGAAAGAATGAACTGGGCTCCATCGGCAGTGTTTTGCACATTAATGTCTCCACCCATTGAACGAATACCACGTCGAGCAATCGCCAAACCCAAACCAGTACCACCGCTCGATTCCTTTGATGTCACGAAGGGTAAAAACACTTTATCTAATATCTCCTTCTTTATGCCGCCCGCATTATCAGTTATTATTATATAAACCACTTCTTCTGTACATTGCAGGTCTACCCGCAACTTCTTCTGATACTGCACCTCCATACCGTCAAACGCATCTCGCGCATTCAACAAAATATTGAGCAACGCTACTTCCACTACAGATGGACCCCCTACGACAATACAATCTGTTTGACATTTAATCACCACCTCCACATCAACATTGGCGAGGCGCAACTGATGACTGACGAAGCCAATACTTACATGTAGACTTTTAATAACACTAAACGGTTCCGTCTGCACGCGATCTTGTCGTGCCATATCAAGAATAGTTTGAGTTACTTTATCTGCACGCTCTACCTGCCTTATAATATTCTGCAGCTTCTTTTTGATATATTCATTGTCAAGTTTGCCACTTGCTACTGAGCCGATCGCATTTTCGGCGGCAGCGGCAATTACCGCAAGCGGCTGATTTAATTCGTGCGCGATGCTCGAGGCTAATTCCCCAAGCAGCATGAGGCGCGCTGAAATAAGCGACTGACGCTCATAATCCATAGCGTGCGTGCGGTCTTCAATCGCAAAAATGGCTGTTGACTGGCCTAACCAATTTACATTATTCGACATAAATGAAATATTTCTCGCCACCCCTTCGACAACTAGAGAAAGTGATGTACTTCTTGCGTCCACAGCTAACGCAGCACCAATTTCACTTAAGAGAAACTCATTGCTACAGCCAAAATTAGAAAGTAGGTCCTTAAACGCGACGTTTGAATAAGTGGTCAAGTTATCACTAGCAAGCGTAATAGCCACGGGGATTGCATCGAGAAGATCCATCAATTCCTGCCCGTGCTCGACGGCAATACGGCGCATTTCAAATACTTCTGACAAAAGCCTTCGGCGCCTTTTCATCTCAAATGCCATAAATAACACAAGACCGATCGAACTAGCGGATAACATCAAGAACGCTAACTCAACGCTTTTATTATTTATAAGCTGCTCACGAATAGTAATGTCTTTATTAACCAATACAGCACTCTTGAGAATTTCTGACAGCAATTTATCGACCGAGTCACTTTGCGATCGCATAATCTGCAATTGTGTGTCGACTGAAATATTCTCACTGCTTTGCGAAAGCAGATCGTCTGAGAGTGCCGAAAAATACGCAAAGAACGTCCTTAAGTCGTACTTAAACTCCTGAATGTTAGCGATTTGACTCCCTTCTTCTGAATCCGACAACACTGCAATCCGAGACGCGAGTATCGCCGCATTTAATCCCAACTCGCCTCTATTGCACAACACTTGGGCGACCGCACATTTTTCTACCGACATCGCGAATTTTATTGATTCGAGTTTTGCCTGGTACGCAACCCACCCGGCGGATCGAATACTACCTTGAAGGGCATTTCTTTGTGCGTTATTTTGCACAAACAACACGGCTGTCGAAACGAACAGCCCGGCTGTCAATACGGACAGAACTAAGGTAACATATATACGCCACTTTAGTTCATACTTACTCCACATGAAATTCAACATGAGATACATGCCATACCATCCTGGACAACACTATTTGATCAGCAGGACGCGACATTTCGTCTAAAGGATAAATAACCCAAAACGGTCCTTTATCATATATTTTGAATTGAGCTCCATTTATTCGTGAAGCCACGATAACATTAAGCGCCTCCCAATCTTCAGCAGGAACAAACATTGAATATCCGTTTAACGCGCTGACGGTGGCCCCACTTATCCTGCCGAACTTTGGCAAAAACAACTCCGAAAGCGTTGCAAGTGTGGGACCAATAAATGAATCAATTTCTTGGGTCCAAGGGGTCGAAGTAATTATCTCTGACTGAACAAGTGATTCGATAAATTCTTGGGATATTGTTAGTTCGTTTAGTGGCAAGTCTTTCATTACCCAGGACACATGGAGTTCAGCTGCATCGACAACCAGAGAAGAAAGCGAAATTATAAGTGCGCTAACGATTCGTATATTTGCCCTAACCATGACCATTTTAATCCACTTCGTATTCGTTAAACCAGTTCACGAAAGCAGACACTGTCTCACGACCACGTTTTGTCAAGGATACGACTATACGTCGCCTGTCTATCGGATCGTGCTCACGCACAGCTAGGCCTTCGTGCACGAGCATGTCTAATCGACGAAGGGCCGTCGTCTGCGAAGATTCGGATCCGACACAGACATCAGAAACAGATAGCTCCTCTCCGGATAGGGAGGCCTTGTATAGATCAAGCATGATGTGCCAAGATACTTCGTCGCTTGTCTTGGCTCCAAGTAATCGTAGGCGCTGGTCCCGCGCTTTTAGCAATAGCTCGACACTGTTCTGCGGAGTGAAAGCAAAACCTTTTGAGTGACCGCGCTTGAATCGACTTGCTCTGCGAACAGCCTCGGAAAGCTCGCCGGCCAGAATCGGCTTTCTCAAGAAATCAAAGGCTCCAAGGCGCATAGCAGCCAGAACATTTTCGGTATTAAAGAAGCCAGAAATTACTATGGTAGGGATTAAACTCTGTTCCGACGACGAGCGCATTTTCCTTAGTAGTTCAAAGCCAGACATATCTCCAAGGCTCACGTCGGTTACGACGGCGGAGTAGAAAGGTACGTTGGCTAAAACCTCAATAGCTTGCCTGGCATCGTGGACGATATCCATCTGGATACCGGTCATGTCTGAGGTTTCTTTTAGTTCCTGCGCGAGAGCGAGGTCGTCCTCTACAAGTAGCACTCTCTCGGCCGTTATTTTTTTAGTCACTTTAAACGTCCTGTCCATTCACTTTGGTCACTCTAGCGCGCCAGACGGTGAGGCGAACATGCTCACAATGGGCCGTGTTTGGTTGTTTTTTGCGCCATTTTGACAGTTAAATTTTAGGTCATTACGGATCGTGGTGAGGTCGTTCATGAGGTTGGATCGATTTTCACCCGAGTGCGCTGCTTCCGGCATGATTTACCGGTTCGTCGTAAACTAGAATGCGAAACCTAAGCATCTGCCTGCTCGGTGGACACGAAGTCCCCTCATTTCGGTCGTCGCATACCACACTGATCAGATAGAATCGGTTCCTGCATCTACGCCACTCTGGAGTTGGCTCCGGTTCCACAACAAGGACAAGAGGATGAGGCGCAGCAGGTTCACCGAAGACCAGATCCTCGGGAGGTTGAAGGACCACAATCCGGGGATCCTTGTCGCGGGCCTTTGCCGGAGATCTTGCGTGAACACAGCCAGCCTTTAACAGCCAGCCTTTAAAGGTGGAAGGCAAGTATGGCGGCATGGACGTCAACGAGGCCAGAAGCTGGAGGCTCTCTGGACTGCCCCCGGTTTGGCAGACATTTTTCGGCCTCACGCCGCGGCGGTTTCGAACGCCTCGGGACTGATGCCGCCAATATGGCTATGGCGGCGGGTTCGGTTGTAGAAGACCTCGATATACTCGAAGATGTCGGCACGAGCGAGGTCGCGGGTTTTGTAGATACGCTTTCGAATGCGCTCCTTCTTCAAGCTCGAGAAGAATGACTCGGCCACGGCATTGTCCCAGCAGTTGGCACGTCGGCTCATGCTAGGTTCGAGGTTGTTGGCCTGACAGAACCGCTTGAAGTCGTCACTGCCATATTGGCTGCCCTGATCGGAGTGTACGACGACGCGGCCGGCAGGCTTCCTGCGCCAGACCGCCATCAGCAGCGCATCCATGGCCAGCTCCCGGGAGAGACTAGGCTTCATCGACCAGCCGACAACCTTGCGTGCGAACAGCTTCGACGACGACTGCCAGGTAAAGCCAGCCCTGCCAGGTCCTGACATAGGTTATGTCGGTCACCCAGACCTTTGTTGGGGGCCTCGACGGTGAAGGCGCGCTGCAGGTGGTTCGGAGCGATGATGGACGGACGGCCTGCAATGGCCCGGGGCTTCTTGTAGCCGCGTACGGGCTTGATGCCGTTCTCTCGCATGAGGCGTTCGACACGGTGGAAGCCGCAGACCTCGCCGACTTCTCGCAGGTCCCCGAAGATGCGACGCGCACCATAAACGCCATGACTTGCCCTGTAGGAATCTCGGATAAGATCGAGCAGGCGGGCATCTTCCTTGGCGTGATCGCTCACGGGCTCCTGGAGCCATGAGTAAAACCCTGCGCGGGCTACCCGCAAAACCCGGCACATCAGGGTGATGGCGTAATCACGGCGGTGCTCGTTCATGAAGCGGTACTTCACCCGGGTTCCCTGGCAAAGTACCGCGCGGCTTTTTTTAGCGGATCCCGCTCCTCCTCGACCCGCCGAAGCTGCGAGCGCAGGCGAAGAACCTCGCTCTTGGCCTCCAGAAGTTCCTGCGACTGCTGCTCCGAGCGGTTCGGCGACACAGCCTTGACCCACTTGTAAAGGCTGTTTGCCGACACGCCCAAACGGGCGGCGACATCAGGCACGCCATAGCCCCGTTCAACCACCTGGCGAACGGCATCTTCCTTAAACTCCGGGGTAAATCTCTGTGAACTCACAAGCTGCCTCCTCCGATGCAGCCGAGCCACCGAGAGCGGCAGCTGCACCAATCGACGGGCCTACCGGCTTGAGCGGATCGAGCGCGCAGTGATCGATGGCGTCGAGGGGCAGCTGCAGCACCCGGCATTGCTTGCTGAGTACATCCGAGCCTATCGCGAAGAGCGCATGCGAGATGCTGCAGACGCCATCCGCGACCGCGCCTCGCTGGAAAGGCGGGCGAACGAGGTCAAGGGCCAGCTGAGCCGGTTGCTGGATGCGTATCTGAAGAGCGTAATCACCATTGAGGCTTTCGAAGAGAGGTCGGCGCCGTTGAATGCCGAGCGCGACGATCTCGCCCAGCGGTTGGCCCAGACGCCAAGGGCGCCAGTGATCGAGCTTCACCCCCAGGCGGTTGCCGAATATGAGCGCATCGCCTCAGACCTTGCCGGCAGACTGGGAGCACTCGACCTCACCGAGGACCGCGACACCATCGACAAGTTTCGGTCTCTCATCGACCGCGTTGTTATCCACGACACGGCAGAAGGCGGCGTGGAAGCCGAGGTCATCGGCCGAATGAGCGCCGTTCTCGGCCTGCCAGCCGGTGATGTTGGGGGATTGATGGTAGCGGAGGAGGGATTTGAACCCCCGACACGCGGATTATGATTCCGCTGCTCTAACCAACTGAGCTACTCCGCCCCGGGACGCGAACGGTCCGAGTGCGCTGGAGGGCAAGAGGGCCCGAGCGCCGCGAC
>Ga0247833_1005657_pt1 | contig 14390 bp, 11 predicted proteins | sample LaCruzMarch2015__7_FD_187117 | JGI IMG/M metagenome (GOLD analysis project Ga0247833, IMG submission 187117) | Freshwater microbial communities from meromictic Lake La Cruz, Castile-La Mancha, Spain - LaCruzMarch2015_8m | ecosystem: Environmental > Aquatic > Freshwater > Lake | place: Spain...
TGTGGTGGCGCCGTCGACCGAGCAGAGCGGTGTCGGCCACGCCATCACGTTCCTCACGCCGCTGACCGCCAAGGAGGTTTTTGCCGGGGATAGTGCCCGGGGCTGGGCCGTAGACGGTAGCCCCGCCGACGCCGTCAAGCTGGGGATCTCGGCGTTTTGTCCGCGCCGGCCCGACCTCGTGATCAGCGGCGTCAACAGCGGCCTCAACGCGGGCATCAATGTGCTTTATTCCGGCACGGTTGCCGCTGCGATCGAGGGCGCCTTCTTCGGAATCACGAGTGTCGCGGTGTCGCTCGAGTGGGACGACCATCCCGACTACGACCGGGCCGCCGAGATCGGCACGAATGTGATCCGTCAACTGCTCGAGCGCCGGCCGGTGCCGGGCAGCCTGTTCAACATCAACATTCCGACCCGCGCCCTGTCGGGCCCACCGCAACTGCGGGTCGTGCCGATGTGCGTGGCCCGCTACGGCGAGGCCTTCGAGCGTCGCGTCGATCCGCGGGGACGGTCGTACTGGTGGGCCACGAACAACCCGCCGCCCCCGCCCTCGCCGCTGGAGACGGACGTCACGGCTCTGGCCAGCGGACATGTCACGCTCACTCCGCTCGATTACGACCTGACGCACCGCGGCAGTCTCGACACGCTGGCGGCCGGACCCTGGCGGCTGGACTGACGCGGCCTCGCCGTGGCTCACGAGCGGCCGCGAAGAAACAGCATCCCGGCCAGCACGCCCACGGTCACGAGCCCCGCCAGCAACGCGATCCAGAATCCCAGCGGCAGCCCCGCAAACTCCAGCGGCTTCCGCCGCCGGGCACGCCGCTCCGCCGCCTCGTCCGCCGCGCGGCCCGGCGCGGCCGGCTGGCCGGCGACAGAGGGGCTGACTGGTTTGTGGCCCGTGGCCCGTGAGCCCGCTTTGCCAGTCGCCGGGGGCGGCGTGAAGATCAGGCTGCCGGAGTCGGGCAGGCCGCCGGGTCGTTGGGCGGCCGGCCCGAGCGAGACGGAGCTCGAGCCGCCGCTTCCTGGCCCGTGACGAAACACCGGCTGCGGCGGTCGGGGCGTGGATTCTTCGGCCCGTCGGGGCGGGCCACGCAGCGGCGACGCGGCCTGGGCGGCGGCGTGCGTTTTGGCCGTCGCCGCCAGCCATCCGCCGAGCGCGTTGGCCACCTCTTCGGCGGTTTGCGGTCGGGCGTCGGGGTGTTTCTCCATCATCCGGAAGTAGAGCTCGGCGATCGCCGGAGGAACGTCAGGCCGCTCGTCGAGGATATTCGGCGCGGGCTTCCTGAGGTGGGCCTGAATCCGCTCGGCCAGCTTGCCTTGGGCGAAGGGCGCCCGGCCCACGAGCAGGAAGTGGAGCGTGCAGCCGAGGGCGTAGATGTCGCTGCGGCGATCGGCGGTGTGGCTGTCGGTTGCCTGCTCGGGGGCCAGGTAGTCAGCCGTGCCCAGCACCTTCTCGTCATGCTCGCGGGTCAGCGAAGCCTGCTTGTCATCGTCTCCGGCCAGGGCCAGGCCGAGGTCCAGGATTCGGACCACCCCCTTGCGGTCCAGGATCAGGTTGGCCGGCTTGACGTCGCGATGCACCAGTCCTTCGCCGTGGGCGTAGTGGAGGCCGATGGCTGCCTGGCGGAGGTAGTCGACCGCGTCGCGGACCTCGAGCGGGCCGTCCTGCTTGACCTTGGCGTGCAGATCGATCCCGTCGATGTACTCCATCACGATAAAGTGCACCGAGCCGGCGGTGTCGAGGTCGAAGGCCCGGGCGATGTTTTGGTGGCCGAGCCGAAAGGCGGCCTGGGCCTCCCGCTCGAACCGGGCCAGGAAGGAGCTCTGTTCCACCCGCTTGATCGGCAGCACCTTGATCGCGACCCGCTGCTTGAGCGTGGTGTTTTCTGCGAGGTAGACACTGCTCATGCCCCCGGCCCCGAGCAGTCGCAGCAGCCGGTACTTGCCCAGCATGAAGCCTTTGTGCTTCCCCTTACGGAGCTGTTCGACCTGCCACTGGGTCAGCAGTTCGGCGGCGACCAGCGCCTGGGGCAGGCTGTCGGGCAAGTCGCTCGCGGGGTCGGGCCAGCCGGCTGCCACTTCCGCCAACCGAGCTTCCTCCACGAGCCCGCTCTTGCGGACAATGGCGAGAAAGTCGGCGATCGAGCGGACGGTTTCGGCCATCAGTGGTCCCGCAGGTACAACTCGAGCCTATCACGAAGCGTGGCTCGCAAACGATGCAGATTCTGCTCTATACCCGCCGCGGCTGTCATCTCTGCGAACAGGCCGAGGACATGCTGGCCGCCCTCGGGGTGTCGGTGGGGCTGGTCGACGTGGATGCCGAGCCCGGGGCCGCGGCCCGCTACGGCCTGCGGGTGCCCGTGCTCGAGATCGACGGAACGGTGGCGCTCGAGGGCAGGTTTCAGGAGCGGCAGCTTGCGGCCCTGCGGGCCGCCCTCACAGCCCGAGGCGGACGCCTCGACGGGCCAACTGATCGGCGAGCATCGGAGCCGACATGAAGACCTCCGCGTCCCAGCCGGCCGCGCGGGCGGCGGCGACATGCTCGGGCAGGTCGTCGCAGAAAAAGATCCGCTCGGGCGCAATGCCGGCCCGCTCAGCCGCCCGCTCGAAAATCCCCGGTTCAGGTTTTGAGACGCCGACCTCGTGGCTGAGGATGGTGGTCCGGAAGCCGCCGGGCAGGATGCCCCAGCCGCGGCCGAGCAGGTGCCGCCAGTGGATCTCGCAGGTGTTGGAGAGGATGCCGATCGGAATCTGGCAGCGCTGCAGGGCCGCGACCACCGGCAGGATGCCGACGTTGAGTTCGAACATGTCGGCCGCGGCCACGGCCAGCGCCTCCGGGTCGCTCTCGGTGCCGGTGCGCCGGCTGAACTCCCGGTGAAAGGCGGGCCAGTCGATGGTGCCCCGCTCGAGATCAGCCTGCAGGCCGTCCCTGACCGCCGCGCCCACTCGCAAGGCATCGGCTCCACAGACCTCCGCCATCTGCCGGAAGGCCCGCTCGCGGTCGAACGTGGCGATCACGTTGCCGAGGTCGAAGTAAACGAAGGCGGGAGGCATGGACAAGCGCGAGATCCGGTGGCCAAGCAGACCGCTTTCACGGCTTCCCCGAGGATACTATCCTGCCTGGTGATTCGCCCGTGACGCCTTTGCAAGGAACCGATCCTGATGGCCATTTTGAACCGCACCAGTGCGCGGATCACCCAGCCCCGTTCCCAGGGAGCCTCTCAGGCGATGCTGCTCGGCACCGGCCTCAGCCTGGCCGACCTCGACAAACCACAGGTCGGGATCGCGAGCATGTGGTACGAGGGCAACACCTGCAACATGCACCTCGACCGGCTGGCCGCCAAGGTGCGTGAGGGGGTGGTGGCCGCGGGCCTGGTGGGGATGCGGTTCAACACGATCGGGGTCAGCGACGGGATCTCGATGGGCACCGAGGGGATGAGTTTCTCGCTCCCCTCTCGCGACGTCATTGCCGACTCGATCGAGACGGTGATGCAGGCCCAGTGGTACGACGCTCTGGTGGCGATCCCCGGTTGCGACAAAAACATGCCGGGCTGCTTGATCGCGATGGGCAGGCTCAACCGGCCGGCCCTGATGGTCTACGGCGGCACGATCAGGCCGGGCCATCTGGCCGACGGCAGCACACTCGACATCGTGTCGGCCTTTCAGTGTTATGGCGAGTACGTCGCCGGCCGGATCGATGACGCCCGCCGGGCCGAGATCGTCCGCCATGCCTGTCCTGGAGCTGGCGCCTGCGGCGGCATGTACACCGCCAACACCATGGCCACGGCGATCGAGGCACTCGGCATGGCGCTCCCCGACTCGGCTTCGATCCCCGCCGAGCATCCCGACAAGGAGCAGGAGTGCCTGCGGGCCGGCGCGGTGGTGCTCAACCTCCTGGAGCGTGATCTCAAGCCGCGGGACATCATGACCCGCCGCGCCTTCGAGAATGCCATGGTCACGATCATGGCCCTGGGGGGCTCGACCAACGCCGTTCTCCATCTGATCGCCATGGCCCGGGCGGTCGAGGTGGAACTCGCGCCGGCCGACTTCCAGGCGGTGGCCCGACGAATCCCCTACCTTGCCGACCTCAAGCCGAGCGGGAAGTTTGTCCAGGAAGATCTTCACTCCATCGGCGGCACCAGCGGCCTGATGAAGTATCTCCTCGACAAGGGCCTGATGGACGGCGACTGCCTGACAATCACGGGCAAGACGCTGGCTGAAAACCTGGCTTCGAGCAAGGGGCTGATGGCCGGCCAAAAGATCATTCGGCCGGTCGAGGACCCGCTCAAGAAGACCGGTCATATCGCGATCCTCCACGGCAATCTCGCCCCCGGCTCGGCCGTGGCCAAGATCACCGGCAAGGAGGGCTCGCGGTTCCGCGGGCCGGCCCGCGTCTTCGACAGCGAGGAGGCGATGCTCGCGGCGCTCGAGCAGGGGGGCATCACGCGGGGCGACGTGGTCATCATTCGCTACGAGGGGCCCAAGGGGGGGCCGGGCATGCCCGAGATGCTCACGCCCACCTCGGCGCTGGTAGGGGCTGGGCTGGGAAACGACGTCGCCCTGATCACCGATGGTCGGTTTTCCGGAGGTTCGCACGGCTTTATCGTCGGCCACGTCGTGCCCGAGGCGCAAGACGGCGGGCCGATCGCGCTGGTGCGTGACGGTGACACGGTGGTGATCGACGCCGATGCGGCGACGATCGATGCCGAGGTGGACGAGGCTGAGTTTGCCCGCCGGCGGGCGGCGTGGAAGCAGCCGCCGCCAAAGGCGACACGGGGCATCCTCGCCAAGTACATCCGCTGCGTGGCCCCGGCCTCGCGGGGCTGCGTCACCGACGAGTGAGCGGAGCGGCGGGGGCGTGGCCGGGGCTCGCGGGCCGGCCAAGGCCGCGTTGTTTGCCCAAAAACCGGCCTTGAAGCCGCGGCAGGTGTTCGCGACCATCCTGCCCCACCGGTTGAGGCAGGCTTGTCGATGGCGAAGTTCACCCTTCTCGTGACGGTCTTGATGGTCGCCGCTACCGCTGCGCGCGGGCAGGCTCCGCCGCTGCCGGCCGATCCGTTTGCACCACTGCCCGAGGGCACCGTGATGGGCCCCGGCGGCCCGGTTGTGCCGGGGCCACCGCCTGGCCCGCAAAACTCCGTGCTGATCCCGCCGCTGGATGCCGAGCTCGTGTGGACCAAGATGGTGGATGTGACCGACGACTACTTCAAGGTGCAGTCGGAACAGCGGGTGGTGTTTGCTGCCGGCGTGCCCACGGAGGGTCGGATCGACACCTTTCCGCAGACCGGGGCCACGGTCCTCGAACCCTGGCGGGGTGACTCGGTCGGCTGGAATGAACGATGGGAATCGACGCTCCAGTCGATCCGCCGGCTCGGCACGATGCGGCTGATCCCCGACCCGGCGGGCTGGCGGGTGGAGGTGGTGGTCAACAAGGAGCTCGAGTATTTGTCGCGGCCGATGCGGGCCACCGCTGGCGGCGCGTCATTTCGCAACGACGACTCGCTGTATCGGTATGGCACCCCGCTACCGACGCTCGGCCAGCAGGTGGGCGACCAGCCGCGACCAGTCGCGGCCCCGGCGCCATCCGCCGGCTGGATCCCGTTGGGCCGCGACCCGCTGCTCGAGCAGCGGATGCTGGGCCAGCTGCTGGCGAAGCTGGGCGTGCAGCCAATGCCGCAAGCCGCTCCCTACTACGAACCTCCTGCGGGTGTGCCTGGCGGGGTCACCGCCCCGGCCTCCCCTGCCCTGCCGGCGGGCCCGATCTACGGGCAGCCGATCCCGGCTGAGCAACTGCCGCCGGGCGCGGTCGTGGCCCCCGGGCCGCCGGTGCCCATCGAGTCACTCCCCGCGCCGCGGTAGCCAGCGCGGGTCTCGCGGAGGCTCGGGGCCAGGGATGGCCTTGCTGCCGTACAGTCAGCTACCCCCTAAGCGGCCCACCAGTTGCTCGAACTGGCGGGCATGGCGGGCGTGGGAGGTGTGCATGTGCTCTCCCTGCGAGAGGAACCGCAGGCGGTCGTCGCGGTCGAGGTTCTGCGACCGGAGCACCCGCTCAAACGGCTGCCGGGCCTGCGCGTAGACCACGAGCAGTTTGTGCTCGTCAAACTGCACTTCCAGGGATTGTTCAGGATGCAGCACGGCGATGCCGGTGCAGCCGTCGTGGAGCAGCAGCTCTTCAAAATCCCAGAGCAGGCTCTCGAGCATCAGTCGTTCCATCCCCTCGCGGGAGAACTCGCGGACGCCGACCGAGTCCTCGTGCGACGACTCGAGGATCACGTCCACCGTGTCGCCGAGCGGTTCGAGGAGTTCGAGAAACGTCTCGAACAGGCTTTCGGCGGAGACCGCGGCCACGAGGGCCGGCATCCGGCTGCCCGACTGGGGGTCGACGTAGGCGTCGTGGCGGTAGCCCGCCCGCGGCACGATGTCGAGCTGCCAGCCGGGGCGGACGGCCTCGGTGAGCGCGAAGCGGCCGTAGGTGCTGCGGGCCATATGGGCGTCGAGGGCCGCCTCGTCGGGCCGGGCGGGGTCGGCCGCCGGGGCCAAGACAGCCTTGAGGGTGGGCATGGCCAGCCGCGAGGCGGCGGATTCATCGAGGAATCGCATCAGTCTGGCTCGAGCGGATGAAGGGGGCGTGGGGCGACTTTGGGGGGCGTTTGGGCCGCCCGTCGACATTACCTCTAACGTAGGACACGGTTTCGCGCCGTGCGGTGACGGTCTCGGCCCCACAAAATCCCGGGCGGGCGGTAGCGGGCTGGCGAAACTCGTTGTCGCTCCGGGCCGCGGGCCCCATAATCCGCGACTTTCCCCGCGACTCGCTCCTGGAGGTTCACCAGCTTATGGAAGGAAAAATCGTCGCGACCGGCGTCACCTTCGACGACGTGCTCCTGCTGCCCCGCCGTTCGGCGGTGGTGCCGGCCGAGACCGACGTGGCCACCCGACTGACCCGGGGGATCGAACTCAACATCCCGATCATCAGCTCCCCGATGGATACCGTCACGGAAAGCGAGATGGCGATCGCCCTGTCCCAGGAAGGGGGGCTGGGGGTGATCCACAAGAACCTCTCGATCGAGCGGCAGGCCGAGGAGGTGGACAAGGTCAAGCGGAGCGCCAACGGGATCATCATGGATCCGGTGACGCTGCCGCCCGACGCCACCGTGGCCCGGGCCCGCGACGTGATGGATCAGCACAACATCTCAGGCGTGCCGATTACGGTCGGCGGCCGCAAACTCGTCGGCATCATCACCCGCCGCGACCTGCGGTTTCTGGAGAGCGGTGAGACGCCGATCTCCGACATCATGACGAAGTCGGGGCTGGTGACGGCCACTGGCACGGTCTCGCTCGACGATGCCGAGAAGGTCCTGATGGCCAACAAGGTGGAGAAGCTTCTGCTCGTCGACCCTGCCGGTCTGCTCACCGGCCTGATCACGATCAAGGACATCGACATGATGAAACGCTTCCCCATGGCCTGCAAGGACCGCCAGGGCCGGCTGCGGGTGGGGGCGGCGATCGGCGTGTTCGACGAGGAGCGGGCGGCGGCCCTGATCGCCAAGGGGGTCGACATCCTCGTGGTCGACAGCGCCCACGGCCACTCGGAGAACGTGATCGAGACCGTTGCGGCAATCAAGAAACGCTGGGTGATCGAGGTGATTGCGGGAAACGTGGCAACCCGGGAAGGCTGTCGGGATTTAATCGCAGCCGGCGCGGATGGGATCAAAGTCGGGATCGGTCCCGGGTCGATCTGTACCACACGGGTCATCTCCGGTGTCGGCGTTCCCCAGATCACGGCGGTCTGGGAGGCGGCGCAGGAGGCGGCCGGTGCCGGCGTCCCCGTGATCGCCGACGGAGGCATTCGCTACTCAGGAGACATCACCAAGGCGATCGCCGCCGGAGCCCACGCCGTGATGATCGGCGGGTTGCTGGCGGGAACGGCGGAGAGCCCGGGGCAGACCGTCCTCTACCAAGGGCGGACGTTCAAGGCTTACCGCGGAATGGGGTCGCTTGGGGCGATGGTCAAGGGTTCCAGCGAGCGCTACCGTCAGAAGGACACGGGGAGGACCGGCGACAAACTCGTGCCGGAGGGAGTCGAGGGTCGGGTGCCCTTCAAGGGGCCCCTGAGCGTGTTCGTCTATCAACTCGTCGGCGGCCTCCGGGCCGGGATGGGCTATTGCGGCACGCGGACCATCGAGGAGCTCAGGCGCGATGCCCGCTTCATCCAGGTCACAGCCGCCAGCGTCCGCGAGAGCCATCCTCATGACATCGCCATCACCCATGAAGCTCCCAACTACTCCGCGGAACGTGCCGGCGAGTGAGCGAACGCTCGCGCGCTCGGCAGTCGCAATCGCCCTGGGCCTGCTGCCGGCGGTCTGTCTGGCAGGTGGCTGGCAGGAGTTTGTCCGGGTGCCCGCCGAAGCCCTGGCGATGCCGGAGCGGGCACCGGTCGTGATTGCGGCCGGAGGGGCAGCAATCGATGAGACGGGCAGCAGCGTCTGTGCTGCCGAGGCCGACGGCCAGGCCGAGGGGCCGTGCGCCGAGGAGGCGGGCGACTGCATCAAGGAACTCGCCAAGCTCCGCGGTGACCGGATCGCGGTAATCGACCTCGATATCCGCGTGGGCGGGCGGCCCGGCAACGATTACCCGTGCGAGTGCCGGCTCGAGGGGGATACCTATGAGCCGCGCCGCTTCGCCACCACGATGTTCACCTGGAAGGCCGCCGGCAATTGCCACAAGCCGCTGTACTTCGAGGATTGGCAGCTCGAGCGGTATGGCCATTCGCATGGCGGCCTCGCCGACCCCTTCGTCTCGGCCGCCCACTTCTTCGTCACGCTGCCCGTGCTGCCCTACAAGATGGGCGTGGAGTTGCCTTGGGAGTGTGTCTATCCGCTGGGCTATTACCGGCCGGGCAGCTGCTCTCCTTGGATGGTGCCGGCCGTGCCGATCAGCGTGCGGGGTTTCGCGGTCCAAGCGGCGACGATCACCGGGATCGTGTTCCTGGTGCCATAGCGATCGGGCCACGCTGCGCCGCAGTGGCCACCTTCAGCGCTTGGTGACGGTGGCGATGTAGGCGTAGCGGCGGGCGACCGACTCGAAGCAAACATCCGCCCGCCCGGAGCGTCCCAGGTCGGCCAGTGCGTCGTGCACTTCTGGCCGGTAGTGGACGTGAAACAGGGCCAGCCACCGCTTCAAGCCCGCAGCGAACATGCTCGGCAGATCCCGCTGATCCCAAAAGTCTACGATCAGCATCTGACCGCCGGGCCGGAGGTTGGCCAGGCCAGCCTCGATCGCCCCGGGCCACGTGGGCACCATCGACAGGCAATACGAGAAGAAGATCGTGTCGAAGGGCCGCTCCAGGCCGAACATCGCCTGGGCATCGAGTTTTTCGGCCAGCCCCTGGCGAAGCCGGATCGGCTCGCAGCCGGCCGCGGGCACCCGGGCCCGGGCAATGCTGGCGGCTGCCGTGTCGAGCATCTCCTGAGAGGCGTCGACTCCGCCGAGCAGCCCCGGTTGCGGGCGGCGGGCCAGTTTGATCAGGTTGCGGGCGGTGCCGCAGCCCACCTCGCAGGTGGCCGTCTCGGGCCCGGTGGTCACCTGGGCGAGCATCCGGTCGCGGCCGAGCAGGTAGTAGGCCCGGGTCAGGTCATAGACATGACGCGTGAGGCGATACATCCGATCCATGGCGGCCGCCTGGTCGGCGGGCCGCTCGGTGGAGCCGGGCGACGGCAGGCTCGTCATGCCTCGCTGCCCAGCCGCTCGTAGATGTGAAACATGCCGTAGATCGCCGACCGGTCTTGGCGGTGCAGTTCTTGGGCCCGCTGTTGGTCGTAGCGAAACTTTGACGTCGTCTCGGGCGAGAGCGCCTGCTCGACCGGCGACCGCTCGCCGGCGGTGCGGAAGATTACGCGGCTGCCCGGTAGGCCGACGCGGGCGATCTCGGTCCACAGTTCCTCGATCACCGGCGCGGGCATCCAGTCCTGGCTGTCGAGCAGGATGAAGGCATTGAGGCTGCCCGGCTGCTCCAGTCGCAGTTGGTCGGTCAGCGAGGCCACGTGCGTCTCCACCCGGCCCACGAGTGACTTGATCTGCTCGTAGTTTTCCCGCTTGAGGTAGTCGGGCAGGGCCTTGCGGCCCTCGTGGTCATAGTGCCTGCCAAACGCCTGCCAGGCGAAGTAGTTGTCGTCGAGCGGGAAGCCGCAGGCCAGCCGTCGGACCCGCTCCTTGTACATCTCGAACAGCTTGCCGCCGTCCCCTTCCTGCTCCTCCAGCATCGCCGCGTGCTGGCTCGGCGGGATTCCCAGGCTGTAGACCGCGATCGGTTGTCGGCCCAACCAGCGGACCAGCCGGTTGTCAAACAGCGGGGCGTAGAGCTCGTCGAAGATTCGTTCCTGTTCGGCCACGGTCCGGGCCGCAAGCAGCCGAGCCGGATCCCGCTTCATCCGCCGAGCGATCCCATGCACGAGCCGAAAGAACTGCCCCAGCTTGGCATGCTCGTAGAGCCCGCGCTTGAAATAGTTGAGTCGCCGTGGGCCGATCGTGCGGCCGGGCCAGTCGCTCGACTCCCAGAAGGATCGCGTCAGCGGATCGAGGTGGGCTTGGATGTAGCGGCGATAGTTGGCGATGTTGTCATGGTGCCGGCCGTGCCCGAAAAAGTTGTAGAAGGTGTCGTAGTCGGGCAGGTATTGGATCGCAGCCAGCTTGAGCCGCGTCAGCGCCATGTGGTTGGCGTTGAGGTCGATCGCCACGATCCGTTTAGGCTCGTGGATCAGGTAGTTGAGGACATTGCAGCCGCCACTCGAGATCGTGAGCAGGCTGGTGTCGGGACCGATCGCCAGCGCTTCGGCGTCGACCCGGGGATCCTCCCAAATCTGGTTGTAGACGAACCCGCGGAACCACAGCGTGAACATCCGCTCGAGCATGCCCCGGCGGCTCGCCAGGTGGTGATGATGCACCGCTTTGCTGAGGCGATGGGTGTTCGTGCGGGCTGGCGCAAGACTGCTCATGGGGCGAACCGATCCCTGGAGGCCGTGGGCGGAAACCCCTGAAATGTAGCCGATTCACGCCCCGGGCGTCGACGGCGCGAGTTCCCTGGGCGGGTCGGCTAAAAAGTGGTCGCCGGAGCGGCAGCGCCGCGGCCCGGCGGCGGCGGTGCGACCCGGTCGATCTCGCGGACGGTCTCGCCGATCAGGGCGTCGAGTTCGAGACCGAGTTCGACGACCGCCTGCTCGGTTGCCTCGAGCCGCTTGGCCGCCTGAGCCGCCTCGGCCTCGAAGGCATCGGCGAGCCGCGTGGCGGCCGTGGCGTCTCGTTCCCAGCTGACCAGATCGGCCGCCAGTTCCGCGGCCTGGCCGCTGACGAGATCCTGTTCGGCAACCACGTTGGCCTGGCTCGCCGCCAGTTGCTGGCTGGCGGCGTCCAGGGCCGCGATGTCTTGTTGCAGGCCCCGCATCAGGGCCGCGAGGCCGTCGGTCATCAGGTCGGCCGCCTCCTCTCCGCCGGGCATCACGGATCCGTGCACGAGCGTCTCGCCGTCGATCAGTCGGCGGCGATAGAAGACCTTGCGGATCGCCCCTTTGCCCTCGTCCGCCAGCTCAAAGGCCGTACCCAGCTCCACCTCGGCGTTCAGGGATTCAGGTTCCGGCCCGTCGCCCCGCTCGATCGCCAGAAACGTGTCAAACTCGCCAAGGCCGGTAAACTCAAACTCTGCCCAGGCCTCGCCGGGCAGCCGCGCGCCGCTGGCGAGCGCCTCCCGCAATGCCGGCCAGTCGGCTTCCACGACCAGTTCCTGGTCTCGTGCGTCGGCGGCCGACAGGGCATGCCGTTCCACGTCGGCCCGGAACGGCTCCGGGACAAGCTCGGCCACTTCCTGCTCCGACTTCTTGGCAGGCTGCGGGGCGATCTGCTGGGCGACGCCGTCGGGGCCGGCGGCCCGCGAGGTCTCGGAAAATGCCAGCCAGCGGTCGGCCGGTAGTGTGTCGTAGACGGTGACGGAGTCGGAGGCACTACTCCAAGCCTGCCGGTCATAGTCGTCCCGGGGCGAGGTCTGGGTCACCGTGAGCGTCAGCCGTCCGGTGGCGTCATCGCCGGCGAGTGCCGAGACGCGGAAGGCCCCGAGATACAGGCCGCCCTCCTTGGTTGGCTTGTCATCGAAGACATACACCGTGGCGCCCGAGTCGAGCGGCTGGCCAGCCGCCCGCCCCGCAGCCGGGGCCGGTTCGGCGGCGGGGTCTGCACCGGGATCGGCCGCGCCCGGATCGTCTTCGGCGGCGACCATGATTGGGGGCGGTAGTTCGATCGTGCCAGTCTCGCCGTCTTTGGCCGGTGGCCGGAACGAGGCCTTGTTCCAATGCCGGCCCCGCCAGTTGGAGGTGCGTTCGAGGGCTCGCTGCCAGCGATCCCGCTCCTGCCGCAGTTCCACCAACGACTTGCTTCCCTCGATCTGCTCGAGCAGCCCGGGATTTCGCGGGTCGCCAGAGGGCCGCCTGGCATCGCGGACTTCATCGATCCGCACCAGCGTGCTTCTGGTCGCCTGCACCCACCGCCACTCGAACTGGAGCAGCCGGGCGGCGAGGTAGAGGTACCCCGTCAGGGTGAGTGTCACCAGGAACGACGCGGCGACCGAGACCCAACTCCACCGCTTGTGGCCGACACCAAACGCCACCAGCGCCGTCAGCAGCAGCAGGCTCACGGTCGCGAGGAAGACGATGGCGGCGACGGACATGCTCGGCACCAGCGGGGCATTTCGACGGGCGGCGCGACCCGCACGATCGCTGTAATCGGAGTATATCCCCGACCGGGGTCGAGCCACCTCGTCTGGTTTCGTATCGACCGCCCCCCGGCCTTGAGCCCTGTGGTCCGGCGCGTCGCAGCCGGGCGACGCGCCCCTGCCGGTGTTGCCGGAAGGCACCACGGCGAGGCCGAGGCCGGGCACTCTTCAAACCGGCCGCGATCGGCCTAGAGCCCTGTGTTTTGCCTGATTTTTACCCGGGACGGCCGGGGCGGCCGGGCATCTGGCACTGCAAATGCTTGTGGGGTGTGGGTGGCCGAAAGGTCCCCCGCTCCCGACCCCCCTGGAACGCCCTCATGCCCGCCGCGCCCCGCTCCTCCACTCCCGCCAAGCGCCGGCCTGCGGCCGTGATTGATGATCCGATTCGCCTCTACCTGCTCCAGATGGGTGGAATCCCGCTGCTTAATCGCGAGACCGAGGTCTCGAGCGCCAAGAAAATCGAGCACTGGCGGCGGAAGTATCGCCACACGCTCCTGGCCAACGACTACGTGCTTGCCGGGGCCGTGCAGCTCCTGCAGCGGGTCCAGGCGGGCAAGCTTCGCCTCGATCGCACGATCGAGGTCTCGGTGACCAACACGCAGGAGAAGAAGCGGCTGCTCAAGCGGCTCGGTCCCAATCTCGCCACGCTCGAGCGCATCGAGGCGGAGAAGCGGCAACTGTTTCGGGTCGCGATGTCTCGTTCCCTGCCGGACGCCCGGCGGCAGGACGCCTGGCGGCGGCTCGTGCGGCAGCGAAACAAGGCCGTGCGGCTCGTCGAGGAGATGAACCTCCGCATCCAGCGGCTCTATCCCCTGCACCGCCAACTCCAGGAGCAGTGGGACCGCCACCGCGTCATCGAACGGCAACTCGCGGCCGGCGGCCTTGGCACCGCCGCGGGCACAGACCTCGGCCGTGAGCAGCGGCGGATCCTGCTGGCCACGCGGGAGAGCCGCTGCACGCTTGGCCGGCGGCTCGAACTGCTCGCCGCCCTCAAGCAGCGGTACGACGCCGCCAAACGGGAACTCGCGGCTGGCAACCTCCGGCTCGTGATCTCGATCGCCAAGCGGTATCGCAACCGTGGGCTCTCGTTTCTCGATCTGATTCAGGAGGGCAACTCGGGCCTGATGCGGGCCGTCGACAAGTTTGAGCACGCCCGGGGCTTCAAGTTTTCCACCTATGCCACCTGGTGGATCCGCCAGGCGATCACGCGGGCGATCGCCGACCAGAGCCGGACCATCCGCGTCCCAGTGCACATGGCCGACACGATCAACCGGCTGCGAAACCTGACGCGGGGCTTCCTCCAGGCGAACGGCCGCGAGCCCACGCTCGAGGAGCAGGCCGCCCTCGCGGGCTTGTCGGTCGAGGAGGCGGAGTGCGTCTCGCGGATGACCCGCCGGCCGGTGTCGCTCGATCAGCCACTCGGCGACGGCGACGAGGGCACGGTAGGCGAGTTTGTGAGCGACCGCCGGGAAGTCGACCCGCTCCGCGACGTCAACAGCCAGGCGCTCAAGTCGTCGATCGGCCGGGCTCTGGAGGGGCTGAGCTACCGGGAGCGAGAGATCATCCGGCTCCGCTTCGGCCTGGCCGACGGTTACGCCTACACGCTCGAGGAAGTGGGCACGATCTTCGAAGTCACCCG
>Ga0247833_1005679_pt1 | contig 14353 bp, 17 predicted proteins | sample LaCruzMarch2015__7_FD_187117 | JGI IMG/M metagenome (GOLD analysis project Ga0247833, IMG submission 187117) | Freshwater microbial communities from meromictic Lake La Cruz, Castile-La Mancha, Spain - LaCruzMarch2015_8m | ecosystem: Environmental > Aquatic > Freshwater > Lake | place: Spain...
TTCATCGCAGGTGTTTCCTTTCGGGTTCTGGCTGCCGGCATGTGCCGCCCAGCCGGGTTTGTTTTTCACTACCCCGTCAGATTCACCTGCGATCTTTTTCTCAACCACAACTTTCGGTCATACCTCAGAGCACTGCTAAATCTCCAAATCCAGAGCATTGGTGCATTCAAAATAAGGGGCATGAAAAGAGAGGTTCATTTTCTTTCAACGTCCCCGATCACTTGCTCCCACTTGCTTTTGGCACAAAGCCTGCCCCGCAGGCGGCGCGCCAAAAGAGCGGAAGGCATGGGAGTTAAGTGCATCGTCTACGTGGACCAGTCGAGCTTCGACCAACACCGCCCCACCACCCTTGCCGCACTGGCCGAGAGTTTCACCAAATACAAGGCCTGACCGAGACATCAAACCGAACAGCACCCCATGAGCCAGAATTTTTGGAGAATATGTAGCAAAGTATACCCATTGAGAGATACAAACAGTTAGACTTTGCTACAAATCAATCATGGATCCCATCAAGAACACCTTTGCCCCCGGCGCCGGATTGCGCCACACCTCCGCCAAGTGTTTTACGACCTCAACCACCTTTGGCCGGGAGCCCGTGACAAAGTCAAACGCGGGCTTGCGGGTGCTGAAAGTCAAGAGTGGCGAACTCCTCTACGGGCGGAAGCACGCCGCGCTGGAGACCTTGAAACAGTCACTCCGGCACCAAGCGTTCAGCGGGGAACTTCAATAGAAACCAATATGAATAAAAAGGAACACCAAGCCGAAGCCATGGCCAAGACACCGGGTTCAACCATCACACCCCCGCAGCAAAAGCTCGCGGAGGTGTGGGAGGAGCACATGAAGTGCGAGTTCGCGACCAAGAGCGTGGATGACACGATGGCGACCATGATTGAGGGTGGCCACGTCAATCACGTGCCCACCATGACCGGCGGGCAGGGCTTGAAGGCGATCCGTGATTTCTACACCCGCTTCTTCATTCCCCAGATGCCGCCGGACACGGAGACCGTGCCGATTTCCCGGACCATTGGGGATACTCAAATCGTGGATGAAATGATTTTTAAGTTCACCCACACCGTGCCGATGGATTGGATGCTGCCGGGCGTTGCGCCGACCGGGAAGCGGGTGGAGGTGGCCCTCGTGGCGATCATCGGATTCCGGGAAGGCAAGGTTTCGCACGAGCACATCTATTGGGACCAAGCCTCCGTGCTGGTGCAATTGGGTCTGCTGGACGCCAGCCGTCTGCCGGTGGCGGGCCGCGAGAGCGCTGCCAAAGTGCGCGATGCCAGCCTGCCGTCGAACCAGCTCATCGAGCGCGCCGCCGCCCCACCGGAGGAAGACTTCAAATGAGTGAAGAGCTGAGGATTCAAATCTATACTTCGGGACTGCTGCCGCCGACGCTGCTGCTCGTCATGCTCATTCTGGTCGAAGTCGGCTGGCAAACCGGGAGGATCGCCTTCGCCCAAACCGAGGACAAAAAGATTCCCAATGACAAGACATTGATCAGCGCCATATTCGGATTGCTTGCGCTGCTGGTTGCCTTCATGTTTTCAGGGGCCGCCAATCGTTTCGACGAGCGCCGGCAACTGATTGTCGAGGAGGTGCGCGCCATCGACTCGGCCCACATGACGTTGGACCTGCTGCCGAAAGAGCAGCAGCCCGTGATTCGCCAGCTGTTTCTGAGTTACGTCGATCATCGCATCGCGCTCTATCAGAATATGCGTGATCAGGACGGGTTTGAGAAACGGCTTCATGAACAGACCGAGGAGGGGAAACAACTGTGGCAAGCCTCACTCCAGGTGGTCAGGGAAACAAATGGCTCTGAACAATCTCTGGCCGCCCAAATTCTGCCCGCCATGGCAAAGATGATCGATGCCGTCGAGACCGCGCGGTTGGCCCTGAAGTTTCATCCCCCGCACATCATGTGGGAGTCGCTGATGCTTCTGGCCCTGATTGGGTCGTTTTTGTCTGGCTACAACTCAGGCATTCAGCAAAAGCGCGACTGGTTGGGAATCATCGTATTTGCGGTTTTGCTGGCGGGCGCCGTCTACATCATTCTCAACATCGAATACCCGCGACTCGGCAGTGTGAATCTGAACGGGTTTGATCAGGAACTGATCATCCTTCGCAAGACGATGTAAGGTAAGCGCCACACCGAGCAACCCGTTGACGGAGTAACGGCGGGCAGTTCGTCTTCAGCTTTACGCAGCAGAGCTTCGAACATTTATCATTTGGCATGACACTTGATCGGGGCCGTGGCAACAGCAAAACGGACCAACCCCTGCGATTGGCCCGTTCTGCTAACTCCCCCGCCGCCTCAATCCTCGTAACCCCCACCCATCCCCAGCTTGGTCTTCACGCTGGCCGACACCGAGACCAACTTATCGCGCTCGCTTGCTGGCTGTTCTCACGGGACTGAACTGCGGACACAGCGGAATCCCAGAACGCTGTAGTCGTTGCCGGGGCTGACGTAGTCACGGCCGGCCGTGCGGGCGTAGACGGCGTTGCTGAACCAACTGCCGCCTCGGAGCACCCGGTAGGAGCCCGAAGCAGGCCCCGTCGGGTTACTCCCGGGAGAACTCGCATAGGAGCTCGATGAAGCCCAATCCCAGCACCGCTCCCACATGTTCTCTGCCATGTCATAGAGGCCATATGCGTTCGGTGCGAACGACCCAACGGGCGAGGAGTAGGGCTGGCTCCCCGTCTCGTAGGTCGGGTTGTATCCATCCGGACCGAGATCATATGCGCAGCAGGTCGCCCCATCGATCGATTCGCCCTCCCCAGCTTGCTAGAGGATTGGGCATCATTCACGATAACTTTCATGAATTCGACGAAGATGGACGCCACGAAGTTTCGCACGGTATTTGTGCTGCTGCTGGTCCTGGGCGTTTCCCTGTTGTTCCTGGCGGTGGTCTGGCCCTTCCTTCAGACCTTGCTGGTCGGCGCGATTCTTGCCGGTCTTTGCCGGCCGCCTTTTCCTGGCCTTGGTGCGGATGTTCCATGGACGCAGGTCTCTGGCCTCAGCCGTGACCTTGATGATTCTCGTCATGCTCATCGTGGGTCCGTTGAGTGCATTCGTCGCGTTGGTGGTGCAACAGGCGATGGAGGTCAGCGATCAAGCCATCCCGTGGCTGCAGGCAAAATTCGGCAGCGCCAGCACTTTCGACGCCAACCTCTGGCTGGTGCAGCACTTTCCCATGCTGAAGGATTTCGTGCCGACCCAGGAGGAAATCGTAAACAATGTCGGCACGGCCGCTAAGGCGACCGGAGGTTGGCTGGTGGCCGGGGCATCCACCTTCACGGCGGGAACGGCGGGATTTTTCCTGAACTTTTTCGTGATGCTCTATGCGATGTTTTTCTTCCTCAAGGACGGCGGAAAAATCCTCGATAAGATCTTTTATTACATGCCGTTGGGAGCGGATGACGAAAGCCGCATGTTGGAGCGATTTGTTTCGGTCACGCGGGCCACGGTGAAGGGCACATTACTGATCGGACTCATCCAAGGGGTGCTCGCCGGGGCGGCGTTTTATTTTGCGGGCATCAATGGGGTGGCCTTTTGGGGCACGATCATGGTCATTCTCTCCGTTATTCCCGGCATCGGAGCCGCGCTGATCTGGGTGCCGGCGGTGATCTACCTTTACCTGAGCGGACAACCACTGGCGGCCACCTTGCTCGGCATCTGGTGTGCCTCAGTCGTGGGGACGATTGACAATGTGTTACGTCCTGCGCTGGTCGGCAAAGATGCCGAAATGCCGGACTTACTCATCCTTCTGGGCACGCTGGGAGGTTTGTTCTTCTTCGGACCCATCGGCTTTATCATTGGCCCCATCGTCTGCGGACTCTTTCTCACCGTCTGGGACATCTACGGGGAAACCTTCAAACATCTCCTTCCGCCCTCAAAAAACATGATCGCCCAGGCGGCGGCGGCCCACAAGCATCCCAAGCCCGAGGAATCTTCCAGCCGCAAAAAATAGACCCCGGGCATCCGGGTCACGGCAACGTAAGGCGTAACGAACCCCGGAGCACCATCACGACCGAGGATGTGCAGCTACTCCGATGCAGAGCAGGGTTACACCCCATGGAATCCCCCGCAGAGTCGGGTAACTTGTCTGCACCCGGTGATCGTGCGCAGCCACGGAGCCGGGAACAAACACGATGAAAACACCTCCCAACAATCACACGGGCGAATCTGGAAAAATCGGCTGGGTGCTCCTCTGGCTGATCGGCATCCCGATTCCCGTCCTCCTTTTTCTCTTTGTCTTGCGCGGCTGCACTTAGGAGCGGCGGAACGCAGGGCCACTAAACATGTTCCCGCCAGGCTGTCATGGATGACCACCAACCCGGAGCCCTCATGCTGCGCACGCTCATTCCCCCGCTTATCGGCACCGTCCTCGGCGCACTCATCGGCTACTTCGGCCAATGCAGCTCGGGCACCTGCCGGCTCACCTCGACCTGGTGACGGGGAGCAATCTATGGCGGCGTGATCGGACTGCTTTTCGTCTGGGCGCTACGTCACTAACTCAACCCCCACTTATTCCCGCGATGAACCCACGATACATTGTTGAAACCGCGAAAACTCCAGCCCAAGCCGTGAGCGATCTTCAATCCGCCGTGAAAGAGCGCGGCTACGGCGTGCTGCACATTTACGACTTGCAGGAAACCCTCGCCGGCAAAGGCTTCGATCTGCCGAACGCCTGCCACATTCTTGAGGTGTGCAATCCCGCGCAGGCGACCGCTGTGCTTGCCGCCGACATGGGCATGAACATGGCCCTGCCCTGTCGTATCTCCGTCTATCAAGACGGTGGCAAGACCCTCATTGGCATGGTCCGACCCACGGTGCTGCTTGGCTCGCTGTCGCAGTCGGAGAAGCTCGAGGCGGTGGCAAAGTTGGTCGAGAAGGACACCATCGCCATCATGGAAGCGGCGAGGTGAGCCCCCCTGCCACTCGGGTAGGGTTTCACCCCATGGTGACAATCCTCGGGCGGCGTAACCTTGCACCATGAATACTATCCTAATCTTAATCGTGCTCCTGCTCCTTTTAGGTGGCGGTGGCTTTTACCTCGGCGGGCCGGTCTTTGGCGGAGGCGCCCTTGGGCTGATCCTTGCTGTTGCCCTGATCGTCTACTTCTTGGGCGGCTTTCGCGGCGGCCACGCCTGAACCGGCCGGAGCCCGCACAGGCTGTTGATGCAAACAGGCCAACCGGCCAACCCCTGCGGATCAGCCCGTGGCTGAGAACAGGGTGTGCCGAGCGGTGTGGAACTCCTTGTTCGGCTTGAACACAGCTTTCGCGGAGAGTGCAGCCCCGGCCCCATGGCGGGCGAAGATCTCCTGCAACTCGCCGATGATCTCCTCCACCGCAGACTCGGGGATCAGGTCGCCCTTGATCTTGAGCTCGAAGGACTGCTTGAAGAACGCCGCGCCCTTCTCCCCCACGACGCGCAGGATTGGCGCATCATCCGCGCTCCCCCGATACGAGTTGGAGAACCCGACCCGCACCACTTTCTCCCCGGCCCGCGAACCTCGTTGGCGATGCGCTGCACCGCCTCGAAGTCACCCTCGCTGCTAACCGGAAAGCCGGCCTCGATGACATCGACATTGAGCCGCGCGAGCTGGCGCGCGAGCTCCATTTTCTCGCGCAAATTCATCGAAGCGCCGGGGCATTACTCCCCGTCGCGCAGCGTGGTCTCGAAAATGATGATTTTGTCGGACATTGGAGAAAAAAGACTGTCATGACCTCCTCGGACAAGGCGAGTGTCGCGCAAAAACCGGGGAACGCACTTGACCCGGGCAAGGCAAGGAACGACAAGACAGACTTCATAACCTCGGAGAAAAATGAACTCCCCCACCTCCCCCGAACCCGTCCAATTGGTCCCCGGCAACAGCTTGCTGACCAAAACTCCCGAAGAAGGCCGCCAACTTGCCGTAAAGATGGCGCGCTTGATAATCAAAGTCACCCAACCCGATGCCGCAGTGCGCGAAAAATTGCGTCCGATCTACGCCGAAGATCCCGCCATGCTCATCGCCATCGGGCAAACCGTGGCGCAGGAATTCGCCACCATCGCCGCGGCCAACAACTACTGGCGCTGACCGCTCGACATCAGGGATTGCCACGCTCATCGTTGACGCTATTGACAACTCCCCCCACCGCGCCGGGTTGGATGACGCGCCGCCGGGCGATCGTCAGCGGCGCGGCGGCCGCCGTCGGGCTGGCCGTGGGATGGCGCGCGGAGGCGGCGGACCAAACTTCCGCCATTGCCGCTGATCCCATGAAGCGCACAGCGGGCAAAACCATCACTGGCGCGCTTTCGGACCGACCCGTCTTTATCCCGGACATCAACGCGCCGCCCATGCCGTCGATCGCGCCACCCGGCCCCATCTACAACGGCGAGCCAACGAATCTCTTCGACGTGGCCAAGTTGTCCGACGGTCATCCCGATGCATGCAGTTACCGGCGGCGCTTCGGCCTGATCATCCCGGCGACCAACACCACGATGGAGAGCGAGTTGTGGAACATCATCGTGCGGAACCGCGACAACGGACTCGACGGAATCGGGCTGCACACGAGCACCGTAATGACGCCGAAGCCGGATGTCAGCTCGGCCAAGGGCATCGAACAATACCGCCAACATTTCCTCGGTGGCGTCAACCAAGCGGTGAAGAGCGCCCTGCTGGCTGGCCCGCAATATTTCATCCTGGGCATGAGTCTTGAGCACATCATCTCCGGGATCGAACCGATCCGCGTCACCATGGCGCAGATTGAAGAGAGCAGTGAACTGTCCTGGGCAACATGGCACGACGCGGCGAAGGCGGCGCTCGAGTGCTACGGCGCCAAAAGGATCGGCCTGATTACGCCGTTCGAGCGCGCTGGCAACGAATCGGCCGCCCGGATGTTTCGCGATTCGGGATTCGAGGTGGTCGCCACCTTCGGTTTTGCCTGCGCCAACGCGCAACATATCGCACACATTCCGAACGAGGCCAAGGAGAGGGCCGTGCTTGAATTGCTCGCTACCAAAGAAAACAACCTCGACGCCGTCGTGCAATGCGGCACCAACATGAGCACGACCGACGTGGCCGAAAAATTGGAGCCGCAGCTCGGCATTCCGATCTTCGGCATCAATGTCACCCTGCTCTGGTATGCCCTGCGCGAAAACGGATTCACCACGCCGGTTCTGCATGCCGGTCGCCTCTTGCGGGAATTCTGATCCGCGCTGCCCCACCCACTCTCCGGAAACAAACACCGTTATGAAAAACACCATCCTCGCCGCCGCAATCGCCACGGCCTTCGTCGCCACCACACATCTGTCACCCGCCGCCGGAACCGCAACTGGAGAACTGGACAACATCACCTCCGCGATGAATTCCATTCCGGACATCATCTTCTACAAAGACACCGAAGGCGTTTACCGTGGCGGCAACACAGCGTGGGCCGCTTTGGCCGGCAAACCACTCGATCAACTCGTCGGCAAAACGGACTTCGATCTTTTTCCGGCAGCCGTCGCCAAATCTTTCCAGTCCTACGACAAAGCGATGCTCTCCTCCGGCCAAGCCACCAAGAACGAAGAGTGGTTGACCTACCCGGACGGCCGCAAGGTCTACGTCGAGACACTCAAGACGCCATGGATCAGCAAAGAGGGCAAGGTCTTGGGCGTGCTCGGCATCTGCCACGAGATCACCGCACCCGCCGGAGGAAGATCCGGGCAGGAAAAGTAGGAAACCCTCCTGAGCCGAAGCAATTCAGAAGCTTTTGACCACGGATGGCACGGATGACACGAATAAAAGAGAAGGCGGCGGGAAGAGAGCTGGGCCACATCGCTTCACCATTTGGTGAACTCGCGCCTCGCAGCCACAACTCCGCCGACCTTTCTGGCAACCATCGGTGAAATCAGTGTAATCCGTGGTTCAATTGCTTAGATCCGGCTACGTCCCAAAATTTTCATGAACATCAGCACAGAAAAATCCGGCGACAAGCTCGAGGTCAAACTCGACGGACGCCTCGACGCCACCACGGCCCCGTCGCTGGATGGCAAGCTCGCCTTGGACGGCGTGCGCGAGCTCAGGCTCGACTTCGCGCAATGCCACTACGCTTCCAGCGCCGGGATCCGCAGCGTGCTCAAAGCGCACCAGGCCATGGCCAAGGTGCAGGGCAAGATGGTGGTGACCAATGTCTCGCCCCACCTGCGCGAGCTTTTCGATCTCACCGGCTTGTCCGACATGATCACCATCGGGAAAAAGACGCGTGAGATTTCGCTCCAGGGCCTCGAGCTGCTCTCGGCCGGCGTCTGCGGCGAATGCTACCGGCTCGACCACGAAACGGTGGTCAAAGTCTACAACGAGGGCGTCGAACCCGCGATTGCCGAGCGGGAGAAGCAATATTCCAAGGCCGCCTTCGTCATGGGCGTGCCCACCGCCATTTCCTACGATGTCGTCTCCTGCGGCACGCGCTCGGGGGTCGTCTACGAACTGCTCGACGCGGAACTCTTCAGTGCGGTGATCCGCAAAGACATCGGCAATCTGGACCGCTACGCGAAGATGTTGTCCGACACGGCCAAGACGCTGCACGCGGCCAAGGGCGACAAAACCATCCTGCCGGATCTGAAGGACCGCTTACGCGGCTACATCCGCGACGTCGGTTACCTGTTCACGCCCGAGCAGAGCGAATACCTCATGGAGAAACTCGAGTTATTGCCCGACTCCGACACCTGCGTCCATTTCGACCTGCACTCGAGCAACATCATGATGCAGAACGGCGAGCTGGTCATCATCGACATGGGCGACTTCTCCACCGGAAGCTATCTCTTCGACATCGGTCTCATCTTCGTAACCTACGGTATTCCCGAGGTGGGGCTCAGCATGCTTGCCACGAAAATCCCGAACGAGCAGGGCCTCGAATTCTGGAACCACTTCGAGAGGCATTACTTCGCCGACAAAAGCGCCGAAGAACGCGCGTTCTGGGAGGGGAACAAATACTTTCTCGCCTCGCTGCGCACCATCTACGCGATCACCTTCCTGCCCGGGCTCCGCAGCGAACTCGAGCGCTGGATCAAAGACATCCTGCTTCCGCGCATCATGGCAACACGCCGCGCGGCGTGATCAGGAGCCCCGCTGCCGAGATGAGCGCCGGTTCCGCCAATGCTCCGCGCCCGTCGCCCGTGGCGATTCTGGTCAACGGACCGAGTTCCTCCGGCAAATCGACCATCTGCCGCGCCTTGCAGGACCGCCTCGCCGACTTGGCCGATGGCAATCCCGACGCCACTTTCGCCCGCGTTGCGTTCGACGATGTCGGCGTCATGATGTCGGACAAATTGACGCCGGTCAGTTTCGCCAAGCTGCAGGGCGGTGACCTCGCGCGTCTGGTTTCCCGCGAACCGCACGACGGACGCGCCGGCTGGGAATATCTCGACGAGAGTCACCGGGAAGGCCGGCACGGCGGAAGTCCGCGTCTTCGCTTGTCCCTCAGTCCGCATGCGCGCCGGCTGCTCGCCGGTTCGCACCGGAGCTGGGGTCAGCATCTCGCGCTCGGCACGAATCTCATCATCGACCACTTCCTGCAGGAGAAAGAATGGAAGGACGAGATTCTCGCGGTGCTGCATGAATCCGGCGCCCGCATTTTCCAAGTCGGGGTTTTGTGTTCCGTGGCGGAGTTGGAGCGGCGCGAATCTTCGCGTGCCGGCGGCGAAGTGAGACCGCGCGGCCTCGCCCGCCGCAGCGACGAACTTTGTCACGAGCACGATCTTGATTACGACGTCACCGTGCGCACCGACGATCAAACCACGGCCGAATCGGTCGAGACGATCATCGCCGCCATGCGCGATACCGGATTATAAGCGCCTCGGCGAGATGAAGACCGGTGGAAATCCCGGCCCTGCCTCCGCGTTGCTCAGGCCGGGCTTTCCTGACACAGTCAAGCCACTGCGGCGATGGACCTGCGGTTCCCTCCCCCTCGCCGGCACAATTCTCCATGCGCATCGCCATTTCCGGTTCCCATTCGCTCGGCAAATCGACCGTGGTCAATGACTGGGTCGCCTCCCGCGCCGGCTACACGCGCGAGGAGGAGCCCTACCGTGCCTTGGGTCTGCACGGACCCTACGAAATTCTTTTCCGCGACGCCTCGACGCGCCTGCACAATGGGATCCAGCTCTACTACAACATCAGCCGGCTCCACCGCTACGCTTCGAGCGCGGAAGACGTCATCTTCGACCGCGCGCCGGTCGATTATCTCGCCTATTCGCAATACACCGCGGACTGCGGCACGACCGACATCGATGATGCCTTCGTGCAATCGATGGTTCCCGCCGTGCGCGAGTCCCTCGATCACCTCGATATCCTCGCCTTCGTGCCTTGCTCGGAACAGTGGCCGGTGGCCATGGAGGAGGACGGCATCCGTCCGGTCGACCACTCTTACCGGGACGCCGTCGACGCCATCTTCAAACAGGTCTACCGCGAGGGCAGATTCGGCGTGATGCCCGGAAAAAACGCGCCCCGCCTGATCGAGCTTTGCGGATCGCGCGAGCAGCGGCTGGAGCAGCTGGCATCGGCCATCGCCGACATCGGCACGGCCTGATATCATCGGACGATCTGCACGCCAACGCGCTTTGGTCCCCGGCCCCCAGGGCAGCGGCCTAGTTGCTTAAGGGCCCTTCTGCATCCGCCGGACGGATAAGGCTCAGAGGCAGCCAGCCGTCCTTAACTGACGGAAGCATCGAGTGCAGCCCGGAAAAACAAAACACCCACCCCTCGCGGGACGGGTGTTGAAGTGAGCGGCGATTGAAAAATCAGGGAACTTTGCCCCGGTCGGGGCGGCTGGCCAGCAGTCCGCATACCTCCCAAATCCACCGCTTGACAGAGCGCTCCCCATGCATACACCTTGTATTCAATGAGGGTCATCAAACCCGCCCGCATCCGTGAATACGCAAAACTCCATCCCCGTGCGAAAGCTTCGCTCGATGCTTGGCTCAAGTCTGCACTCGCGGCGTCGTGGCGCAGTCTCGCCGATGTCCGCAAAACTTGGCGCAGCGCCGACCAGGTCAAAGTCGCCAGCGGCCGTATCGTCCTGGTCTTCAATATTGCGGGCAACGCCTATCGCCTCATTGTGGCCGCCCACTTCAACCGCCAACTCCTTTTCGTGCTCATGTTCATGACGCACGCCGAATACTCCAAGAACCGATGGAAGGAAAAGCTATGAAGACCGCCAGCACCCGTGATTGTCGTCCCAAATTTAACAGTCTTGCGGAGATCCCCTCTACCTACCACGCGCTCTGCACCAAGCTCTGGCTGCCGCGTCCCATCCATGACCGCAAAGCGGCTGCCGAGGCCACGGCGGTGGCCGACGCCCTGGCCGGCTTTCCCTTGAGCGAGGAACAGGAAGACTACCTCGAAGCCGTTGCCCTCTTTCTGGAAGAATACGAGGGCGAGTGCGCGCCGCGGATCAGCGGACGCCAATTGCTCCGCCAACTATGCGCCGAAAACGAACTCTCCGGCGCGGACCTTTCGAGAATTCTCGGCGCCTCGCGTCTGCTCGGATCGATGCTCCTTCGAGGCGACCGCAACATTACGGCCGAGCATGCCCGCACTTTGGGCAGGCACTTCAAACTCGATCCCGGCGCCTTCCTCTGAGTTCGCGGCAGCGGCATTTGCCGCAACCGGAGTCCGCCGCGGCTGAAGGACAAACAAAACACCCGCCCCTTGCGGGACGGGCGTTGCCTGTGAGCGGCGATTGAAAAATCAGGAAACCTTGCCACGCAACCGGCGGCGGAGGGGCCACAGCCGAGCGGAGCGAACCGAGGCTTGGCGAACCGGAGGCGAAGCCGGAGATAGCCCACGGCAAATAGGTCGCCGTGGCGATCAACTGATACCGTAACGCAGTGGAGATAGGTCGCCGCGGCGACCAAACAGCCGCCGACAAAAAGGCGAGCCACAGATTAAAGAGGATTAACACGGATGACAGAACCAGATTGTTTTTTGCCGTGTGACCCCGGCAAAAAACAGACGTCCGTAAAAGGCATTGCGATCGAAGCCGGTCTTTGAGGCCATTGATTTTGCCCGATGTCAGTCGGGCAAAATCTTATCCTGCCTTTTATCTTCTTAATTTGCCTGCGGCTGTCTCTCAGACTCGGCTGTGGCTAAGTGCCTTTCCTCTTTTCGGATCGAGCTGTCCCCCCCTCAAGGAATTCCGAAATCATACCTTCCCACGCAACCGGTGGCGGAGGGGCCAGAGCATGAGGGCGAGCAGGGCGATCGCGGCGACGTAGGTCGAGGGTTCGGGGATGGCGGTGATGGTGAAGGTGCTTGTGCCTTCGTCCCATGACGAACTGGCGATTCCGCCGTTGGTGAAGGAGAAGGTGGCCAAGTCGGCGCTGTCTAGGTTGGAACCGAAGGTCATCGTGCTGCCGAAATTGAAGTTGTTGATCGTGAGCAGCGCGCTCGGGGTGTAATTGTAAGTGCCGAAGCTGATGGTGTTGGCGTTGGCATAGGACGTTGTGCCGAAGTCAAGGAACCCGCTTCCGGTGACCGAGAGATTGCCGAACACTTCGCTGACACCACTCGCGGTGCGGATGGTCCCGCCGGAAAGCGAGACCGCGGCGGCACTGTTGTTCACTTGCAGATTCTGTGAAATGAGCAATGTGGCATTGGTTGCTACGTTGATCGAAGTTGTGGAGCCCAAGGCCGAACCGCTGGCATTGGCCAGTTCGAGAGTGCCGGCACTCACCGTGGTCGCTCCGCTGTAGGTATTCGCGCCCGAGAGGGTAAGGGAACCGGTGCCAGACTTGGTCAGCGCACCAGAACCCGCGGCGATGCCGCCGTAGGAAACGGATTGTCCGCCGGCCACTTCGATCGTGCCGCCGGATGCTCCCAGCGCGAGGCCGCGAGTGAAACCCAGCACGAAGCTCGACGAGGCAAAGAGCTTGCCTCCATTCAGAGTCACGTTGTCTGCCGTCGGCGATCCGGGTGCGGCACCGAGATTGGCGTCGGCGGAGACGGAGACCGCTCCGCCGCTGATTGTCGTCCCGCCGGTGTAGGTGTTGGCTCCGGAGAGGGTGGTCGTGCCGGTGCCGAGTTGGTTCACCGATCCGTTACCGGAAATCGCCGCCGACACCGTGGTGCTGTTGCTCTGGTTGAAGTTGATCGCGCCGGTGCCAGCGCCGAAGGCGATGGTCGGGGCGATGATCGTGCCCGCCGCATCGTTGGTGCCGAAGCGGCCGATGTTCAGCGTGCCGGAGGAACCGGCTTCTTTGGCGATGCTGATATTCGCGGCCGCCACCGTGCCACCGTCAGCGATGGTGAGTGTGTTACCGCTGCCGAAGTTGCCGACAAGGAGCTCACCGCTGTTGGTCCACTGCGAACCCGTCCCAGTGACCAGCACGCTGTTGTTGGTGGAGGTTGGGTCAGCGCCAATGTAGCCGGTGGCGTTTGCGACCGTGCCGCCATTGGAAATGACCAGGCTGTTGCCACTCCCCCCTTGGCCGACAAGCATCACTCCGCCCATGTTCCATTGCGACCCCTCTCCGGTGACCAGAGCGCGGTTGTTGTTGGCTTGGCCGCCACCGCCAATCACTCCGTCGGAACTGGTCGCCACGCCACCGTTGGAAATAGTCAAACCGTTCTGTGCACCAAAGAAACCGACATACAAGGCAGCCGAACTATTCCACCGCGATCCCGCGCCGGTGACCAGCGCGCTGTTGTTGGAGGAGGCAGCATCGTAGCCGATGGCGCCCAGGGTATTACTAACTACGCCTCTGTCGGCGATCACCAGACTGTTGCCACTGCCCGCTTGGCCGACATACAGCTCTCCGTTGTTGGCCCAAAGCGATCCCTCTCCGGTGACCAGAACACGGTTGTTGCTGGCGTTGGGCCCGCCGCCGATAAAGCCGACGGAGTCGTACACTGCTGCGCCATTGGAAATGGTGAGGCTGCCGCCACTGCCATAGAAACCGACCCACAGGGCGTTGTTGGTCCATTTCGATCCAGACCCCGAGACCAGCACAGAGTTGTTCGAGGAGATTTCTTCATACCCGATGATGCCCCAGGCATCAGAGACCACGCCTCCGTTGGCGATCTCCAGGCTGTTGCCGCTGCCGGAGCCGCCCACCGCCAGGTTGCCGCTGTTGTGGAGTGAGCCAGTGACATTGAGGCTGCCGCCATTCAGAGTGGTGCTGGCAACGGTGTTGGAACCTGAAAGGGTTGTCGTGCCGGTGCCGGATTTCGTGATGGCACCGCTACCACTGATATTGGAGGTATGACCGAAAGTTGTGGTTGAGAAAAAGATCGCAGGTGAATCTGACGGGGTAGTGAAAAACAAACCCGGCTGGGCGGCACATGCCGGCAGCCAGAACCCGAAAGGAAACACCTGCGATGAAT
>Ga0247833_1005682_pt1 | contig 14350 bp, 16 predicted proteins | sample LaCruzMarch2015__7_FD_187117 | JGI IMG/M metagenome (GOLD analysis project Ga0247833, IMG submission 187117) | Freshwater microbial communities from meromictic Lake La Cruz, Castile-La Mancha, Spain - LaCruzMarch2015_8m | ecosystem: Environmental > Aquatic > Freshwater > Lake | place: Spain...
GGTGGAATCGTCCGGATAGTCCCAACAATCTACTCTACTATACTTACGAAAAGTATTGGTTTGACGAATTCTTGCCAGAGATACGGAATTGTACCAGCATGTGCTGGAGTCTGTAGGGCTTACCTCATAGTTCACTTGAAATGCACCTGAAAATCAAGTTAAATGCTCTGCGAGGGTATATCTACTAGTAGATCTTTCCTTCCTGCAATTCCAAATCATAATTTGTTCTCTTATATTTCTTTCTTTCTTCCGTATCGTTCTTCTGTATCGTTCTTTTGTTTGGTTACATTATCTCTCGTAAATAGCTGTGCGCATTGTTCAGATGTTGAAAGAATTCAACTGCTTCCTCATTCCTCATCAGACATGCCAGTGAATCCTGAGTTGTGCTTGTCTGGATGGTAAATTCTGGACATTGCTTGGTATGCTGCTTTCACTTCTCCTTCTGTTGCTCCTTCTCTTAGCTCAAGTATTCTCAATGAGTCGTACCTAACTTTTCCAACGTTTGCCGCTATCCAATCTCTGTCTCTGTGTTCTGCACGTTGCGGTGGAGGCTCTCTGTCTCGCTGGTATGCTGCTTTCACTTCTCCTTCTGTTGCTCCTTCTCTTAGCTCAAGTATTCTCAATGAGTCGTACCTAACTTTTCCAACGTTTGCCGCTATCCAATCTCTGTCTCTGTGTTCTGCACGTTGCGGTGGAGGCTCTCTGTCTCGCCTTGGCGAAGGGGGTGGCGGCGGTGCTTGCTGTCGGCGTTGTGGTGGCAATCTTGGTGGTTGGTGGTGGGTTTGAGTTAGACGACTAGTTTGGTCTTGTTCTTCTTGTGGATTGCTGTCTTCATTGACGTCTTTGTTCAGGGGTGGGACAAGGTGCAAGTTGGGGCTGAGGTCTGGGAGTTTGATTCCATCCTTCGTTGGTTGGTCTTGTAGGGATTTCTTCATCTGATTTAAGCAGGCATCGGACAAGCGAATTCCAATACTTCTCGTTGTTGACTTCCTTCACCCAGTCTAACATGGATCCTTGATTTTGGTCTATCTACTTAAGGGACACGTTCAAATAGTAGTACAAGACAGTTGACGATGGTGTCTTTATTTGTAGTGTATGATCGTCCTCTCTTCCTGCTGTTGTTGCAACATGTAGTCAGCATTAGTTTTGTAGGTCGAAGTGGGAAGTGGGTTAGGATCTCGTACAGCTTTCCCGATGAATGATAGTAGTCCTGCTGCGATCATATTCTCTACACATGGTATGTCATAGAATCGTTTTCTGACTTGATCGTTCGTTATTCTTTCTCTCTTGACTTGGAACATAGATATTCTTAGGATGCGACGGATATTTCGAGTGAGGAAGACTTCAAGTTTCATCAGTAACGATTTCCGTAGTGACCATGCTTCGCATCCCCACAAGAGTAAGTTCATTGGAATGGCTCGGAAAATGAGATATTTGCTGTAAGTGTCAACATGTCGGTTGTACCAGAATTTGGTTAGTGCTCCAAACGCTTCGGTGGCTGCTGCGATACGGGACTTTATGTCATAGTTGTCTTGGAGGCTGTAAGATATATGGGATCCAAGGTACTTGAAGTGCTTGGTGTATGTCATGAATCCGCCTCTCACATTGATCAGTTGTGTTTCATCAATTCTGTCGTAGCATGCATCATCCCTTGACATCTTTGCCTCTTCACTCTCCTTCGATCGTTTGCTTGCTTCATCGTCATCTCTGTTTGAGTTTCAGTTCCATTCTCCAATGTAGCGGTAGCTTCCATCTTATCAAAGTACTGTGGGGGTGGAAAGAAAACGCACTCGGTCTTCGATGGTTGGATCTTCCCATCTTTCTCGTATCCAAGGTGCATTTCAAGTTATGATTCCAATACAAATGGGCTGGACCGCCGATTTTGATGAAGGAAATATTCGTTGCGTCTTGTCCACTTGCTTTCGGAAGACTGATAGAAGAGGCCAAGTGGGAAGTATTGACATTATTCGCAGCTACAATGGGACCCTCCGAGGCGGCCACATGGACAACTTTAGCTTTCATCTGGAATTTCTTTGAGTCGACGACTATGGCAATTGGGGATGCAAGTGAGATGCGTGTAGCATATCAACTTGGCAAGGGCCGCCCAGCAGGGATGGCAAAACTATCTGGCTATAAGGCAATGTATGTAGCATTTATCATGGTAGTTTTAGGGTCTGCAATATTCCTCAGTATGACGAACGTCCTGCCATCTTTGCTAACGAAGGATGCTACAATTCAATTCATGTTGAGCGACTTGTTTCCACTCATTGCATTGAGTAATGTTAGCATGACTGTAGGAATGGTTGCATGGACAGTTGTTGTTGTTGGTGGACAAGGACGATACGACTTGGCACCTAAAATTGCTGTTTCATGCTCATTTCTTGTTACTTTCCCTATCGCAGGAGGTAAGACATGCTTTAAACTATTGCGTACAATCAAATGATTCGTCTAACTAACTTGTACTGTGTTTATCGACCATCGTTTGGAAACAGTGCTAACAAAGTGGATGAATATCAATCTTCAAGGCTTGGTATTCGCCATGAATGTAGGTTATACATTATTCGGAATCTTTTACTTGCTTGTGTCCAATTATCAGACTGGGAAAGTTTGTCGAAAAAGATTCAAAGCAAATCCTCACGACTTTGAATCTGACTCTGATGAAAGTAGTCTTCATCTTCATGTTCAAACAGCTCCAAGGTGGATAACCCTCAGCAGGAAGAGGAAGATGAAGACAAGAAGGACAAATAGAGGGTAGTGTAATAAATTAGAGCAGCCCACCATATTCAATTTCAATCCCCAGCCTTACATATCTAAGATACACTTACAAATCAACACTGATCTACAACTGTCTATTCTTCTCCTTTTCCTGAGGAATTTGTTGTCTATTACTCTCCTTTTCATGCAGAATTAGAAAATGTAAAAAGATTGCATTGAGTTTTCACGTGACAACATTGTAACACTATTTTTTGTTGTTGAGTAAGTTTGCTTAAAATATATACACAACACACAATATCACATCGTTGGCTGGGTCCCAACTTGGCCTACTTGGAATCTTCATATTGAGTAATCTCGCCAACACTTTCACCGGAACACCATCCTTTTAACTTGATAGCATCTTCTAATAAACTTTCTTCATCTCCACCAAATTCCATATAATCAGTAACAATTTCTTCACCCTTCTTAATAAAACGAAGTGTAAGATCACCAAATTTCAGTAATTGCAGTAAATGTCGTTCATGGACGGGACTGTATACTGGTGCTGTATTGACTAAATCATCAGTTGATGATGATGAAGGATCGAAATTCGTTTCTGTAATAGTGCTATCAGGATTCGATCCAAAATTCTTAGTACCATTGCAACCATGATTCATAAACAATAGAATACATGACTCGACAGCGAAACTGATTTCACCCTGACCAAAGGAAGGATTATGTATTATTTCGATGTAGAATGAAAATTAATTACGAAGGAATGAAAATAGAAGCAGAATAATGTTGATGTCATTTTCTCCCCCCACTCACCAGTATCTTCCCAGCAGTGCCATATCCCTCAGCATACCAATATACACTACCAATTTCAGCTTCTACAAACGGGATTTTGCTCTCGTTCTCTTCTGCCCAGTCGTGAAGTGTATTAACAACATGCCAACTCAATGGTAGGAAATGGAATCCACTGTAATAAAAAACATTATTAGTAAAATCATAGTGTCTGATAATGAGCGACATAAAAAAACAAATGAGCTTCAGTAAACTCACTGCACACTCTTCTCTAAACCAATAGTAGCAAATTCTGGAATATCTTGTGCCGCAAATAATCCACGTCCAGCACGTTCACCAACGCCACTTTTGGCAACCTGGATATGATCCAACGGGAGATGGATACGATCTTGTTTGTAAAACCCTAAAATATCATCACAATCCATTGGTACCTTGCCATTCATGTCCTCTCGACATTCTGTCATTTCCTGTGCTTTGGATGGTACCTGATAGCCTACCATCATTGCCACATCGAAATATCGAAGGATGGGATTACCCGACTTGGTCCTGTGTAAACGTTGATGTAACTCGATTTGTATTTCAGGTGCAGTACGATGCCAAGCCGCCTTGGTTTCATAATCCTTCAATGCCACTAGGTATGACCAAGGCATGTAAAAATGACTATGACCCTCATCATATGTATGTATACTCTCAAATCCTGACTGTTCTAATGTCTTTATCATGAGTCCAGTTTGCTTAAATCGACCAACCTCATCATGTGGATCAGTCAGCATACGTGATTTGCCCATTTGTACAACAAATACACCATCTTCGATAAGTGCATCAAACAGTGAGTCAACGAAGGAGGTATCATCATACAACCCGCCGGCAATTTCAAGTGATGTCTTTGGATCTAATGCATCCATGATAATAACGTCAAATTTCTTTTCACTTTCCAGCCACGATGATGTTTCATTACCATTAGTACTTAATCGATCAACAAACCATTGAAAGGCATCTGTATAAATCACAGATGCACGTGGATCATCAAAACAGCTCGTAACGTCAGCACTAGCACTACTACCACCATTATCAATATCACTACAATCTGACCATTCGGACATGAACTCTCTACAAATGTTTACTAACTCTTCATCAATTTCAAATATAACCACCTCCGTGACACTACGGTGTTTTAGCACCTCACGCAATGTCGCACCTTCTCCACCACCAATAATCGCAATACGTTGTGGGTTGGGATGAACTAACATGGCTGGATGGACAATACTTTCATGATACGGTGCATCACCATATAATGTTGATTGGATTATCCCATCGAGAAATAGTATCTTATCTGGATCACCACGTATACCATCCATATTTACATCACGTGATTTGGATACTAGGTTGGCAACCTCATATATGTTCACACTTTGATAATTCGTACGTGTGGACAATAGTGGACGTTTAGTGTCAAAATCAAGTTTGCCTAATACATACCGCCCTAAACTACCATCGAGAGGGTTCGTGGAACGGACATAGCCAGGTGCAAACCCCTCACGAAAGCCGCGAAGTTTATGCGACCAAAGCATGGTTGGTTGAGGTGGCTCGTCCTCGTCCTCGTCATCATCGTACGATGTTTTTTCACTTGCTATGCCAAACAAACGGTAAAGAGAGGGTAGCATGGGCACCAGCAGTCCACCACCACAGGTAAATACATCCATGGTTATTACACCCTCGGCAGGCCATGTATGGAATGCTACATGACTTTCCAGTAGTACGCCTGCACAACTAACACCAATGGGGACCAATGAATGACAATGGTACGATAGTAATGTCAATTTGGATTCATTAATAACTTCAATCATTGCCGTGGCTAAACGTTCTTCGGAATTAAGGAAATTGGAGTCCACATCTTTAATGTCCACGAGTAGATGTTGTCCAGCGGGTAAATGTAATCCATCTGAGTCATCATTATGATCATCATTATTCACAATTGACGATTCTTTCCCCCGTGAACAAGTTTTGGATTCACAGTTTGTTGTTGTTGTTGTTGATGTAACATCCACCCATCCGTCCTCCTCCGCGTCTGTAGTTTGAAAGTCAGGACCACCATCAAACTCTTTACGACTACGTGACATCATGTCCTTGGGTATCACACCCGTCCTATCAATATGAAGTGTATGTGATGTAGATGCACCTGCCATTTGAAAAGTTTTGGATGCATATGTCGTAAAAGGCACGTCCTTGCCTTCGATGACTTTGGGTGCTGGGAGTTGTCGTGATGATGGTTTGCCACTACTCCCCGATGATAACTCTCCTTCCTCGATATTCTCCATATCATTGTTACTGGAGAGCGCAAGGAGTTTATGTGACATGCCCTCCCCACCACCCGCAGCAGCAGAAAGGAGGCCACCAGTGCCGCCATCAGTGCCACCATATTTTGATGATATTACAGCACCACCAGAATTACCAATCTGGGAAAGCAGTACAAGACGTGCACTCCATCCCACAATAAATGCAAAGGCACATGACAAAGTGAATGAGAGGAATAGGAATCGTATTGATAGAGTTATGGCGAAGCGGTGCATTCGTTGTTGCTGTTGCTGCTGCTGCCAGGCTACATCCTCATCGTCGCTCCTAGGAGGAGGGCGTTTGCTGTGGCCGTTCATAGTATTACTTGCCTACGATCATTGTTCTAATTGGAGCTTTTGGTCGTGATGAGACGTGTGGAAGAAATTCTCTCAAGGCGTTGAGCGAAGTGCAGAATAAAACCCACGCAGGTAGTAGATCGGATGATCACCGTAAAGAAAAAGATGGCAAGATCCTTGATTAAATTTCATAAGTCTTTTATTACAAATAGCAAATAACTCAAGGATGAAACTTTTTTATCGCGAGATATTAAATATACTATTAATGTTACTGCAATTTCTCTTTAGCCTTCGTCGGAGTCTTCTTCATTGAATCGATGATCATTGGTGAAGTAAAAATAATGATAGGTTCCAACGTCCACATAAAGTCGCCAACTGCATTCCCAAGCCAATCAGCATCGGCACTCTTCATCCCACCCAGCATATGTCGAACGTATACTGGTCGACTTGCCTCATTTGGATGGTAATATACCAATATACATACTAGGTAGCCATAAAATGCGAAGAAATTCAATATGAAGTAGATGTATTCACGATATCCCTCGAAGAGAGATATACGAGATCGTGCAAGGATATTATCAATAACATCATCATCGATCCGTCTTGTAAATGATGTCAAGTTGGATGTCACAACCTCCTCCTCCTTTGACAATAACCTTGTTTCAATGGATGAATCCGAGGAGGAGGTAGTACTGTTTGTCCAAAATGGTGTCCATCCACCCACAAGCCAGTCATACTCCTCCACGGTAATACTTTTTACATCATCTACTGACAATCTCCTCGATCGAGTCCGGGAGCTATTAATCCTTGTTACAAAAATTGCCATCTGCTTTGATCTACGCACTGCCCGAACTGCATCTTTTCCCATGTAATAAAGAAATACTAGTAGACAAATTTCCATTACCTCAAGTGAATGTATAAGATTAGCAACACCACCAATCCAACCGGCACTAGTGACATGGAATGAATTGGCAAATAACCAAAAGAATGCAATACCCACAGCAAAGACATTCACACCAACAAAGACAGAACGAGTTGCGGCATCATTCTCATTAATGAATATATTTTGTGATATTAGTCGACTCGCCACTTCTGTTATTACAGCAGCATCATCTTCGGCTCTAGTTGTCTTGGTCTTCTTAACGACGACATCGCCGTCCCCGGTCTTATCCTCCTCCCTACTCTTCAACTCATTCATCGTTGCCTCATCCACGCGTATATTTGCCAATCTGCTCAGTAGATTTAATTTGTTAATTCCAGAGAGTGTAATCATTCGATATCCCGCGAGACTAATAGCAATGAAGGCATAGAATTGAGTCAATGCTATTAGTACCTCGAGGGGTGTCGTTTCATCAAGTGGCGATGGGAGAGTGTAGTATTGAGTGGTAACCTTTGCGTCGTACAGGAAGGTGTTACCGAGTATGTTAAAATTCTTAACGGTGCATAGCGCATTGCGGAGGAATTGGATGTACGCGTCCAACATGGTGTTGAGTTTGATGGTGTTGATGAAGTGGAAAACTGGTTATCGTCCTACCTACTTACGTAGCTTCTTTTTAGGTACGTGTCTCAAACTCCGAAACGAAATTTAGCGGGACACCAACGGGAGTAACTCTTCCCTGTTTGAGTTTCTAACAGCCACCCAAGCTCCTCTTTGAACTATTCCTACGTGGAATATACCTACCGTTAGTGCGTTCATTGGCGATGGAAGAAACACCCTCAGAACAAGGGATACAAACTCAGAAGAGCGCAGGGACAATGAAATATTGCCTCCGTGCTCCGTGAACTGAACAGCGATTAGTAATGTATCACAATAATAAAGTGAAGTATACCATGTCAACATCTAGTAGATCGTCGTGTAGAAGATCGACTCGGACAAGAAGAATGATGACAACATCGGCACTCGCGACGGCAAGCGCTATTCTCGTAGCTTCGACTGCCTCAGTGGGTGGTGTCAATGCTCGCATAGCCGATAGGTCACGTGTTGTCAAGGCACAGCGCAATGGTAACGGCCGACGTGAGAAGAATGGACTTGCCATAGAGGGGGCTGCGTACCGTGGTCGGACGGTCGGGAGGGGCGTTGATGAAAGTTTACATGCAAGGGCGACGAACAATAATAATGCTCAGAGGAAAACGTCATCATCATCATCGTCACCACCCGAAAAAGTGGTAGTACAACGGCGAGGACGAGAGGGAAGCTCTACTTCATCAACAGAGATGGTAGAGATGACAACAACTATTAGCAGCAGTAGCACAGCGTCATCACTACGTGGCTCATCATTAGAACAAGCCGATGTAATCATGAATGAAACACCCGAGGCCTTCAATCGCAGACTATCCTCTCAACTAACCGGATGTTGTTACACCTACCAATCTTACAGTGCATCCAACATGTGTTCACTCTACGGTGAGAATTGTGCCGGGGGTGGTGGAGGAAATTCCCATGATTCCGGAGATGCATCATGTGAACAAAAGGGACTGAGCTTTATTGGGATTAGCTTTAGTGTCAATACAGCCAATGGTAATCCATACAGTTATCAATTATGTGATCAATTCCCCATGGAAAATATTATTGATAGGAATTATAATTATGTTATGAGTATGGACGAGGATGGATGGCTTGTGGGTGGTGGATACAAGAGCTTTGACTACTCGGGAAAAATGCCGTAAGTGTGTTGTTATTAATAAAACTTGTGTGAATGCACACGATGATAGCATTGATTTCTCAACCAAACAACTCATATTGTATCTCTTCTCTCAACTCACTTGAACAGCTATATCGATTCATCTCATACGGAGATCCTTCGTATTGGAAGCTTGGACACTGACAAGGGGTGAGCATGATACTTGTTGATTCTTTTCTTTACCACATGTGTCACTTCTAACTGAATTTCTTCATATGCAGAGGTACCTCCATCGATCAAGTGTACCAGGCAATGAACTCAGTCTCCTTTTCACCATTCTCTGTGTTTCCTGAATATCTCAAGGGTGGAGGTGGGCATCACTCCGGTGATGATCAATCATCTGGCGTCCCCTCCGGGGATATCACCCTTATCGTTTCCATAGTTGATACCTTCGAGGATGGTTCGTCGTACTCGACATATGATATCTTCCTCGATGAGTTGTTCTCGGCATTAGACGCTGTCAATGGTGGCGCGTGTATGGACGATAAGGATACCAATCCTCACGTGTCCATGGCACGGGGTGTGAAATTTAAGAGTTCGACTCACATGTCCAACTACATGTACGCTGCGAACCTCGAGGTGGCTACATGGCAGGCCATGTATCCCAAGGGCGTCCCGATTGGTAGTTCAGGATATGCTAGCTTCCCCGCCGGATCAAGGGGGAACAAGCAGTATGTTGGATATGGCAACCTTTACTTCTTCTTTGATCGGGCTAACATTACGAAGGCATTCCATCCCAATCGTGATCTGTCATCGACTGAGAGTTATTACGCCACACTATACAAGTCAACGGACACATCGAGTTACTACTCGTCGACCACATCGGTAAATTTCAACTACGGTGGGTCTCAGGACAAGAACAACAATGGTGGAAGTTGGGAGCACAATCCTTACTCGTGGAAGGCCACCATGGCCATGCACGACATGACGGATGGGTGGGACCTACCACCAAATTGCGAACAGGAGGGAGAGACCTTCTTTGGCATACCTCTATCACGCAAGTCTGATTCCAATTTACAAACGTCGAATACCTTCCAAAGCCAATTTGACTTCGAGAACATTATTGATAGGAATGCCACATATATCAAAGGCTTTGGTACAAATCACGGATGGCTCGTGGGCGAACAGATAGGCAACGGTGCCGGGTCGATTGTGGATAAGGATACGGCCCATATTCCCATCTTTTACACAGGCACGACGAATCCGGACATGGTGAGATGAGTTTTGCCTTTGTCCTTTGACCCCATGCTTCCTCCTTATACTCACCCATGTCTTGTTCCTTTTTGAATGAATTTAATTGTAGGGAGGTATGAGTCTTGCAAACCTTATCAAAGTCGGTAAACGCATCGAATTCGGAACCCTATATATCAAACCTGCATTCGTCTTCATCGACGACAACGGTCACATCAAGCTACAATTCGAAATGGACCCCAATTCCGCTCTCGCATACCTATACAACAGTCTTTGTAAGGAGCTGGGTATTGCATGGAACTACGAAACACCCTACAACAAGGAGAAGGTGTATACCAATTGCGCCATGCATGCCGCTGGCGATCGCGCCAAGTACGGATGTGGTCCAGAGGGAACGGGAGTTGGTGGCTTCTGTCCTCAAATGACGGTGGCCTACAAGCCCAAGTTTGAGAGTGCAGATGCCTCTACGGCCTATCTTACACAATGCAACAATTATGTCGACTATTGGAGAAGTCTTTATCCGTCAGGTGTTGCCGTGGGGACTAGCAGCTTCTGTCCGGGGGGCGGATGTCTTGGTCTCTACCTTAATCGGTACGATCTATTCAACGTCTTTAAACCAGACCTTGGTGGGTCGTGGGTCGAGTATGGTGAGAACACAATGGCCCCCACTGTTTCTCCGGCACCAACTTGGACGGGAGGATGTGACGAGCCACACAACTTTCATTTGGATAGATGCTTCCGCAAACGTGCGCGACCTAAGGCGTCCGCGGTTGTTTGGGACTCTCTTGGTGCTGTGGGACAATTCACCATGTTCCTACTCGTGTTTATGTCTGTGACGTTGGCCGTTTCAATCTTCCTAGCACGAGCGCGTAAGAGGAGGAAGAAGGGTGAGAGCTATATGGCATTCTTGATGCGTGATTCCAGGACACAGCGAAAGAAGAAGTCGAAGAAGAGGAGGAAGGTGAGGGGAAATACCGACCTTGAGGAGGCGATGCTAGAGCCGGAGAAGCCTCTTCGCAGCAAGAGCCGCTCCAAAAGTCGGACTAGGAGTAAGAGCAAATCGAGACGTGAGAAGGGTGACATAGAGGATGATGATGTATCCAGAGGTGCCAGGTCTCGAAAAAGTACACGCAGTAGCAAGTCTCGTAGTAAGTCCAGATCGAATAGATCATCTTCACGAAAGCGAGATGATGGCGACAATGAACCGTCCACACCTCGACAACAGCTTGTCTGATCGATCTTGGTCATGATACGTGCGCTAACTTCTCAACTAGTTGATGGATTCCGAACATTTTATGTTTATTGTTGTGATATAGGTTGAGGTATTCGCCCTGTAGGCATGCGACAATAGAACGAAAGCAATCGACAAACAAGCTGCCAACTTGGAAGCGTAATACTGTAGGCGACAAAGAGTGTAATTAATATTCAAATAGATTAGATGAATTATTTTCAACTGTCTTCACGGTAAATGTAGCAATACGGAATGAGTTCTTTTTAATGCATTGTTATTTTATGATTATGTTTGGAATGTATGTACCTAGAAAGTAGAGACGGTGCACATACTCTAGTCTAAGTTTACATTATTTCCATCAATTCATAAATGGAGCGTATGAGTAATACTTTGGTCGATCATCTATTCGCAGATGTAACCACGCCACTCCCATTCCATTCGTCGAAAACCACGTTCTCCTCCCAGGTGGGTTCTCCTCGTCCTGGTGTTTCTGCTCCAGGACGTTTAAATATGTTGACGCCGCCACCCTCCAGAATTCCAATACTTGTTTTTCCGGAGCCTCTCTAACGAATTTGGCCAAATGAGAATATGTCACATCGTTATCTACTTCTTTGAATAGCGGCAATGGCGATACAAGGTAGGCATCCCCACCGATATTCACGAATGAGCAAACCAACTTCTCCTCCTCCTTAAAGAAGTGTTCTGCAAATGCATTTCGATTTGCATTCCTCTCAGCAAATGTCTTCAATCCAGGATTGTTAACAAGTACGAATTCAAATGGAACATCGTTACTTGTTTGATAGGATGTTCCAGGTGTTTCAAAGAATAATGATTCATACGATGAGGAAACGATGATAGTTGATAAATCACGTGCCACGGAGTCGGTTGAAGATGATGACGCGGATGCGACCATTGTCATCCAAGATTGTATAGAAATCGGGATTGTAGATTTTGAATCTCCCGATATTCGTCGAACGGCGGCGTATCGCGTAACTCCTGCTGTCCCAGAATCCACCTCAACGTACTCAACTACTGAATCATTATGTCCAGTAGTTTTTGCCGTCGACGATAAAACTCTCATCAATTGTGAGACTGTGATGATGAATATGATGAATGTAGTGGCGAGGCTGATGAACGAACGGCGGCGGTGATTCAGAAGTAGTACAACGACAACCATACCACTATCCTCCCTTCAACTAACTACACGTCGACAGCCGACCTAGAGGTGTGCCCATGAAATCATTAGGGGTATCCAACACGTAGGAAGCTATGGACTCGTACGATAGATAACACTATTCGGGGAGAGTTTTTGGTGCTTCCGGCAAAAATAATCTGAAACACATCAAGCTTCGCTTCACACGTCACACGAGCTATTTGATACACCTACCATCATCATGAGTGGACGTATGATTGGTCAGCACACCGAGAAGGCCCTCCTACGTCGGGCCGAGGAGGTTATGATTGAAAAGGCAAGGACGTCCGAAATATTCGATGTTGAGGCCGAGCAGCTAATACCACGTTTCAAACGATCGGGTGAGTCTATTGCACCTTCACCTTGTTTTTTTTTTGTGTATCGTTGTTCCGTATTCTTTATCTTATCATTTGTGTGCACAATACCGACATACCTAATGAATTCAAACAGAAATTGAACTAGGCAAAGTCCTTGGTCGGGGAGGATTCTGTGTCGTGAATGAAATACTCAACTTCAAACTCGAGCCTGATTCGTCATTCGACCAACTGTTAGCCGGTAATTCCGATGGTCTTCTCATTGATGATGAGGAAGATGAGTTTGGTGAACTCCGGTATGACGGTGGTATACTAATACAGGATCGTAAGTTCATGAGTCGACGATGTCTCCGCCAGAAGAAGCATGCCCGATATGCTATTAAAACACTAAAAGACGAATGTCTTACCGATCCTGAGACATTCGTGGGAGGTGTTATTGATCTAGCCGTGGAATGCCGTTTCCTTGCCGTGATTAAGCATCCAAATATTATTAAAATGAGAGGATGTTCGGATGGTAATCCACTCAGCTTTGGTTTCTTCGTCGTACTAGACAGGTTGTACGCCACGTTGACACAGAAGATTGCAGAATGGAAGAAGGAAGATTCCAAGTCGAAAGGTTTTGGCAAGATTATGGACATGAAGGGGAAAAAGAAGCACAAGGTTTGGGTTGACCGTCTAGTCGTTGTTTATGATCTATCCTCCTCATTGGAGTACTTACACAAACACGGGGTCATGTACCGTGACTTGAAACCTGATAACATTGGTTTTGACGTACGGGGAGATGTGAAACTATTCGACTTTGGTTTGGCTCGTGAAATTCCTAAGACGGGCATGTTGACCGATGGGACCTATAAATTATCTGGCAAGACGGGTTCGCTACGTTACATGGCTCCGGAGGTGGCAAAGGAAGAACCATACAATGAGAATGTCGACGTATATTCGTTGTCTATTATGGCATGGCAGATCTTTGCGATGGATATCCCGTTCAAGGGGTATTCGCTTGCAATGCATAACTCACTTGTTGTTGAGAAGGGTGGGAGACCGAAGACTGATCCAAAGTGGGGTGACAACATATGTGCATGGATGAAGAAGGCATGGTCTGAAAAGATTAAAGACCGACCAAATATGAAAGGGTGTACGCAAGTATTACGAGAAGAAATTAATCTTGTCATGGTCGACGTTGAGGAATCCCAGATTGATGTATCGAGTCGGACGAATAATTCAGTAAAGAAGGGGAATTAAATAGAGTATTAGTATGGTAGTCAATCAAGAAGGGGAATTAAATAGAGTATTAGTATGGTAGTCAATCACAACGTTGACAATTGCCACTTGCTGGGGTCAATTTTTAACAGTGACGATGAATGTAAAAGTTTGTCATGGTAGAAAGTTTTTAAGTGAATACAATTAAACAATTAAATGGTGAGTCATTACCATCTGTAGTGCGTAAGAGCTTAAGCTTGAACAATCATGAGCTCCAAGCCGCACACTTCTCTCGTCTGCAAACCCATGACCATTCTCTCGTCTGCAAACCCATGACCAACACACACATTCAAATCATGAATCAAATGTTATCGATAACTTCACAAGACCACCACTAAAGTCCAAAAACCCTG
>Ga0247833_1005695_pt1 | contig 14327 bp, 6 predicted proteins | sample LaCruzMarch2015__7_FD_187117 | JGI IMG/M metagenome (GOLD analysis project Ga0247833, IMG submission 187117) | Freshwater microbial communities from meromictic Lake La Cruz, Castile-La Mancha, Spain - LaCruzMarch2015_8m | ecosystem: Environmental > Aquatic > Freshwater > Lake | place: Spain...
CGTCGACGGCACCATCACCACTGTGGCCGGCATCGGGGTGCGCGGGTTCTCGGGGGATGGCGGACCAGCCACCAGCGCGGGGCTGAACGGGCCTGACGGCCTGGCGGTGGACGCGCTGGGGCGCCTCTTGATCGCCGATGTGGGAAACAATCGCCTCCGGCGGGTCACCTTCAACGACGACGGCGGCGGCATCATCACGACCGTGGCGGGCAGCGGGGTCCGCGGGTTCTCGGGGGACGGCGGACCAGCGACCAGCGCGGCGTTTCAGTTCCCCACCGACGTCGCCATCGACGGCCAGGGCCGCGTGTTGGTCTCTGACAGGTCCAACGCGCGCATCCGGCGCATCAACTTCAATGCCGCAGGCGCTGGCGTTGTCGACACCATCGTGGGCACCGGTGTGCCCGGCTTCTCCGGCGACGACGGACTCGCGACCAGCGCCCAGGTCAGCGGACCCAAAAGCCTCACCGTCGACGGCGCCGGCCGGCTCTACATCGCGGATGGCGGCAACAGCCGCATCCGACGCGTCACCTTCGACGACGACGGCATCGGCACCATCGCCACCGTGGCCGGCGTGGGCGGCGGGAACTTCTCTGGCGACGGTGGACCGGCAGCCAGTGCGGAGCTCACCTCCCCCGAGGGCATCGCCGTTGACGGCGACGGCACGATATTTTTCGCTGACGCAGGCAACCAGCGCGTCCGCCGCATCACCTTCGACGCGCTCGGCGTGGGCACCATCGCGACGGTGGCGGGGAACGGCACCGACGGCTTCCTCGGTGATGAAGGACCTGCCACCAGCGGGGTGCTCAACGACCCGGGGGCCGTCACCCAGGACGCCCTCGGGCAGGTCTTTGTTGCCGATACGGCCAACAACCGCGTCCGGCGCATCACCTTCGATGAGCGTGGTGTGGGGACCATCACCACGGTCGCTGGCACGGGCGCTTTTGGTTTCTCGGGCGACGGTGGGCCCGCGACGAGCGCGAAGCTCGCACGCCCGGCTGGCGTCGCCGTCGACTCCCTCGGGCGCCTGTTCATCGGCGATCGCTTCAACAGCCGCATCCGCTGCGTCACTTTTGACGCCGACGGCACCGGCACCATCACCACCATCGCCGGCACCGGAACAGGGGGCTTCTCCGGCGACGGCGGACCCGCGCAAGACGCCCAGATCGCCGCCCCCGCCGGCCTCGCCGTCGACGACGACGACCAGCTCTTCATCGCCGATGGCAATCGCATTCGGCGCATCACCTTCGACGCCTCTGGTCTGGGCACCATCACCACCGTGGACGGCAACGGCACGGCGGGCTTCGCGGGCGACGAGGGGCCGGCGCTTGGCGCCCAGCTCAGAACTCCGTTTGGCGTCGACGTCGATGGCGTCGGCCGCCTGATCATCGCCGATACCGGCAACCGGCGCATCCGGCGCGTCACCTTCGACGGGGCTGGTGTCGGCATCATCACCACCGTGGCCGGGACGGGGATCTCTGGCTTCAGCGGCGACGGGGGCCCGGCAATCAGTGCCCAGCTCGCGCTCCCCTTCAGTGCCTCCGTCGACGCCCTCGGCCAGATCTTCATCGGCGACTCCAACAACCGCGTGCGACGGGTCGCGTTCGACGACGCTGGCGCGGGCACCATCGACACCGTTGCCGGCACGGGCGGCTTTGGCTTTGCCGGCGATGGCGGACCCGCGCTCGACGCCCAGTTCTCGGCGCTGGCCTCTGCCACCGTCGGCCCTGGCGGCGACGTCTTCATCGCCGAGGGCACCGCGCGGCGCATTCGGCGCGTCGTGTTCGACGGCGGCATCGGCACCATCACGACCGTGGCTGGACCCGTCCACCCACCCGGGCCCGGGCCCTTCGAGGGCGCCCAGCTCTACGCCCCCCGCGCCCTGGCATCGATGGATGGCACGTTGCTGTCGGTCGGCGGCGACGGGCGGGTCATGCGCCTTGATCGCGGGGCCGGCGTGGGCGGCGTCGTCGACGTGGTCGTCGGCTACCCCCAACCCTCGGGAGCCCCCGGGCTGGCGGCGTTTTCTCCCCTGCTGGACGACGCGCGGGGCATCGCCTTCGATCCCGTCGCGCTGACGCTTGTCATCACCGAGGTCGGCACGGGGACGTTGCGCATCATCGACGTCGACGTCGACGACGACGGCATCACCGACGACCCCGCGCGCTGGACCAGCACCTCGATCAACACGACCCTCGTGACCCCCGCCGGCATCGCCTACGACATCGTCGACGACAGCTTCGTCGTCGCCGAAGAGGACAACCACTGCGTGCGTCGCGTCGATCGCGACGGCCTGGTGCTGGGGACCGTCGCCGGCGTGTGCGGGACCCGGGGGAGCTTCCGCGGCTTCCTCAACCACCCCGACCACGTGGCGCTGTCTCCCACCAGCGGCGCCCTCTATGTCGCCGACACCGACAACCACCGGGTGCTGCGCGTCATCGACGATGCAACCGACATCGTCATCGGCGACGGTTCGGTCTCTTCGGCTGGCGAGGGCAGCCCGGCGCGGCTCTTCCCGGTCAACGCCCCCCGCCAGCTCGCCCTCGATGAGCACGGCAACCTGTTTGTCACGTCGACCACCACCGTCCGGCTGGTGGCCAACGTCGACGGCGACGACGACGCTGACGGCGACGACCGCGTCTTCACGATCTTTGGCGGCGGCGACCGCGCGGCGTTTCCCGAGAACTCAACCCTGTGCATGTCGGCCCTCGCCGTCGCCGACGGGCACGCGTTCGCCGCTGACACCTGCCAGGGCTTCGTGGTCGAGCTGCAGCCCGGCGTGCCCTGACGACGAGAGCCAGTCCGCCAGCGGGGCCACGCTTATCGACAGGCATCAACGGGCATTACCTCGCCACCAGGCGGTCCCAGGCCTTGCGTTGGTCGGCCGGCGACCCGCACTGTTGAGCCAGGTGTGGTCATGACAACGACATCAGCCCTGTCATGTGCGAGTCGCCCGTACATCCAGCCCTGCCTCGAGATGGTGCTCTCCGGCGGCGGCCCAAAGCGGCGGCGTACGCTGTGACATGCGTCTCATCGTGGTCGCTCCCCTCCTGTGCGCCGTATCCGCCAGCGGCTGCCTCTTCGACGCCGCCCTGCCTCCTGATGCAGCGCTGTCGTGCGTCACCGATGACGACTGCCCCGGCGACGACGTCTGCGTCCTTGGGCGCTGCGCTCCTGTCGAGGCGTTGCGGAGCGACCCGCCAGAAATCCTCGAGGCGACGATTTCGCCGGCCGTGGTGGGACGCGGCACGGTGGAGCTCTCCTTCACCGTCGGCGGCAACGCCACCGGCACCCCGGTGGTGGAGGCCGACGTTGGTCGTCCGGTGCGTTTCGATGGGGTGGGCGTCGAAGGCAGCCGCTACCGCTTCAGCTACGCCACCGACGGCACCGAGGCTCCCGGCGCCGCCATCGTCACAGTCACCCTGCTGGACGCTCTGGGGCGGGCCGCCACCACTGCCGTGGGCAGTTTCGTCGTCGACCTGCAGGCGCCAGCCTTCACGGAAGTGGCCCTGGTGCGCACCACGGCGACGCGCGGGGTGGAGATCGGGGTGGACGCCCTCCTCGATGCCGATGCCGACGTCCGCGCCCGCGCGGTGCTCGCCGACGGCAGCAGCGTCGACCTCGACGTCACCCGCTCGGGCCTGCGGGTGCGGGCCCGCACGGTCGTCGACGAGCGCTTCACCGATGGCCAGCTGACCCTGCGCCTCGGTGGCCACGACGAGGCCGGCAATGACAGTGGCGATGTCGACGTCGGCGTCGTCGTCGTCGACCTGGTGACGCCGACCCTGACCCTGCAAACGCCGCCCACCAGGGTGCGTCCCCGCGACCTCGTCCGCTTCATTGTCACCAGCGACGAGACCGTGACGGCCCCGTCGACCACCGTCGGCACCGACAACCTGCTTCCCGACGTGGGCAGTGGCACCGCCTTCGGCTGGAGCTGGCTCGTGCCCGATCCCGGGGCAGACGTCGACCTCACGGTCACCCCGGGTGGCTTCGTCGACGCCGCCGGCAACGTCGCCACGCTGCCGCCCTTCACGGTGCGCATCGACCGCACCCCACCGCAGCTGCGCATTGATGAGCCCCCCACAGCCCAGGTCCGCGAGGGAGACACCATCGGCGGGCGCTTCTCGTTCGACGAGGCCGTCGTCGTCGCTGGCGTCAGCGTCAACCGCTTTGACGAGGTCGTCGATGCCACCGTGGTTGGAGATGGCGCCGGTCCGTACGACATCACGATCCCGGTGACAGCCCTTGGCGCCGAAGGCCGCTACGACGTCATCGTCAGCGCTGTCGACACCGTCGGCAATGAATTGCGCGCCGAGCTGGGCTCGGTCCTCGTTGATGCCCGTGCGCCGACGCTGCTTGATGCGACCTTCAACCCGCCGCAGGCCCGCCTCGGCAGCACCGTCACCCTGCAAATGACCTTCAGCGAGGCGCTGCGCGTCGACGCCAACGGCGACCTGCCTGGTCTCGCCGTCAACGTGCCCCTGACCTTCGTCAGCCAGTCCGGCGCCACCTTCACCTGGACCCTGGTCGTCACCGAAGAGACGCCCGAACTCGTGGTGGTCGCGCCCTTTCTCATCACCGACCTCGCCGGCAACGAGGTGCTGCTGCCGGGACCACGCCTTGCCACCCTCGACGTCGACAACCGGGCCCCCGGCCTGCGCGACGTGGCCACCCGGTCGGCGCGGGTCCGTCGCCAGAACGGCAATGTCATCACCATCACCGGCACCCTCGACGAACCGGGAGCCGTCGTCGTCGCCACCTTTGCCGGCCGTGGCTCGGGCTGCGACGTCGTCGCCGGGGGCGACTTCAGCTGTCGTCTGCCCGTCTTTGACACCGACAGCGACGGCACCCGCCCCGTCACGGTGACCGCCCGCGACGTCGCGGGCAACAGCAGCACCGAGACGGTCCTCGTCACCCTCGACGGCGAGGGGCCACGGGTTCTGAGCGCCTCCTTTGGTCGAGACGCCGCCCGTCCCGGCACCACCGTGCAGTTCGCCCTGCTGGCCGACGAGTCGCTCGCCGAGGCCGAGCTTGGCTTCAGCACGGGCGTCGTCGTTGTGCGCGACCCCGGCAGCACCCTCGGCCTGACCCTGACGGCGCCAGCGACGGGTGCGCTGACCATCGAGACCGTCCGCCTCGTCGATGACCTCGGCAACAGCCGCACCAGCGTGTTGTCGCCGGTGTTGACCGTGGCCATTGACGGTGTCGGCCCCGTCGTCACTGGCTCGGCGCTGTCGACCAATGCCCGGGTGCCAGACGGCAGCGCCGCCAAAGCGGGTGACGTCATCGTCGTCGAAGCCGATGTGGCCGGGCCGCTGCTGGAGACGCCGTCGTTTCGCTTCGGCGGCTCGATCATGGACATCGTCTTTGACGACAACGCGGGCCATTTTCGCGCCACCCACGTCGTCAACGCTGGCGACGTCGAGGGCGTGACGTTCGTGACCGCCACCGCGGTGGATGAGCTCGGCAACCTCACCTTCGCGCGGCTCAACCAGGCCATCCTCGTCGACCAGACGCCTCCCGCGGTGGTCCCGGGCACCACCCAGGTGGCCATTCGTGCGCCGCAGAACGCACCCGTGTCCCTGCCAAACGCCGTCGGCGATGGTGGCCTCGTCACCATTGCCTGGGTCTTGTCGGAGCGCACCGTCGACCTGCCGACGTTCCAGTTGCAGGCCGGCGCCGTCATCCCCGACGCCGTCGACGGCAGCGGCACATCGTTCAGCGCGACGTTTCGCAGCAGCAGCTTCACCAACGGCGCCCAGACCATCCTCGTCGACCACGAGGACCTGGTCGGCAACGTCGCGACGCTGCCGCTGAGCACCTTCGCCGTCGACCTCGTTCCGCCAGCCCCCCTTGATGCCCGGGAGCGCGCCATCCTCGTCCACGAGCGGGCGCCCCACGGCAGCGTCAGCGGCGCCGCACCCTTCCACCGGGTGGCCTCGAGGGGGAGCTTGCCCGGTCGTGCCGGTCACACCATCTCGGTCGCCCTCGACGACCGAGACCTGGTTCGCCTGGCCAGCGGCCCTCTCGCGGGCGTGGTGTCCCTCGCCCTTGTTCGCGACCTCGACCGCGTCTTCCTGCAGGTCTACGACGAGGCCGGCAACGTCTCGACGGCCCGGGGGGTCACGCCCCGCACCGAGTTCTTCGCCGGTCTCAACGGCCGGGTGATTGGCTCCGACGCTTCAAACCCCCACCGCCTTGAGCTGCGTCGACAATTGACCCTCGTCGACGAGGACCCCTCCGCCGAAGAACTCAACGGCGTCGTCGTCGCGCAGCAAGATGGGGTGCTTCTGGAGGCCCTGGCGGAGGGTCGCTGGCAGGACTCGGGTCCAAAGCCACCACCGACGCCGCGGGCGGGGGTGGCCTCGACGACCCATCGCGACACCGTCTACCTCTTTGGCGGCTGCACCAGCGACGGGCCCAGCGACGAGGCCTGGTTCTTTGATGGCCGCGGCTGGGTTCCCCTCATCGGTGAGGACCGACGCGTGCCCCCGGCCCGCTGCGGTGCGGCGCTCACCAGCGACGACGATCGCCTCTTTCTGTACGGGGGCGACGGTGTCGACGGTTTGCTCGACGACGTTTGGGCCTGGGACGGACTCAACTGGAAGGTGGTCGGCGAGCCAGGCCAGACCCCCACACCACGCCGGGACATGGCCTTTGGTTTTGACCGGGGCTCCAACGAGTTCGTCGTCTACGGCGGCCTCGCCACCCGGGGCGTGAGCGGTGAGCATTGGCGGTCGTCGAACAATGGCGGGACGTGGTCCGTCGTCGCCGATGGACCCGCCGTCACCGGCGGCGCGGCGGCCTTCAACGACCTCGGCGAACTCATCATCGCGGGTGGGTTCGACGCCCAAAGCACCCTGAGCGCCGACGTGCTCATTGTGCGTCGCGACGGCATCGAGGTCCGTTCGCTGCCGGCGCCTCGGGCGGGGGGCTGTGCGTTGCCGGGCCATGGCGAGATTGAAGTGCTCGGAGGGACCAATGAGCGGTCGGCGTTCCTGGACGCCATCACCATTCGCGACGGTGTGCGCCCCTCGCCGTTTTCGCCACTGCCGGGGCCGCTGGTCACTGGTGGGTGCGGCCTGTTCGAAGGCAAGCCGCTCTTCTTTGGCGGCATTGATGACGACGACACGCTCCTCGACGGGACCTTTCTGTTTTTTGAAGAGTGGCGCGAGGTGGGCCTGCTCAATCTGCCGAGCGCCAGACGGCACGCCGCCACCGCCACCACCGGCGACGTCATGTTTGCCTTTGGCGGGACCAACGGGACCTCGCCATCTGGCGAGGTCTGGGAGTTGGGCGAAGCGTGGAAGCTGTTGGGCACGATGCCTCCCGTGGAGCGCGCCGGCGCCGTCTGCCTCGACGAGAACCAGTGTTTGATCATCGGCGGCTTCGACGATCGCGGGCTTCGGCGGACCAATGCTCTGCGTTGGCGGCGAGAGCTGGACACCCCCGAGGAGCTGACCAACCTCAACCTCACCCCAAGGGTCAGCCCCGCCATGGCTGTGGACGGTCGTTCCGGACGAGTCATCCTCTTTGGCGGCGTGACGTCTGCCGGAAACTCGTTGGAGACCTGCGTGCTCGACGACGCCACCGGCGCCGACCTGCAATGGAACTGCAAGGTGATGGTCGGCCCCGCCAGCTCTGCCGGCGCCGTCATGACCGTGGCCGACGACGCCGTGGTGCTGTGGACGGCCGGCGCCCTGTGGCGCCTCGGGGACGGCGAGTGGCAAGTCCTCGAGGTCAAAGGCCCCGACGCGCCACCAGCGCGCCAACACCCCGTGTTGGCCTTCGGGCTCAAGCGGGTGTGGTTGCACGGGGGCCAATCGGGCTCGACCCTCCTCGACGACCTGTGGTCTTTCGAGCTCCAGCAGGGGATTTGGCGACAACACCTGCCCGCCGATCCATTTGGCGCCCGCGGCCCAGGCCCACGGTCCGCACACGCCGGCTTCTTCGACGGCCGCTTGAAGCGCCTCGTGGTGTTCAGCGGCGACCAGGGCCCCCAATCCCTGCCCGACACCTGGGACTTTCTGCTCGGGGACAATGAGCGCGCCGGTCTGGTCATCGATGTGAGCCTCGAGGCCGCCAGCGGCTTTCGCGACCTGGCGGTCAACGTCAGCGCCGCAACGCCACACAGCGTCGAGGCCCCTCGCGCCGACCTCCCGATCGCCTTGCCGGACCCACAGCTGCCCGGCTTCACGATGATGCCCATTGTCGACGACGGAGGACACACTCGCGTGTCCATCTCGCCCGACGAGAGCAGAGATCCCCTCGCCGTCGACGCCGTCGACATCCGGCTCGTCCGTCCCTGACTGCGCTACGGAATGGTCTGATCACCGATGACGGAGTTCGTCACCGCGATGGGCGTGTCCTCGTGGCCGCTGATCTGGTCGTACGTCGGGTACCAGCTGCCGCCGACGTTGTTGGTGATGTGGCCGCGGTCGATGCGGACATCCCCCGAGTGGTCGTTGCTCACAAAGAAGATGGCGCTGCCGTGTTGCACGACGTCGTTGTTCTCGATGCGCGTGCCGCACAGGTTCAGCGTCATGCGGTTGCCGTCGTTGTAGATGGCGCCGCCGCTGCCGCCCCCCGGCGTGCCGTCCTGGGCGGGGTTGCCGCCGTTGCCGATGGCGTGGTTGAACGACAACAGGCTGTTCAAGAACGTCCAGCTCACGCCGATGCTGCTGACGCCACCGCCATTGGCGCAGGTGTTGCCGAAGCCCTCGGCGCCGCCGAAGGTGGTGTTGACGGCGAAGACCGGCTGGTCATCGAACTGATCAAAGACCCGCACCCCGCCACCGCCGACGTCGGCCCCGACGTCCGCACAGCGGTTGTTGAAGAAGCGCGTGTTGACGAGCTTCAGGCGCCCGCCGCGCACGAACAACGCACCGCCACCGTCGAATTCTTCGTCGGCGCGGGAGTCCCCGTCGATGAACGTGATGTTCTGCAACGTCAGACGCGGGTGGTCCTGGTTGTCGCAGTTGGGCGTGGTCCAGACCTGGGCCTCGTCGCAGGTGTTCATGTAGAGGATGCGCCGGGCACCCCCGCCCGACAGGGTGACGAGGCCGGCGCCGTCGATGACAATCTCTGGACCCGTGTTGTTGAAGACCTTGGCGGTCTCGTCGAGGGTGATGGTGTGGGGCTCGGGCCCGCAGTCAAAGGTGATGACGCCACCGCCGGCCACGGCGTCGACGAAGGCCCCGGAGGTACAGCTCTCGGGGGTCCCCGCGCCCACCACCGTCCTCGGGGTGCTGGCATCCGCCAGTCCCGCCGACGCCGGCACCTCACAGGTCGCCTCGGGGTTCTGGTTGCCCGCCGGTGGCCCGTCCTCGGGGTTTGTCAGGGGGTTTGGGACGTCGACACCAGGCTCAACGCACGAGGTGGCCGTCAGGAAGAGGAGCGCAGCGGGAAGGACGCGGCGGTTCATACGGCATCGTACCATGTGGCCCGGCGCCGCGCGCCTGCTGGCAGCAGCACGACGTCAGGGCGTGAAGGCCACGGTCTGCAGGCCCGCGACGTTGGCGCCGCCGATGACGATGGTGCCGCCGGGCAGGGCCGCCACCCGGGTGGCGCCGGTCACCGTCGTCGACACCGTGCGGACCGCGCCGCCGGCGTTGACACTGCCGACGACGTGCAGGGTGGTGCCGTCGACGCTCAGGCCCACGAAGGTGCCGTCGTCGGTGACGACGAAGTGGGCGATGTCGTCTTCAGCGATGGACGCGACCCCCGCCAGGGGACGGGTGGTGGCGTTTTCGATGCTGGCGACCAGGCCATCGTCGTCGAGGACAAGGACGTCGCTGCCGTGGCGACCCAGGGCAATGGCCGACCCGAGGGGAACCAGGGTGGTGTCGGCGTAGTGGAGTTCGCCGTCGAGGATGAAGACCACGGCGTCGGCGGCGGTGACCTCGAAGCCCCGCCGCACGCCGGCCCGTGGCCCGGCCACGTTGGCGCGGACGGCGCCATCGTTGCCGACGGTGGTCAGGCGATGGTCGCCGTCGATGAGCCACACCAGGCCATCACTGCGGGGTGCTGCAGCGGCCCCACAGGGCTCGCTGAGGGCGGCAGGCTCGATGGTGGCCTGAACCCCCTCAAGGTCGATGAGCACAATGGTGGACGCGGCATCGGCGGTGCACCCGCCGGTCACAGCGACGACGCCGGCGTTGGCGGCGCAGCCCACGCCACCCACACCGTCGGGAAATCCCCCGCGCAGGCCCAGCACATCGAAACGGTCGTCGAGAACGTAGGCCTGGCTGGATGCACTGCCACCCGTCAGAAACACCCGGCCCAGACCATCGTCGGCGACGCAGGCATCACCGCCAAGGGCCGGGGGAACAGTGCTGAGGACACCCACCTCGTTGGCGGGCGCCATGAGAACGGTCGCCGGGATGACGCCGCCGATGTCGGGAACGGCGAAGGGCCTGGTCCTGCCGAAGGCCACCAGCGAGAAGTCACCATCGAGGTATTTGACCTCGAAGCGGACCTCGGTGGCCTCGTCGCTGAACTCGAAGGGCTTTTCGTTGAATCCGCCGTTTTCGTCGCCAACGTCGCCGACGGTGCTGTGGCTGATGGTGACGTCGTTGAAGTCTTGGGCAACCGTCCGGGCTTCAACAATGGTGAGGTCGACGTCGAACAGCCGGCGTTCGCAGCCGGACAGGGTGGTGATGGCCACGACGGCGCTGCCCATGAGGACAGGGCCTGTGACACATCGCGTCATAGCGGGCGCGGACAACGTCGGTGACTTCGTCGGTGTGGGTTTCATGGTTGCCCTCATCGCTGGACCACGTCGACAATCCGCACGCTGACGGTGTCTGTGGTCGTCAACACCAGCACCGTCGCCGTCACCGCTCCCACCACCACGGCGGCGCCCACGCCGACCCCGATGGCGAGCCAGGGCACACCGGCCCCGTCGTCGCCGTCGGTGGCGGTGATGGCAGCGCCTGGGGCCACGGCCCGGTAGAGGGCGGCCGACGGCGGCACCACCGACTCGGGCCCCGTCAACGATGCCACGAGCTGGTCGGCGGTCTGCAGGGGATGCTCGGCGCTGCTGTGGTCGCCGTGCACCACGGTGCCGTCTTTGTGAAAGACCGTCAGGGTCCACGCGCCGGCGCTGCTGTCGACGGCAGCACCGGCGGCACCGGCGGCACCGGCGGCACCGGCGGCGCCGTCGGCAGGACCGATGACGACCAGCCGGTCGACGCCGAGACGACGGGCCAGGCTCTGGATGTCGTCGACGTCAAAGGGCTCCATGGGCATGGTGAGGCCGGGCCCCGCCGGCCGCAGGGCTCCCTCGACAACGATGTTGATGGTGGCCCCGAGGGCGCTTTCGGTGACGTCGACGACGCGGGTGTGGCTGCGCCGGCCGTCCTTCTCAAGCCACAGGCGGTAGCGACCCGACGACACCATCGGCCCGGTCACCAGGGGGGTTTTCCCCATGGGCCGGCCGTCGAGGTAGACGGTGGCCCCCGCCGGTCGGGACTCCACGGCCATGGCGGCGTGGGTGCCAGCCTTGACGCTCTCCTGGGCCGACTGCAGCAGGGCCCGCAGCTTGGGGGCCGCACTTTGGGCATCGAGGACGATGTTGCCGTCGAGGCGCAGGGCCGCTTCGAGGTGGCCCTTGGCGCGGACGCCGTTTTTGCTCTCGGCCTTGCCGGTCTCTGTGGGTCCAGCGATGCCCATCAGCCGGCGGGCGCATTGCAGGCGGGCAGTCTGCAGGAGCTCGCGCTTCTCGACGGAGAAGACCGAATCCTTCTCGAGCTGCTCGATGAGGGACTCCAGCATGGCCACCGAGCGCTCATGCTCGACGGCGTTGAAGGCGGTGTCGGCGGCTTCGAGGGTGGCTTTGGCGGTGGCGAGGTCGACGGTGGGCCCTGCTGGCGGCGCCAGCCGCTCCCGCAGGGTCACGTCCGTCAGCACGTTCACACCGGGCGTCTGGACCCCCGATTGGAGCTGGTGGCGGACTTCTTCGGCGACCACGTCGGCCGCGGCGTCGACGGCGACGACGCCGACCACGCCAACCCCGGCCGACGGTCCGACCGACGACGCCATGACCGGCGCCGATGACAGCAACGACGTCATCACCGTCAGCGACACCGCTGCCGTGCGCAAACGCGTCAGCGGTTGACTGGCATGAACATCACGCGTGAAGCGCTTGCTCAACTGCGTCAGCGACCTGTCGAACATGTGGCGGCCCCCGCCCCAAAACCCCCCGGTTCCCATCACAGCCGCATCGGCATCACGACACAGAGGTGCCGCGGCTCATCAACCCCCACCAGCAGGCCGGGGGAGAGGTTGTCGGTGACCTTGACCAGGACGTTTTTGTCGTCGAGGGAGGCCAGGGCTTCCACCAGGTAGCGGGCGTTGAAGGCCACTTCCAGGCTCTGACCCGCGTACTCCACCGGCACGTCGTCGGAGATTTCGCCCGTTTCGGGGTTGGTGCAGCTGACGACGAGCTGGTCCTTGGCGATGGCCAGCTTGACGGGCTGGAGCTTGTCCGCCGACAGCACGCTGACGCGCTTGAGGCTCTCGACGAGCTCAGCGCGGGTGACGCGCACAATCTTGTCGGCGAGCTTGGGGATGACCTGCTTGTAGTCGGGGAACTGGCCCTCGACGAGACGCATGCCGAGCAGGGTGTTGCCCTTGCGCACGACGGCGTGGTTGTCGTGGAAACCAAGCTCGATGCGGCCGGGGCCGTCGGGGCCGTCGGAGGCGCCGTCGAGGACGCGCTTGAGCTCGGACAAGCCCTTGCGGGGCAGGATGACGGGGCCCTTGAGGCGGAAGCTCGAGGCCCCCTCGAAGGTCCGCTCGATGCGCACCAGGCGGTGGCCGTCGGTGGCGACCATGGTCAGGGGGCCGTCGGGGGACGCCGGGGGCTCGAAGAACACGCCGTTGAGGTTGTAGCGGGTCTCGTCGGTGGAGGCGGCGTAGAGGGTCTTGTCGACCATGTCGGTCAGCAGGGTCTGGTCGACGCTGACGAAGTGGGCGGCCTCGTAGGCGGGCAGGGACGGGAATTCATCGGCCGACAACGCCATCAGGCGGGCCTTGGTGCGGCCGCTCTTCACTTCGATGTGCTGGTTGGGCAGGCGCTTCAAGACGACGTCGGGGCCCGGCAGGACGCGCACCATGTCGGCCAGGGCGCGGGCGGGGATGGTGACCGAGCCCGGGCTCATCACTTCGCAGGGACGGCTGGCCTTGATGCCCACGTCGAGGTCCGTGGCCACCAGCTGCAGACGACCATTGCCGTCGGCGTCGGTGCCGGCCTCGAGCAACAGGTGCGAGAGCACCGGCATGGTGTTCTTGCGCTGAACGACGCCCTGGGCGAGAGACACCACGCGAGCAAGCTCGGTGACGGAGATGCGGAGTTCCATGCTGGCCTCATGGCCCATGACGGGCCCGATGTCGACGACGTCGGCGCCTATAGCTGAGACTCCCTCCCTGAACAACCCCCCTCGGTGTTTCTGGTCTGCCAGGGTCTGCCAGGGTCTGCCAGGTCTGCTGGGTCCTGCTGACTGCTGCTGGCTGCTGTGGGTTTGGGGTGCAGCCAAAGATTGAAGAGAGTGTTCAATTGAGAACGTCATCTCCGATCGGGTCTGGGGAGTGTGTGGAGTACGGGCAGGGGGCTTCTGAACGCTGTGGTGGCAGTCCGGTGGTGTGGAAGACAGGGGGCGAGATCGGTGCAGGAATGGTGGGGTGAAGGGGAAGGCTGGTTTTCCCCAGGTTGCAGGAGGGTTGTTGGTCGAGGGCTGTGGGAGTTGCCTGAGGTGACCTCCTCATTCCCGGCCTGAGGTGACCTCACCCCCCGGCCCCTCTCCCTGAAGGGCGAGGGGGGACCGGAATCTTGAATGCTGCAAGGCGGCTGAAAGCGACCGGAGGCAGCTGGCCTCAACATCGTCGTTGGTCACGCGCAGCACCCGAATCCCGAACCCCTCCAGGATGTTTGTTCGTTCGGCATCAGCAGACTGAACGTCCTCATGGTCATGAACGCTGCCATCGACCTCCAACGCCAAGCGCATGGCCGGGCAGTAGAAGTCGACGATGAAGCCGTGCAGGACCTGCTGACGGCGCCACTTCAATCCAAACGGCCGGGTTCGCAACAGGGCCCAGGCTGCGGCTTCGGCCGGGGTGCAATGTTTTCGAAAGGCGATGGCGGTCCGCCGCTTTTCAGGGCTCACCTGCTGGTTCCTCGTGATGTGCCTGCGGAGCAGTTTGTGCAACCGGACTCATGGGTCAGCCTTAGACCGGGCACATAGGTCAGCCTTCCTGCTGCAGTTGTGGGCCGACTGGGTGAAGCCGGCCCATGATTTCGTCAAACATTGCGATGCGGGTTTCGCCGA
>Ga0247833_1005706_pt1 | contig 14314 bp, 16 predicted proteins | sample LaCruzMarch2015__7_FD_187117 | JGI IMG/M metagenome (GOLD analysis project Ga0247833, IMG submission 187117) | Freshwater microbial communities from meromictic Lake La Cruz, Castile-La Mancha, Spain - LaCruzMarch2015_8m | ecosystem: Environmental > Aquatic > Freshwater > Lake | place: Spain...
CCCGTGTTCAGGGGAATGACGAGCCAACTCCGTCATCCCCGGCCCACCGAATCGTCATCCCCGACTGCCTAAGCGTCATTCCCGCGCAGGCGGGAATCCATATTCGTAACACGTTCGTCAAAAAACTGCCATGCGGAGCAGTTAAACTAATCGCTTTGAAAAAGGTCTAACTAAGAATAGACCGCGGTATCCAAGCGGCCCTGGGGGGCTCATTTTTTAATGTAGCGCACAAAAACCAGAGGTTCCAAGTCTTGGCAATCCATCAGTTTCCCACTTTAAACCCGGTTCCGCAGCACATTGCCGTCATCATGGACGGCAATCGTCGCTGGGCACAGCAGCGGTCGTTGCCGGTGGCCATGGGGCATGCCAGTGGCGCGCGGCGGGTGCGGGATCTGGTCAAGGCCTGCACCGATCGCGGTGTTAAGTTCCTTACCCTGTTTGCCTTTAGCACCGAAAACTGGAAGCGCCCTGAAGACGAAGTCTCGGGCCTGATGGGCCTGCTGTCGCTGTACTTGCAAAAAGAGGTGCACGACATGGCCACCCAGGGTGTGTGCCTCAAGATCATTGGCGACACATCTGGCTTTAGCACCCGCATCCAAAGCCTGATCCGCGATGCCCAGGCCAACACGGCGCACAACAGCGCCATCACCCTCACCATTGCCATCAACTACGGCGGCCGCTGGGACATGCTGCAGGCCTTTAAGGGCTGGCAGGCCGCCCACCCCGGCAAATCGGCCGAGCAATTGACCGAATCCGACCTGGCCAGCCACCTCAGCACCGCTTATGCGCCAGAGCCAGACCTGCTGGTCCGCACCGGCGGCGAGGCCCGCGTCAGCAACTTCATGCTGTGGCAGTTGGCCTATACCGAGCTCTATTTCACCGATGTGCTCTGGCCCGCCTTTGGCGCTGCCGAGCTCGACCAGGCCATCGCCTCTTATGCCCAGCGCGACCGCCGGTTTGGTGGTGGCAGTATGGACAAATCGACCACCGCACTCAAAGTTTCAGGAATCTAGTTCATGCGTTTACCCGGCAAGTCTGTGAATCGTTCGGCAAAACTCATTGGCCTCGCCGTTGTAGCCGTTATTGCCTGCAGTGGCACCTGGGCACAAGTGGCTGTGCCGAGCGGGACAGGTACCGTGACGCTGGGCAGCACACCCGGCTTGTCCAGTGCCGTGCCAGCCATGGCGGCGCCAACCACAACTGGAACTAATTCAGCCAATTTACCCGGGCTACCGGGCCGGGCTGTGGCAAACCCGTCTGCGTCCTTTGGTGCGGCTCTGCCAGGCAATGCTGGTGATGCAAACGCACTGACTGGCATTGGCAAAGCCCCTGCGGCCAACCAGACCACCACCGAGGCCAAAGCCAAAGCCGATACCAAAGCCGAGCCTGAGCGCGAACCCGCCCTCCCCGATACCGAGTTCCAACGCTTCGTCTTCAACGCCACCGGCCAATCCCTCAAGCTGTATGGCTACGAGCTGTTTGCCAACCCAGCCAGCTTTGGTTCGGTGCAGGCCGCTCCGGTGCCCGCTGGCTACATCCTGGGGCCGGGTGACGAACTGGTGGTGCAGGTCAATGGCCTGGTCGACCTGAACGCGAACCTGGTCATTGACCGCAATGGCCGTGTTCAGGTGCCCAAGGTTGGGCCCCTCAACCTGGCTGGCGTACCGCTGAATGACGCCGAAAAAATCTTCCGTAATCACATTGGCAAAGTGTTTCGCAATTTCACCGTCAGCGTCACCATGGGCCGCCTGCGCAGCATTGAGGTCTTTGTGGTGGGCCAAGCGCGCAAACCGGGCAAGCACATCGTCAGCAGCCTGTCGTCCCTGATCAACGCCCTGTTTGAGACGGGTGGCCCCAGTGCCAATGGCAGTCTGCGCGCCATAGAGCTGCGCCGCGCTGGCAAAAAAGTAGCCACCATCGACATGTATGCCTTTTTGGCCCGCGGCGACAACAGCACCGACACCCAGTTGCTGGCGGGTGACGTCGTCTTCATCCCCCCTGCCGGCCCACGCGCCGCCTTGCTGGGCACCCTAAATGCCCCGGCCATTTATGAGCTGCGCGGCAATGAGACCATCAACGACGTGTTGGCCCTGTCAGGCGGCCTGCCCACCCTGGCAGCACCGCAAAAAGCCCAGTTGGAGCGCGTCGACGCCCAACAAGACATCGCCCGCTACGTGCAAGACTTTGCGCTGGACGCCAAAGGCCTGGCCCAGCCACTGCGCGCTGGCGACATCCTCACTATCCTGCAAATCAGCCCGCAAATTGCCAACGTGGTCACGCTGCAAGGCAATGTGGCAGCCCCCCTGCGCTACAACTTTCGGCCCGGCATGCGGGTGGCAGACCTGCTGGGCGACAAGCGCCTGCTTATCCCCGGCAGCTACTGGACAGCCCTGAACCAGGGCGCCACCGCAGGCAACTATTCCCGCCCCGAAGTCAACCTAGACTACGCCACCATCCAGCGCCTTGAGCCCAGCACCCTGCGCACCCGCCTTATCGCTTTTAACCTGCAAAAGGCCGTGGCCCGCGACGAGCTGGAAAACCTGCCCCTGCTGAGTGGCGACATCGTCACAGTCTACAAACCGGCCGATGCTGGCCCAGAGACAGAAGACAGCGTCACCATCAACGGCGAGCTGGTTGGCGGCAGCCGCCGCTTTGTCTGGCGGCCCGGCTTTGCCATCAAAGACATCATCCCCAGCGCGCGCTGGCTGGTGGACTATTACAGCTACTGGCAGCGCCCCAACGCGCGTAACCTGAGCAACGACATCAACTGGGACTACGCCCAGGTCATCCGCCGCGTAGCCGGCAACCTGAGCACCAAAGCCATCACTTTTAACCTGGGTAACGCCGTGCTCAGGGGTACCCCAGCAGACAACATCCAACTGGAGCCGGGCGACCAGATTGCCCTGTTCACCACGGCCCAACTGGCGGTACCGCTAGAGAAGCGGCTGCAAATGGTCACCCTGTCAGGTGAGGTTAATATCCCCGGCAAATACCAGTTGCAGCCCGGTGACACCCTGCCAACCCTGATCACCCGCGCCGGCGGCCTGAGCAGCAATGCTTTTTTGTACGGCATCGTGTTCACCCGCGAATCCACCCGCCTGCAGCAGCAAGAAAACCTGGACAAAACCATCCGCCGGCTAGAGACAGAGGTCAACGCCCAAGTGGCCTCCAACCTGCAAAACGTGACAGACTCTGAAAAAGGCTCTGCCGTGCAAGCGCAGATCGCCGGCCAAAAAATCCTGCTAGACCGGGTCAAAAACTTCAAGGCCAGCGGCCGCATCTCCTTGGAGCTAGACCCCACCCACAGCCAGCTGCCGCCCCTGACGCTGGAAGACGGCGACCAAATCAACGTGCCCAGCCGGCCCAGCTTTGTGGGCGTGTTTGGTGAGGTCATGGCCGAAACATCTTTCATCCACAACCCGGCTTTCACCGTGGCCAACTACCTGGACAAAGCGGGCCTAACCCGCGATGCCGACCTGGACAACATCATGCTGGTGCGTGCCGACGGCTCCGCCGAGACCGGCAGCCGCCGCACCGCGTTTTTTAGCCTCAGTTCAGGCATATCCAACAAAAAGCTCAACCCCGGCGACACCATTTTTGTGCCCGGCGTCATCGACCGCCGCAGCGCTTACACCCAATTCATCCAAGGCGCCAAAGACTGGACCACCATCCTCTACCAATTCGGCCTAGGCGCCGCCGCCCTCAAGACCCTGGGCAGCATCAATTGATGATGACAACCAAATGCCGTCATTCCCGGCCCTCCCCGTCATTCCCGCGCAGGCGGGAATCCATGCCCCCTGGATCCCCGATCAAGTCGGGGATGACGGTAAAGTAACCGAATCATGACTGATCGAGTCACACCAACGACCAAACAACTAGCGTCCATCCTGCAAGATGAGTCGCAACTTGACTTTGCCGTCTTGGTAGGCAGCCAAGCCACTGGCACAGCCCAGCCGCACAGCGACTGGGATATTGCCTTGCAATGGGCCTATGGCGCCGACTGGCTGGCCACGCTTGGCAGCACGGAGACCCTCAGGCACAAACTGGCTGCAGCCACTGGCCTCAGCCCGGCCAAGATCGACCTCATCGACCTGCGCCGCGCCAACCTGGCCATGCGCGCCAGCGTCGCCGAAGAAGGCCTGCCGCTGTCCGGCGAAGACTCATTGGCATGGGCGCGCTTTTTGCAACGCACCTGGCGTGATCTGGAAGACTTTTATTGGGACAAGCAGCATGCGGCTTGACCTCTACCAAGCCGAAACCGCGCGGATTGCGGCAGAGCAAGCCGCCCTGCTGGCCAATGCAAAAGCCATCCTCGCCAACGGCCCAAACTTGTCGCCGCTGGAGCAAAACGGCGTGCTCCATGCCCTGCAGGTACTGATTGAAAACGCCATCGGCAAGGCTAAGCAGCTGCTCAAAGCCAGTAACCAGCCGGTGCCCGTCTCCGGCTATGACGCCTTCAAAGCGCTTGCCACCCATAACCTGATTAGCGCCACAGACCTGCCCGAATGGAACGCCGCCATAGGCCTGCGAAACCGCATCGTGCACGACTACATGAACATCGACATGGCACAGGTCCTCAACCTGGTCGCCTCCGACAAAGCCGCATTCATCATCCGGTTCCTGACCACACCCGTCAACCTAGCGGATGCGGAAATACATGGATCCCCGCCTGCGCGGGAATGACAGCCTGACCACGTGCCCCGCATAAACGCTACCCAGCCCATGCAAAACCCCCAAGAAAACACCCCCCCGCCAGAAGACGACGAAGACGAAATCAGCCTGCTAGACCTATTGCAGGTGGTGGTAGACAACCTGCGCTTGTTGATCCTGGGGCCGCTGGTGGTGGGTTTGGCGGCTTTGGGCATCACCTTTACCATCGCGCCCACATTCACCGCCACCACCCGCTTCATGCCGCCGCAGCAGCAGGCCAGTGGCGCGGCCTCGTTGCTGGCGGGGCTGGGTGCACTTGGGGGCTTGGCCGGAGCTGCCAGTGGCCTTAAAAACCCGGCTGACCAGTATGTGGCCTTCATGAAGAGCGACACAGTGCGAGACGCGCTGATTGATCGCTACAAGCTGGTGCAGCGCTATGAGGCCGAACTCAAAACCGACGCCCGCCGAACGCTAGACGCCTCAGCCCGCATCTCCGGCGGCAAAGATGGCCTCATCACCGTCGAGGTAGACGACAAAGAACCCGCCTTTGCCGCCACCCTGGCCAACGCCCATGTGGAAGAGCTGGGCAAGCTGCTCAACCGCCTAGCCGTGACAGAGGCGCAGCAGCGCCGTGCGTTTTTTGAGAAGCAACTCACATCCGCCAAAGACAACTTGGTCAAGGCCGACATCGCCCTTAAGGCCAGCGGCGTCAACAGCAGCGCCCTCAAGGCCACCCCCGCCGCCGCCGTAGAGGGCCTGGCCCGCTTGAAGGCCGGCATCACCGCCCAAGAGATCAAGCTGGCCAGCATGCGCGGCTACCTCAGTGAATCGGCGCCAGACTTCAAGCAAGCCCAAACCGAGCTGGCCGCCATGCAAAGCCAAATGGCCCGCACCGAAAAATCCCAGCCCGCCACCCAAGGCGACGCCGACTACGTGGCCCGCTATCGCGACTACAAATACTACGAGACTCTGTTTGAGCTGTTCGCCAAACAGTTCGAACTGGCCAAGGTGGACGAGGCCCGCGAAGGCGCCGTCATCCAGGTGGTGGACGTAGCCCAACCGCCCGAGCGCAAAAGCAAACCCAAAAAAGCCCAAATCGTCCTCATCACCACCCTAGCCACCGGCTTCGCCCTGCTCCTCTTCGTCTTCATCCGCCAAGCCCTACGCACCGCCGCCCAAACGCCAGAGTCCGCTGAAAAACTAAGCCAACTCCGCCAGTCGTGGCGCAAAGCATTGGGTATGCGATGAAGCAACACTTTGTCAATCCCCTAAACCGGGGATTCCCACTACCCACTTCCAGTTATAAAATTCCGCCATGTCTTTCCTAAGCGCCACAAACGCCATAGCCTTCACCGTCACCCTGCTGGCCAGTCTAGCGCTGGTGCTGACGCAGCGTTGGCATGGCCGCTTTAGCCTGGATGGCGCGGTGGGCGTGCAGAAAATGCACACGCAGCCTACCCCACGGGTGGGCGGTGTGGCCATTGTGCTGGGGCTGATAGCCGCCTACAGCCTGGCCGCGCCAGACGTGCAAGCCATCCTCGGCCCCATGCTGCTGGCCGGCATCCCAGCCTTTGCCGCCGGCCTGCTGGAAGACATCACCAAGAAAGTGGGCGTGCTGCCGCGCCTGCTGGCCACCATGCTCAGCGGTGTGCTGGCCTGGTACCTCACTGGCATTGCCATGCAAAACACTGGCGTGCCGCTGCTGGACTGGCTGTTGGCCTACCTGCCGCTGGCGGTGGTGTTTACCGCCTTTGCCGTGGGCGGCGTGGCTAATGCCATCAACATCATTGACGGCTTTAACGGCCTGGCCGCTGGCACCGTGGCCATTTTGCTGGGCGCCATGGGCTTCATGGCCCTGCAGTTGGCCGATGCCCCATTGGCCACCGTGTGTTTTGTGGTGGCGGTGATAGCGCTGGGTTTTGGCGTTATCAACTGGCCCTTGGGCAAGCTGTTTTTGGGTGATGGCGGCGCTTACCTGCTGGGCTTTATTGTCGGCTGGCTGGCGGTGCTGCTGCCCATGCGCCACCCCGAGATCAATGCCTGGGCCACCCTGCTGGTGTGCGCCTACCCGGTGCTAGAGGTGGCATTTTCTGTGCGCCGCCGCCGCAAGCGCGAGGGGCACCACCCCGGCCAGCCAGACAAAGCCCACCTGCATCACTTCATCCACCGCCGCTTGCTTCCCGTGCTGTTGCCCAAGCTGGCAGCCAGCCGCGGAGCGGTGCTGCGCAACGGCTTTACCAGCCCCTTTTGCTGGCTGTACGCCGCCCTGCCCGCTGCCTGGGCTGTGCTGTTTGCACAAAATACGCCCATGCTGATGTTTGGGCTGGTTTTGGTCACATTGGTCTACAGCGCGGTTTATGCGAGGCTGACGCAGTTCGGCTGGTGCTACCGCGCCTTGACGATGCGTCAGCCTGTGCCGGCAGAGTCATAGGCCCTCACCAACCATTTTTTTACCCCAAGCGCTCACGTGTGAGCAATTGTTAGGCGTTCTCAAAGGTGAGTTTGTCGATGAGGGTTTGTTTGAAGGCCAGGGCTTGCGCCTGCTGAGCCAGAGCACCCTCTTTGGCAGCGACGGTTTGCAACAGGTTCGTGACCGCCTGGCGCAATTCGTCTGCACTGAGTTGGGTCAGGTTTTGTTGGAGTTGTTCGGGTGCGATCACCATGAAGCGTAGTGTGCCACTGGCCTGCAAAAAGCTCTATTCGTGCATGCTCTTATTGACTTCTTTGCTATCTTTTTTGAACAATTCACACCACCGTAATAACGCCCGATTCGCCAATACGTTGCCACGGCAATCCCAGCACCAAGACATCCAGTTGGGCGGGGCTAAGGCTCCAATTCACACCCGTTGAGCTGGCGGGCCAGGTGAAGCGGCCCTGGTGCAATCGGCGCGCTGCCAGCCAGATGCCGATGCCGTCATGCACCAAGACTTTGATGCGGTTGGCGCGCTGGTTGGCAAACAGGTAAGCGGTGTGGGGGTGGGCGGCACCAAAGACGTGGACCACCCGTGCCAAGGCGCTGTCAAATCCGCCGCGCATGTCCATGGGGGTTGTGGCCAGCCAGATGGCGTCGATACGGATCATGCAAGGACTTCACGGACCCAGCCAGCGCATTCGCGGGCTGCACTCACTGGCCATTGGATGCGTACCGTGGTGCCTGCGCGCTGGAGTTCGATGTGGATGAGGCCTTCGAAACTATCCTTGCGCGGCCCGACTTGCAGTGCGACGAAGGGCGGCTGGGCTGTCGCCGTGACGGCTGCTGTGTTTGATCGCGGCACTGGGCGCGGCGCATCTGATTCTGAGATCCAGCGGCGCAAGAGATTGGCGTTCAGTCCGTTGGCCAGTGCAACCGCCGCAGTCGATACGCCGGGCTGGCGGGCGGCAGTAATAACTTGCGCTTTGAAGGCTTCGCTGTAGCGGCCGCGTCGGCGACCAGCAATGGGCGTTTGTATTTGGGCCGTTTGTATTTGTTTAGTGTGCACGTGTCCACCTGTTTGTTAGTGGACACCATGCTCCTTAAAAATGTCGCTCTTGGGTAGTGGGGTTCGCTGGGCGCTTACGGCGTATGGCGGCATGATCGAGGTGTTGCAGTCCTTCACGCCTGATCGCATGGCGGAATGGGCTGATCTGCTGGCTGATGCCTTGGGGTTGGCAGTGGGGTGGGGGGTGAGAAGGCATGGATTCCCGCCTGCGCGGGAATGACGAAGGGGATGGATTCCCGCCTGCGCGGGAATGACGGGCCTAGGGCGGGAATGACGGGTGGTTGTCATCCCCGACGTGATCGGGGATCCATTCAGTCGTGGCTACCGACCCAGCGCAACAGCATGATCGCGGAGTTGTTGCCGCATCGCTGGCAGCCTCGGGCCTAATTGGCGCCAACGGCCTGACTCACTCACCACAGCAGTGGGGGTGGGATCAAGAGGGGTTTGCTGGGCGCTTACGTTTAAGGGGGCTGTACCAGTGCTTGCATGGCGCCGTGCAGTGTCATGACTTCAATTCCATCACCCAAGGGGTAGCACTCCGAGCCGGGGTAAATCAGCCACTTCCGGCTGGGCTGGATGTCTTCACAGGCGCTGTAAAAACCGCGTTCAACCTTGGGTGTGGTGCTGCGTTTGATCTCAATAGCCCAGTGCTCCCCGTTGGGCCAAGTGAGCAGCAGGTCAATCTCGGCACCGGCGTTGCTGCGGTAGAAACTGGGCTGCGTCCCGGCAGGGGCGACAGCCAACAGGCTTTCGATCACATGTCCCTCCCAACTGGCGCCTACGATGGGGTGTGACAGCAGAGCATCCATGTCTGTGATGCCCAGCAAACTGTGCAGCAATCCGCTGTCCCGAATATAGACCTTGTGCGATTTGACCAAGCGCTTGCCTTGGTTGCTGTGCCATGGAGCTAGCTTTCGGGTCAGCAACAGATCGGTCAATAAACCCAGATAGCCATTGGCGGTTCGGGTGTCTACATCCAGATTTCTCGCCAACTGCGCAACGTTCAATGTGCTGCCTTGCAGGTGCGCCAGCATGATCCAGAACCTGCGCAGCAATTCGGCACTGGTGCGCGGTGCAAATTGGGCGACATCGCGCTCCAGGTAAGTGCGCGTGAAGTCGCGCCGCCACAGCACACTGTCGGCGTCACTCATGGCCGTTAACGATTGCGGAAAACCACCCCGCACCCATAATTCGTCCCACAAGCCCGATGGCACTTCAAGACGGTGCAAGCCACTGAGCTCAATAAATGCAATGCGTCCAGCCAATGTTTCGCTGCTGCGCTGTAACAGATCAAGCGACGCGGATCCCAGCAACAAGTAAAAGCCATGGCTGCGGGACCCATTGGCAACGCCCGCGCGGCGTGCCCGGTCTATCAGTCCGCGCAAAGGCTCAAACAAGGTGGGCATGCGTTGCACTTCATCCAGGACAATGAGCCTGTCCAAACGGGCCCGCAGGTATTGCTCGACGTTGCTGAGCTTGTTGCGGTCTTCCGGAGACTCCAAATCAAGGTAGCCCCCATCGGGTAGCGCAACGTCGAGAGCCAGCGTGGTTTTACCCACTTGGCGTGGACCCAAAAGCACCACAGCGGGCGACCGCAGCAGCGCATTTTGGAGTTCTTTGCGTTTGAGGCGTGTAAACATCATTGAAATACTATCATCTTGATGCTGTTATTTCAAGGTATTTCGCTCGGTATCCGTCCAAGGGCTGGGGGGCTAAATGGCATGGATTCCCGCGTGCGCGGGAATGACGAACGGTTGTCATCCCCGACGTGATCGGGGATCCATGCAGTCCTGGATTCCCGTTCGGGGCCGGGAATGACGGTTTTCCGGGGTCGGTCATGACAGCCTTCTCGCCGCCTTGGCGCTAACGGGGGTGGCATTTTTGACACCATAAGTCCATGCGAGTCGTTATTGATACCAATGTGTTTGTGGGCGCCTGCATGGGCGTTGGCGCTTCCAACGCAGTGGTCCGTGCCTGCCTAGAGCACCGGCTGGTACCCTTGATGGGGGTGGCACCGCTGAGCGCAGCGTTCTGCTCGACACCTTTTTAGCGCTTTGTGAATGGACCCGTGTTTATTTCTTGTGGCACCCCAATTTGAAAGACGAATCTGACAACCACTTGATCGAACTGGCGGTTGCGGGCGACGCTGATGTCGTCGTGACACGCAATCTTCGCGATTTGCGGGGTGCGGAGTTGCGCTTTGAACCATTGCGCATCCTTTCGCCCGAGGACTTTTTGAAGGAGTTATGACATGAGCGCACTGACAGTCAGACTTTCTGACGACAAACACCGTCGGCTGAAACTGCTGGCCAAAAGTCGCGGCACGCCGCTGAACCGCCTGATTGACGACATGGCCACCGCGATGTTGGCAGAGTTTGACGCCGAAACTCGCTTTCGCCTACGCGCCGCTCGCGGCGCCGGCCAGGAGGCGCTGGGCCTGCAGCTGCTTCAAAAGGCAATTTCTCCGGCTACTACCCAGGCAGCCACCCCGTCATCCTCGGCATGACCGGAGATCCATGACTTCCTGGATTCCCGGTAGTAGCCGGGAATGACGAACGGTTGTCATCCCCGACGTGATCGGGGATCCATGCGGTCCTGGATTCCCGGCCGTCGCCGGGAATGACGGGCGGGGTAGCGAACGAAGGTGTCACTGATGGCGATGCCGAGATCGGTTGGCAGCGGACCCGCAGTGTGCTAACCTTAAATCACGCATAACGCGATTTCACCCATCGTTTCCGAGTTCGAATCTGAAGAACTTGAGGCCAGCTACAACCAGTGGTTCCGTTCCAAGGTTGAGGAAGCCTTGTACAGTGAAAAACCGCGCCTGTCACACGATGCCGCCATGGCTAAAGTCCAGGGCATGCTCGAAGAACGCCGATTAGCCCGTGCAAACCGTTCGGTGGTCTGACGAGGCCACCACCGAAGTGATCGATATTTTGCGTGTGCTGCACTCACGCCAGCAATACCCATAATTTTGGGACGTTGGCGGTACCCGACAGGCAGCCGCAGGGACAGGCTCCGCTATGCTTTTTGCAGTGAACTTTGCAATGAGGATGTGGGCTGAAGGCTGAAAAGGCATGGTTTCCCATTGGTCGCGGCCGGGAATGACGTTGGGGGCTGGATTCCCGCGTGCGCGGGAATGACGTCGCCGGCGGGAATGACGGCTGCATCGCTGATTGACAGTGATAATGATGCCTGATATCGTGATATCGAATTAACCCGGTTGAAAGGTAACCCATGGCCCAAGTCATAGTTCGAAACATAGAAGCTGAAGTCAAGGCTGGGCTCAAGCAGCGGGCCACACTGCATGGCTGGAGTATGGAGGAAGAAGTGCGCCAGATTTTGCGTAACGCAGTCTGCCAGGATGGGCAACCGGTGGCAAGACTTGGCAGTCGTATTGCAACGCGTTTCGCGGCTATCGGTCTGAATGAACATCTGCCAGAACTGCACCAGCAAGTCACTGCGCCTGTAGGTTTTGGCGAATGATTATTTTGGATACCAATGTCGTGTCGGCATTAATGCAACAGCAACCGGATCCGCAGGTGGTGGACTGGCTTGATCGTCAGCCTTCTGAATCCATCTGGATTAGTGCAGTCACACTCTTCGAAGGTCGCTACGGGCTCGCCCTGCTGCCGGATGGGCGGCGCAAGACATTGCTGCAAGAAAGCTTTGAAGCTTTGATAGTGCAAGACCTGCAAAGCCGCATCGCTCATTTTGATGTGACGGCAGCCAACCAGGCCGCTGAGTTGGCCTCGCAACGCAAAGCGCGCGGTCGCCCTGTGGACATGCGCGACACGTTCATTGCTGGGATCGCTCTAGCGCGACGCGCCACGCTGGCCACCCGCAATGTCAAACATTTTGCCGACTTGGCTATCCCAGTAGTGAACCCGTGGGCACTGGAATGACGGGTGTTTGTCATCCCCCACGTGATCGGGGATCCATACAAAGGACATTCCGCCATCAAACTTTGGTTCTTGCGTGCATCAAGTTAAATCACTACGATTGGATTTGATTGAATTGGAGTACCGCGATGGAAACAAAAGTGCTGACTGCCCACGTGCCGCTGCCACTGGCCCAAAAGATTGACAACCTGGCTACACAACTGGATCGTCCGCGCGCCTGGATCGTTAAGCAGGCCTTGGCCGCCTGGGTTAGCGAGGAAGAGGAGCGCCATCGCTTGACCTTGGAAGGTATGGCTGATGTCACTGCCGGACGGGTGGTGGACCAGGCTGATGTGGAGACATGGGCGGCCAGCCTGGCAACTGATAGCCCTTTGCCAGTTCCGAAACAATGAAGCTAAAGTGGTCCAATGAAGCCGTTGCCGATGTTGCGCGGCTCTATGACTTTCTGGCCAAAGTAAACCCAACCGCCGCAGCAATGAACTGCTTGACCTCTCTGTGTACATCTTGAGGGTTTGGCACACACGCGAAGAGCGCTGAGCTATGCAGCCCTGGATTCCCGCGTGTGCGGGAATGACGGGTTCAGGGCGGGATTTAACGGGTGTTTGTCATCCTCGACCAGCCCTTCGTCATCCCCGACGTGATCGGGGATCCATGGCCACTGGATTCCCGTGCCCGGGAATGACCGGCGCGTGGGTGGGTAGGTGCCACTTGGTCCAAACTAGCCATAACGCACCGGCCAAACAGGATGTGCTTAGTAAACTAGCCGGGTACGTATACAAGGGGAAAATGTATGCAAATCGCTATAGACCTACCCAGTGACTTTGTGGCCTTCTGCGGGGCGAGCCAGGTGCAAAAGGAGATTCGTATCTCCTATGCCTTGTGGTTGTACCAGCAAACGCGTGTCACCCTGTCCAAAGCGGCCCAACTGGCGGGATTGGACATCTATGAGTTTATGAGTGTCTGCAAAGCCAACCAAGTCCCAACCATGGACATCAGCCCCGACGAACTGGCCCAAGAAATCGCAGGGCTGAGCGCCTGATGATTCTGGTCGCTGACGCTTCCGCGCTGACTACCTATTGATTGATGACAAAAAAGGCAGAAAGGTCGCGCAGATCAACCAAATAAAGACAATTGGCTCCGTCGGGGTGCCGATTCAAGCCAAAAAAGCGGGCTTAATCACGCATGTAAAGCCCAGCATCGACCTGATCATTGCGAGCCAGATCTACATGTCATCTGAGTTAATTAATGCGGAGCTTGCCATGGCCGGCGAGCATTAATGAGGCGCCAACTAACCTGACGCGCGCTGGCTCCATGGCCCCTGGATTCCCGGTCGGGGCCGGGAATGACGGGTTCCGCGCGGGAATGACGGGACTTGGCAGGGTTGACGATGATTGGGTTCAATCACTGGTCTTGCCAAGGGTTGAGGACGACAATGCCTGCGTGGGCGAAATCGCGGACATTGCGAGTCACCAATTGACATTCGTGCGCATGGGCCGTGGCAGCAATGATCGAATCGAAGGCGGCCATGGATTTACCTTTTGCTTCGGCCTGCACCGTCATCTGTGCCCAGACCTCCGAGGCGTTCTGGTCAAACGCCAGGATTCGATCTTCGAAACCGATTTGCAGTTGCTGGAGCCATAGTGACAACTCAGAGCGCCGCTTGGATTCAGGCAGCTTGGCCACGCCACGCTGCAGTTCGCCCCAGGTCATGGTGCTGGTGCAAAGCTCATGGGCTTTGCGAGCCTCTAGCCAATGGAGGACGTGGCTATCGGGCGCGCTCTTGACCAGCTCAGATAGCACACAAGTGTCCAGCAAATACCTCACAGAGCAAGATCCCGAATGGCTTCTGGGGACCGCTCCAGTGCCAATGGTTCGCCCCGTGGGGCATTGAGCAGGCAATCCATCAAACGCGGTGTCTGGCCACTCATACGACGAAAATCGCTGACCGCCAGAATGACAACGGCCTCTTCCCCATGCCGGGTGACCAGTTGTGGACCTTCTTTAAGCGTTAGATCAACCACCTCACTGAATCTGCTTTTCGCTTCCTGCAGCTGCCAAGTGTGCATTGAGTTCTCCATAACTAGTCAGACTGACTAGAATTATCTGGCAGGCGTCCTGGATTGTCAACGGGCGATATTCAGGCAGATCAAAGAACGTATGGATTCCCGTACATGGACGCTCCCGGTATGCCAAGCTTTCAATTCATGACGGTTTGAAGGTAAAGATTGCACCCGTACATTCGGACTTTGAATGCGGCTTGCGCCGCCGTCCCTGATGGGATTC
>Ga0247833_1005711_pt1 | contig 14304 bp, 8 predicted proteins | sample LaCruzMarch2015__7_FD_187117 | JGI IMG/M metagenome (GOLD analysis project Ga0247833, IMG submission 187117) | Freshwater microbial communities from meromictic Lake La Cruz, Castile-La Mancha, Spain - LaCruzMarch2015_8m | ecosystem: Environmental > Aquatic > Freshwater > Lake | place: Spain...
TGGCTCCTAGCAGCTATCTGATTCCCGCACCCTTTTCATGGTATTCGTGCCTCTACAAAATGTTGAAAATTAAAAAACCTGTTATACTAAATAAAAATAAAACATCGGGAGAAGCACCTAAACGCCCAGGATTTTGGCGGAGATTGGAGCAAAGCATTCGTAAAAGAAGGAAACGCCTTTTTGGCAGGATTGGTTTCGACCGGAAATGGTATTTGCAGGAGTATCCCGAGATCGGGCCTTCTGGCATCGACCCGTTGGATCACTGGCTGCGTTTTGGGGTCGAGGAAGGACGCTGGAAATCAGGTCGACACAAAGGAAAGCGCCTTGTATCGGGGGCGCTGCGGGGAAAGAAGACTGGCTTTTTTCGAAGGCTAGAAATAAGCATTCGCAAGCGCCGCAAGCGGTGGACGAATTACTGGACGTTTGACCCTGCTTGGTATTTGGAGGCATATCCGGAGGTCAGAGTTGCGGGAGTCGAGCCCCTGCATCACTACGTCTCTTTTGGAAAAAAAGAGGGCAGACAGAAACGGGAGCCCGGGAAAAGTGCGGGAAGAGTGCTATGGCAGGCATTGACGCGGGCCTGTAGTTTTATGCCCCAAGCGAAAGCCAGCTGTTCCCTAACTGAGATTGAGGGGCCTTGGTGGATTTTGGAAGCCAAGATAGGGCGTCCTGACGGCCACTGGGGTACCTTCGGACTGAGAGTTCGCATTGGGGGGCGTGAGGTTCATCTGGAAAAGTCGGGGGCAGTTGCCGAAGGAATAGTTAGCTTTCGCCATTTGCTAAAACTCCCCTTAGGGGAGTGCCCCATTCGGTTGGATTGGATTGAGGAAGGAATGCCAATGCAAAAAATTCTCTACAAGGAGTGTCACGTTAAAGGGGTTTCTGTGATTGATCAGGAAAAAATCTTGTCCCACCCCGTAGACGGCCAGACAGACATGACAGTCATGCCCAAATATGGGGTTTGGCGGCATTTGGAGAAAAGGGTCCGGACTCAACGGAAAGCGTTGTTAGAAAAAATCAAAAAGAAAACTCCTACGGACGACTCTGTAAGGATGAATTCGTTGGCGACTGGCACCAGAATAAACGGAAGAGGTGCGGGACACAGTCTATTTGTCGATATCTCACCAATCATCGAAGCCGTGCATATCGACGGGGTGGGGAGGGTGACCCGCACTGTCTTTTCTCTGCTTACCGGCAAGCAGAAGCAGGACTTTGACGTGGTCCCGGTCTATTCCGGAGAGCGTGGCCGGGGATTCTTCCGAGCCCATTCCGCGTCGGGGGAAAAACATCGGTGGCAAAAGGCGGCCGAGGGGGAGCTGGGAATCCAACCCCAAGCCGGGGACATCTTTCTCGGGCTTGGATTGAATCAGGAGGGGGTCTGTAACCATGCCAACCTGCTGGCCCAGTGGGCGGACGAGGGGGTGAGCGTAATATTCTATGTGTACGACCTTTTGCCAATCCAATATCCACAATTTTGGCCGTTGGAAGCCCAGGCGGATATCTTGCATCATGAGTGGCTGAGCATCGTGACCTCATTTGACGAGGTGATCTGTATTTCCGAAACCACGGCCAAGCGTTGCCGGGAGTTTATGGAGGGGAAATATCCGCCTCGGTTTCGCTACAAAAGTCGCTTAAAAAAGCCGCCTGTAAGGCTAAGGTCAAAAAAAGCAAAAATCTCGGCAATTGCCTTGGGCCATGATTTTGACGCTGAGCTTTTGAGTCGCGGATTACCCAAAAACGCGAATGAACTGCTAAAGGCGTTTCGGGCCAAGCGCACATTTCTCATGGTCGGAACTTTGGAGCCGAGAAAGGGCTATCGTCAGATGCTAGAAGCATTTGAACAGCTCTGGAGACAGGGGGAAGACATACAACTAGTGATCGTCGGACGCAACGGTTGGCTAATGGAAGATTTTGTGGCAGAGCTGGAAAGGCATGCAGAAAGGGATCGAAAACTTTTCTGGTTTTCCGAAGCGAGCGATGAGTTCCTAGCCCAAATATATGAGGCCTGCGGTTCCTTGCTGGCGGGATCAATCGATGAAGGATTTGGCTTGCCAATAGTGGAGGCAGGCAATCGCGGCAAGTCAATCCTCGCAAGGGATACAGAGGTATTCCGCGAGGTGGCTGGGGAAGCGGCATCATTCTTTAAAGAAAACAAGAATGATGTTGCCGAAATGATTCGAAAATTCAGAACATCAGACAAAGAGAATAATAAATCTCAAAATCAGAAACAAAAAAAATGGGCGGAGCATATAAGTATTTTGATCAACTTCATTCATGAGACGCAAAAGATTTTCAGCAAAGATAAAATCACAAAAATATGTGTAGTAAAATTAGATCACATAGGTGACTTGCTTTTAGCAACACCAGTTTTTCGAGCCTTGAAAAAGGCTTATCCCAAAAGCAAATTGACCGCTGTTGTGAATCCAGGATCAGCTCCAATACTAGATGGGAACCCGTACGTCGATAGTATTTTAAGTTATAGCGCTCCATGGTTCTACCGCGATTCAAAAAGCGAAAGCATGCCATCTGAAACTCATTCAAGGAACGAAGAAGTCTATAAAAACCTGACAAAACAGCAGTACGATTTAGTTGTTAATCTAAGAGGCGATACCATGGACACAGAGTTCGCCAGATCAATACCACACAAGAATCTTCTTGGTTTTGTTAATGATTATTCGCACCAGAGTGAAGTAAGCTTGCCGGTCAAAAGAAAAGAGAATCTCCATGCGTGGGAGCAAAATAAATTGCTTTTACTTGTTGGCCTTAGGGTACAAACCAATCATGAGCCAGAAATCTTTTCTTCAGCTAGGGACTCCGAAAAGTCTCAAGAAATCATTTCGAAAAAGAGGCCAACGATTGCCATTGCGCCCGGCGCAGGGATTAAATTGAAAGAGTGGCAAAACGAAAAGTTCCGGCAACTTATTATGAAGCTGGAATACTATGATTTAGATTTTATTATAATTGGATCGAAAGCTGATGTTGATCTAGGGGAAGTAATTTCGAGGCAAGGAAAAGCGCGCAATCTCTGCGGTCAATTATCAATTGCAGAGCTACATGAAGTCCTGAAGCAGTGTGTGATCTTGGTTACGAACGATAGCGCGCCAGCACATATTGGTGCATCAGCAAAAACAACAGTCATATCTATAACACGTCCTAACGTCGTGAAGGAATTCCGGCCTATTGGAAGCAACCATATAATAATTTCGAAAACGAGCTGTGATGCACCATGTGTTGGGTTTGTACATGAAAGCAGACATGTCCTGCGATCAAAATGTAATTGTATCGCCAGCATAACAGTTGACGAAGTTATGGAACAGGTTCTAGAGGTCTTGCGCAGGACAGAAAAACTAAACTTACAGAGTGATTTAAAATACCACGTTTCTCCAAGAGTAATAATGGGGAAAAAGCATAAAAAAAGTCTTAAAACACTTATTATTAGAGGCGACTTGCGAAGCTACAGCGGATATTCTTATGCCACCAGATGCTACGCCAAAAAATGGCGGAAGGATTTTGATGAAATTATCGGTAATGATATAAGCTATCATCCGACCCGGCATGCAGATGTATGGCAGTACCCTCTAATCGATGAAAAAGACATCCTCGAAATCTGTAATAAAAAAGACAATGTTACAGTAATTACCATTTCATCACCGAATAACTTTCAGCGTTATATGGGAGCCTATAATATCGGCTTGTTTTTTTACGAGACAGATCGACTCGGAATATCGGCCTGGAAAGATAAAATCCTTTTAATGGACAAAATAAAAGTACCTGCTCCTTTTCTCGCAAAATTAGTTCGATCAATAAAAGATTCTCCTTCGGTTGTTGTGGAGCCAGTTCCTTTGGATGAAAGCTTTAAGTCTTTTAACTTTAATGAATTTAATGCACACTTTTCTTGTCTACAAACTTTTGCAGACAATACAGTCAAACGAAATTCTTTTTCTTTTTCGAATCTCAGATCTCAATATTCTCATATTTTCTTTTCATCATGCACTGTGATCCCTAGGAAAGGACTTCCTGTGCTAGCTCATGAGTGGCTGGACTTTGTGAAGGAAAATAAAACATGCGCACTTTTGCTGAAAGTTTCTTCTATCGATATCTCACACTCACAGTTCGATATAATGGAAAACTTAGGCAAGATATTCAAGGCTATAAGTAGCCAATATTCTTACAGGGAATGGAATGTGTACATTGCTGCGAATTCATTAAGGGATGCTGAAATCTCAGCAATTCAGGGACACGCAGATGCTTTTGTCACATGTTCATATGGAGAAGGTTTTGGGCTTGGTCTTTTTGAGAGCTTAATAATGAAGAAAGTTGTCGTGTGCCCCGCCCATAGTACATTTCTTGATTTCCTGCCTATTGATTATCCTTATTTCCTTCAAACTGAAATTGCAAACTATGGGATAGCAGATCCAGCGTGTGTTTATCCTATTTCAGCTCGCTGGGGCGTTCCTACTTCAGGTAGCCTTAAGCGAGTGCTTTCAAAGTTCATCCTTGATCATGATAAAGGCGAATCCACACAGCATATCAACAATGCGCGGGATTATTTTCTATCAAAAACCAAAACACAGATAATCTAACTATTTGTTAATTAACTAAAATATATGAATTAAATGATACCCACAATACATGCTGATATAACTCCTTTGGCTATCAATCGAACTGCTATGTATTATGTTGTTCAAGATACATTGCGAGAAATTGTTAAAAGAGATATATCCTTAGAATGTTCTGCTTTAGGCATTAAAATACCTGTCGCAAGTTTAATAAAAAATGACTTCCGTTTGACAGAAGAAAACGACCGTGAAATTATGTCAAGACTTCAAGAATGTGTTGCAGATAGAAATTCCCTTAATTTAGGTCAGAGCACATGGAGCCATGATGCACCTTTTCAAGATGGTGTCACACTCGCATTTGATCCACTATACTTAGGGTTTTCTACAAAACGTCGGCGCAATATAAGCTTTGTTCTTGATCTTACGCCAATAACACGACCCATGTGGCACAGTCCAAAAGTCTCAACCCTTTATGCACATGCCTTCAATAATCTTTACGATCCTTCAGTGGAAATTGTTTCAATTAGTGAGAGTACGACCCGGGACCTTTGGGCAAATTACGGAATTCCGAGATCACGGGTCAACACGATTTACTTATACAATAGATTGGAAGGCAAAAAAATTACGGGGTCCCCAGATAAATGCTCCTTCCTTTTCGTTGGAAGTCTTGAACCAAGAAAAAATATTGAAACTCTTGCAAGGGCTTTTGAATTATCGGGTTTACATTCAAAGGGCTACACTCTGCGAGTTGTCGGACAAGACGGCTATAATGCAAATCATACCCGTGAAGTATGTTCAAAGATTCCAGGAGTAGTCCTGCTTGGTCGTCTGAATGAACAAGATTTAGCTTATGAATATCAGACTTGTATGTGCTTAGTATTTCCATCTTTATGGGAGGGATTTGGTCTGCCTGCGCTTGAGGCAATGGCCATGGATATACCCCTCCTTCTTTCAGATTCAGGGGCCCTCCCAGAAATTGGAGGCCTATTTACCGATTATGTGGATCCATGTGACATTGAATCAGTCAAAAAGGGACTTTGCAAATTTGTTACAACAAAAACAGGTGAAAAGCCTTTGTATGGGGTTGAAAAAAAAGAGTGGCTCGCCAAATTTGAAAAATCAAATTATTTAAAAGATATCGTTGCTCTTTTAAGTCGAAATATTTGAGAAAATAAAAACTGGCTTTTTAGAAATACAAAAACATGACCTATGAATCCTGACAATTCTATTTTGGACTGGTGCTGTAATCTTTTGCGATGTCCGGACTGCAAGAAAGAACTTTATATGACAGACAGAAATCTGAATTGTAGAGATTGCGGGAAAAATATTCCTATAAATAACTCTGTTCCTATGATCATGAGTAGTGATACATATATTGACGTTGCTGAGAAATTGGCAAAAATATACGGTATATCAGATCAGAATAAAATAGCCCACGCGCTTGCTAGCAGCGCACGATATAGGCTTATTAATAATTGTCTTAATGGAGAATATAGCAACACTTTTGAGCGCTACCATAATAGTCCTACATTACAAAAGATAAGTACTATTAACCCTGAAAAGCCAATTTGTCTTATAGCGGAATATTTTAATACAGAATTTTCCCCGGCCCAAAAAACCTATCGCTCAATTCGAATAAAAAATCAGAGTGGACTCGTGTTGTCTTCCACAGGGCCTGAGCCTTTTTATTTAAGTTATTGGCTTATTGATTACGACGGAAAAAAAATTGGGGAAGGGCCTCGATCGCCGTTTCCTGTTCCTCTCGACCATGACCGTGAGGCTACGGTACCGCTGTTTGTCGAAGCCCCATCAAAATTAGGGCAGTTCAGTATTCGAGTGATGCTTGTTCAAGAGTCTGTTCGCTGGTTTATTGATTGTCCAATACTGGAGCGCAGCATCACGATTAACGAAAGACGGAGCGGAAGTGATGGGCCAATATTGGTGCCTCATGAGGGGTTCTTTGATTTTGATAAGGACATAAAATACTGCGGACATCTTATTCAAATGGCGCATGGTATGCATATGTCCTCCGACAGATATGACAAGCACCTTTTAGTTGGGGAAGTTGCTTGCGGAAGCGATCCCCAAAGTTTGCGCCACTTTATTTCAGGCAGTCGAGTTGTAGCATTCGATGTTTCTTATGATCAGTTGCAACTTGCCGCTTTGCGTTATGTTTCAGAAATAAAATCAAAGGAATCTATACAATTTATCTGTTGCGATGCCGAAAAAGCCCCTATAAAAGAGAAAATATTTGACATGATTATTATTAGCGCTGCTTTGCATCACTTTACAGATCTTGTGAAAGCGCTTTTAGAAATAAAACGTATGCTCGCTGATCATGGCCACATACTTATTATGCGTGAGCCGTGTAAAGTCGCTCCAAACGATCCAGTATATATTAATGAACTCAAAAACGGTTTTAACGAACAACAATTCGAAATAGAAGAGTACGAGACAATATTTGAGCGGGCTGGACTTTTTGTTATTTATCACGAGATTCATTTTGAATGCTCGTATAAAGCTATATTACGGAAAATAGAAAATATCAAGTGATTCGAGCAGCTAAATGATTTGTTTTTTCAATCTTCTTTCTTTCCGGGCTATTTCTTTTCTAGATGAGATCATGTACATGCCAGGCGACTTGCGAACACTGGATCTCGCTTTGCAAGAAGTATTACTAATCGCTAGTTATAATGCCTTTGGAAATTATTCGAACTCAGTTGGCGCGGCAAATGGCAGGGTCGATTTCTGTGAATATGGTGTGCCTATAACTTAATATACTTTCATATTTAGATCGAATGCGTTATGGTTATTCATATATTATCTCTTGAAATCATTCCCTTACATTTTATTTATCCTCCCTAGGGCTTTTTTCCTGCATTGGACATTTGGATTAAAATTCATAAGTTTCATGTTTTCCGGGGTTTCTAAAGCTTTTCTTCATTTGAACTACAACAAACTATGGATAACTAACTTATTTTGTTTCCACAATTTAAGATATTTTATTTGGATTCTGCGGCTGTTTGTTTTTTTGGCATACTTATCATTCCGTAAGTCATGGACACAATTTCGTGCCCTAATGCCTGAAATCACTCGTTTACCGAACTGTATGCTATGCCACCTCACCCTTACATGAATGTCCCACTCACCGCATTCTGCATTTTTACTGTTCTGCACGCCGCCGGTTTCGGTCTGAGCGGATTAATCTATCGAACTTCTTCTGAAAAGGCGATAGGCTTTGCACCGCTTTTTGGGCTCGTTTATTTGATGTTTTGCTCATGGTGGGCCTATCGCTTGGGCTTCCGGCTGGGAAGTAGCGTCAGCTTAGCAATCGTATTGCCCGCCGTTTTTCTTAGCACCTGGGTTTTTTTCACCAAGTGGCGAGCCAAAACCCGCGGATGGCTAGCCCACCGCTGGTTCTGTTTTAGCGCTATATGGCTGGTCGCAGCCGAGGTTTTGCTGCTGCCGCTTCTCTTTTGTGGCGACGCGTTGATTTTGACCTTTGGCAACAACGACGTCGCGCATCATTCCGCGATCAGCCGATTTTTGATGGAGCAAACTCGGACGCAGCTCTCGGGCTATCCGGCCCAGAACCCGCATCCGTTCGTGTGGTTCGCGGACAATACTTTTTTCGGCTACTATTCCTTTGTAGCCAACGTGGCCAGTCTGAGCGGCCGGCTCCCGCATGAGATCCTAAGCGCGGTCCTAGTCTGTATCGCCGCCCTTATTACCTGCCCCGCGTTCTTGTTGATCCGTCGTGTCATGGGCGTCAGCAAACGGTGGGCGATGTTTTGGGCGATTCTTGCCGCCGCTAACGCCCTTCCCATATTCATCCTCTATCACGGCTTCGGCGGCCAGATTTTTGGCGCCTATTTCGGCCTCGCGTTGCTTTGTGTGCTGATAACCGCCGATTTCCGGCCGGCCGGTCAATCCACTTTTGAACTGGCTCTTTTATTGGTCGGATTGACCCTCTGCTACCCGCATATGCTGCCCTTTGTGCTGGGCATTGCGTTCATCTGGAGAACTGCGGAAGCTTGGCAGCGGGGAAAAATGGCGGTCCTCCTTCCGTGGGCTGCCAAGGGGATGATCGCGGGGATGATCTGCTGCCTGCTAATCCCCAATCGTCTCCGAGGTTTTTATCTGTGGGTCAAACAAGCGGGCTCTGACCAATTTGGCTGGGATATCAAATTTCTCTGGCCGGATTACTTGCTGGGACTGATCGGCTCACAGATGGATCAGACCCATTTGGCCCTATCCAACCCGAACCTCCGTATCGGTGTGTGGATCGCCCTGGCCGGATTGTTATCGGTGCAATTTTTTATTGGATCCAAAAAGACACGACAACGCCTTGTGGCCGCCCTCGTCGCCCTGGCGGCGATCTATGGCTGCGCAATTTTTTTTGCTGCAACCAAAAAAGGCGTGGTCTTTGGCGACTACAAGGCTTTCAAGGTCCTAACATTTTTCAGCCCGCTGATCGCAGTCGTCATCGCGTCTTGCTGGACTCGTTACTGGAATTCTTCCCCGGTGGGTCGCGTCGCTGCCGGCTTCTTTCTCGCAGGTTACATTTTTCTTTGGGGGCATGGTGTCATCGCCATGGTCCATGGCGATGGCCACGGGAATGTTTTGCGCGCGTTCAGCGTGCAAAATACTAACTCGATCTTGGAAAAACCGTTCGCATCCGTGAATATCGTAACGGAAGATTATTGGCCTAGCATGTGGCTGGTTTACTTCTTTCTCGACAAACAGGTATATCAGACCTTCGGGACATATTATCCGTCAACGAACCTCGAAGGACAGGTGAGTTTTGTGAAAGGCAATTCAAAATTCGTGTCGCTGGAGGGATACCCATACCAGAAAACAGCTTGGGGCTTGAATGTTTATCCCTCCGCCCAGTTCTGCTACCTAGGGAAGGGATGGTATGGGGATGAAGGCGACCACATCTGGATGGGCGCAGAGGGAGACGACGCCGAAATCATACTGTTTGCCCCCCCCAGCGTTCACGAAATAAAGGCAATCGTTCATTTGAAGCCATTCCTGCCGAACAACGCTTACAGTGTGCAGTGGAACGATACATCGGTGGCACATGAAGTCACCGCGGAAACCCTCAACCTTAAACTCACAGCCGTAAGGCCGGGCAGGAACACTCTGCGCCTGCACAGCAAACTCCCCCCCCAGGCTCCAGGCGGGGGTGATTTTAGATTAATCTGTTTCGGTCTTCGGAAAATCGAAATGGATATTGCTCATTGACACAGCGGCTCATCTGCAAACTACTATAATCTCAATGTTCTCCAACCGCTCCAAACTCACACTAGCTCGATCCACCCTTTTGCAGGACACGCCGGTCTACGTGCAGTTCTATATCACTGCTCGGTGCAATCTTACGTGCAAGCAGTGCAATATCATCTACGCAAATTCCGATGTGCGCGAGGCGACGCTGGATGAAATCAAGCGTATGGCTGATAATTTCGCCAAGATGGGAGTAGCGATGGTGTTGCTGACCGGCGGAGAACCGTTCACGCGACTAGACCTTCCTAAAATTATCATGGAATTCGAATCACGGGGTATTCACGTCCGAATGCAGACCAACGGTCTCGCCACTGATGAGCGCATCCAACAGGTTGTCGAGGCTGGCGGGCGCGACATATCCATTTCGCTCGATTCGCTCTGGCCCGGCAACCAAGACGATATCAACGGAGGGTTTGCGAAGTCCTGGCATGATGCACTCCATGCCATGGCGTCATTCACCAAGTACCTCCCGAAGGAAGATAGCTTCGCCTCTTTGGGCTGCGTCATCCAGCGCGACAATTTGGGCGACGTGGAGGATGTTATCCGATTCGGCACCGAGATCAGCTGGTTTTCCTCAATCGTTCCGATTCACGTCACCTCGTTCGACAAGCCTATGAATTTTCGGACCTTTGACCAGACTAAGCGCTGGAAGAAGGAGGAATTGCCCTACGTGAACCAGCTCATCGAGCGCATCCGCGCCATGAAGCAAGAAGGCTACCTGCTCTACGATTCCGACCAGTATCTAGACGACATCAAGCGTTTCGCCGCTGAGCAGGCGACGACTTGGCGTAAGCATCACGACAATGTCTGCGACAGCCCAAACCTTTATTTTGCCGTTCTACCCAATGGCAACTTTGCCCCCTGTTGCGACCACCGCCTCGGTTCGAACATTCCGACCTATGGCGATAATTTCCCCGAGGTTTATCGCAGCACTGTGTTTCGTGATGAAGTGCTTAAGGTCACCAAACCCTGCTCCGGCTGCATGTATGGCAGCTTCCCGGAAATGACCATCGCGATGCGCTACCTGAAGGCGAAGATGGAGCGTATCAAGACCTTCATCACGTCTCCCCCACCCAAGAAGTGGCCGGTCACCTACGAGCAAATGCTCACGGCCGCCGAACGCATCCGAATGGAAAAGCGCGAGCGTATCTCGCTCCCTGCCCACCAGCATCGCTTGGCGCTTGAAGCTGGAAGCGAGCAGGAAACCGCCAAACTCGTCTGAGCCATGCCGAAGAAAATCATCTACGAAAGTGCGGTACATCAATTTTTCTGGGCCGGACGGCGCCTGCAGGAGTATCTCGCCGCGATAGATGCAGCAGGGGCGACCAGGCTCGCCGTTTGGATCAATACGCTAACGATCGATAATCCTGGCCCCGGTGGACTGCGTATTGCATGGACAAGCCCGACACCTGGCGAGCACCGGCTCGAGCTTAAAGGTGCCAAATTCTATACTCGGGGAGATGCCGCTCCGCATTACAAGCGCCAAGCCGAGGCGGGACTGATCTTCAAGGCCGACCAGATCATGGCGCGAAATATCACCTTCTTCGACCGCGAGCTCCGCGCCGTGCTCACACAGTCCGGCCTCTATACCGATGCCCAGCTCAATGTTCACTTCGCCGGCACCCTTGATGCCGCCCGTAAGCACGCCGAGGAGGTCTTTCACAACGAGTGGGCCGCCAGTGTGGATGTAACCAAGATAGACGTCCGCAAGATGAATGAGGTCTGCACGGCGCCCGAAATGCGCTACATTCGGGATATCTTGGGGGAACTCAAGGGCCGCACCCTGCTCGATATGGGCTGCGGCCTAGGGGAAGCATCCGTTTATTTCGCCCTACTCGGCGCCGACGTGACCGCCACCGACATTTCGCCCGGCATGTGCGACACGGCCAGCCGGCTGGCTGTGGCCAATGGGGTTAAAATTTCCACGCATGTTTCGGCCGCGGAGGATCTCGGCCTGGCCTCGGACGTGAAGTTCGACATCATCTACACTGGTAACACCCTGCATCATGTGGACATTACCGCCACGATGCCGCTGCTGCTCAAGCACCTAAATCCTGAAGGCATGTTTGTTAGCTGGGACCCTGTCGCCTACAATCCAGTGATCAACTATTATCGTCGCAATGCCATGGAAGTGCGCACTGAGGACGAGCACCCGCTCAAGCTCGCCGACATTCGTTCTGTCCGCGCACTTTTCCACGCGTCCCACACCCGGTGGTTCTGGCTCAGCACGCTTTCAATTTTCGGCATCATGGCCTTGATACAGCGCCGTGACCCGAACAAGGAGCGTTATTGGAAAAAGGTCATCGTGGAGGCGGACCGCTGGGCGTGGATGTATCGCCCCCTTGAGGTTCTCGACAAAGTCTTACTGCTGATTCCCTTCCTTCGGCCGCTTTGCTGGAATGTGGTCATCGTGGGTCGAGGGCCCAAATCCACCCCATGATGCACGCGGCCGAACACAACGCCTGCAAGCTCGCCATCATCGCGCCCTGCTACAACGAGGAGGCGGGCCTGCCTGAGTTCGTCCGCCAGGTGAAAGCGGTGTGTGTGCAGCTGGGCTATGCCTATGAGATCGTTCTGGTCAACGACGGCAGCCGCGACCGGACCCTGCCTGTAGCCCTCGATTTGGCAGCCCACGATCCGGCAATCCGGATTGTCAATCTATTGCGTAATTTTGGCCATCAAGCCGCTGTGACCGCGGGCCTAGACATCGCAGACGGAGATATCTTCGTGCTCATCGACTCGGACCTGCAAGATCCACCTGAGGTGATCTTTGAGATGGTCGAAGCATGGAAAAGCGGCGCCCATGTCGCCTACGGCCAGCGCCGAACCCGCCAAGGGGAGACGGCATTCAAGCTTTTTACCGCTCGGTTTTTCTACCGCCTTCTCAAACAGATGACCCAAAGCGATATTCCAGCCGACACCGGTGACTTTCGCCTGATGGACCGGCGCGTGGTTGATGTGCTGCGCACCATGCGCGAGCGCCACCGATTTATCCGCGGGATGGTCAGCTGGGTCGGGGGCAAGCAGGTAGCCGTTCGGTATGAGCGCAAACCCCGTTTCGCCGGCGAAACGAAGTACCCGTTCAAGAAGATGCTGGCCTTCGCCGTTGATGCCATCACCTCGTTCTCGATCGTTCCGCTTCGATTTGTAACCTACCTCGCTCTTAGCGTCATCGTGCTAACCGTACTGGCGGCGATCGGGGTCGTAGTGGTCAAGCTGTATAGTCCAAAATATTTCCTTCCTGGCTATCCCTCGATTATTATCACCGTGGTCTTTTTAGGAGGGGTGCAACTGTTGGCCTTAGGTGTCATTGGTGAGTACCTCGGGCGCATGTATGAGGTGACGAAGGCTCGCCCCATCTACGTACTCGAGCAGGTCTATTGTCAGGAGAATGGCAAGGTTGTGGGACGGACACGGCCGTCTTTGTCATAAATTGCTCGCAATTGCCTCAATCGCTTCAACCCAATCATTTATTGGGACAGTCCAACCGAGCTTTGATTATGCGCAGGTCTTAGATTACGTTAAATCGATTGCGTAACAGAATGATGAGGTGTACTTGGCTCCAGCTAATACATTCGGAGGCGCCGTCAATAAATAGCAGGCAGCCTATTACTATCTGACTCAGAGTCGGCCTCGATCCCAGATTTTTTGTCCAGAGATAAATTTACCAACCATCGAGGCCTGACCCAAATATGTGGATACTTGGCGAGTCCATCGACGCGATTCATACTCAGGGTTTAAAACGCCCACTGGTCGTAGAAAAAAAACGCATAAATTTTAAGTAAACTTCAAAATAATCAAAAACTTTCTTTGAAATTCATTTTACATTTGAATGTCTGATACAAAGGTGATGATAGTTTGTATAAGACGTGAATCAGCTGGCTCATTATCAAATATTTGCTTTGGAAATAGTTTAGTCAGGAGCTGGGTGATGGAGCGCTGGAAAAAGCTCGAGGAGCTTTCCGATGGACAGGACTCGGCTTGTCAAAAGCTTTGTTAAAATCGTTGAAGCGCTTGGATTATAGATCTTCTCGTACGATTTTTTCTCAGTCTTACTTGCCAGGCATTGGGCATCCACCACCAACCGAACTTGGGATGGGGATCACGGATGCGGTCGATATGAAGAGTAAGAGGGGCTGTAAATTCGGCATTCGGATTTCGAACTTCGAAAAGCGGAAGGGTGGTCGTGGGTGTGAACGGGCGTTGGGGGAAGGGGGCCCTGCTCCGCACAAGGCTACGCAGGGTTTCAGGGGCAGGTGGAAGGCGGAGGTTGGAAGCTGGAAGACGGAGGACGGAGGACGGAGGACGGAGGGCAACGGGGACGGGGGCTTCTTGAGACTCCAAAGGATGGATGGTTGACACCTGTTTAATTATCAGGATAAAATTACGCAATGAGAAAAAGCATCCTTGGGCGAAAGCTCGATATCCGTCTTCCATCGGGTAAGTCGTGTTTTTTGTG
>Ga0247833_1005714_pt1 | contig 14299 bp, 8 predicted proteins | sample LaCruzMarch2015__7_FD_187117 | JGI IMG/M metagenome (GOLD analysis project Ga0247833, IMG submission 187117) | Freshwater microbial communities from meromictic Lake La Cruz, Castile-La Mancha, Spain - LaCruzMarch2015_8m | ecosystem: Environmental > Aquatic > Freshwater > Lake | place: Spain...
CCGGGTCACATCATTGGGTGAGCCCGTAATAAATACCTGCCGAAAAATTCCTCCCGCCCCTCCTCCAGCCACCAGCCGGACCATCGATCCCGCCAGCGGATCGGTTCGAAAAATAAAATTTCCCATCATAGGAACCTGGAAAAGTTGAATGTTGGTCACCTGAGTCATGTCGGTGGCACTGATTCCTTCCAGCTGATTTTGGTAGACCGAGTTGTAAAGAAGGCCTCCTTCGATCTCGAAAGCGATGTTGTCGTGGAACTGGGCACCCAGCATCACTCCGGTGGCGAAGCCGGGTTGCATTGGCACGTCCCCGCTGATGCCAAAGTCGGGATAATCCACCGTAGTCACAAAACTCAATCCAATCCCCGTCCGCACATAAAAAGGGGTCAGCGTGCTGACCTCCCCGCCAATTCCGGAGGGAGAGGATGCGACACCAGCCTCTCCGGCTTTCGCTCCGGGCAGGGGACGATCGATCAGCTCCGCATTCGGATCGGCCATAGGGGAGGGCGGCTGAGATAATGGATGCGGATTCGCCGCATCATCCGCCCACGCGGAGTGCGTGGCAAAAATAACGAGAGATAAGAGTACACCCCATCGGCACATGGGGAGAGGCTGGAAAGCCCCAAGCAGGATTCAACTGCTTAACGGACAGCGAAAAAAGAACGTGTGAATAGACATCGAAATGTCACTTCACAAATTTCTTACTTCAAAAAATCTTAGGTCTTGGGGGGGTGGAAGCGATGATTGGAGTCTGCTTTAACCTTCCAAAGGAGAAAGCCTTGACCAGCAGGCACAACATCCAAATAGGTTGCAGGAAATTTCCATTCCCCAGGGCGTCCCGAATGAACTTGCCTCCAGCGCCCCGACAAACCAGATGGAAGTATCTCAAAAGCGTAGGATACCTTCTTTGTTCCTTGGTGGATTTGGAGCAAATCAGTGTTCTGTGGAACAGTTCCACCTAGAATGCCGCTATCCAGCCCTCCCCAATCAATACCCAAACGCAAATCTTTCGGATAGGGGTAACTCAAAAGATTCCATCCTGTACGAAGAGGGAAAGGTAAGGGCGTAGACCTTTGGTCCCCTGTCAAACCCAGCACAGGTCCGCGGAGCAATCCGAATTTAATTCCCAGCGCTGAGCCAATGGGAATCGTCGTATCCTCTCGTTTTACGATTTTGGACGATGGATCCATCCAAAAAAGAGAGCCATTTAGATTGCGCAAGAGGGTCAGTTTTAAGATTTCCTCTCCGACCCCATAATTGAGGAAAAATAGAAATGATTCCGGCTTTTGGTTCCCGTAACGAATTTGCTTTTTGATACTATCTCCTAGGAGCGAACTCACATCAAAATGTTCACGTATGGCTAACTCCGTTCCAGGGACCAAAACCTTGTCTGGGGTAGTACTGTTTTTTGGAGAGACCTTGAAAACTAACTTGGCATCCTTGCCCATCATTGAAGCAAATTCGTCAATTTCTAGGCGATGCCCCAAGGCCGAGTGGCTGGAAGGTCCTATAACCTCCGCATAGCACTCCCTATTCTTGAGCATGGGGATAGCGAAAGTTTGAGAAGTCGAAGCTGAATCCCAATTTGCAATCAAGCCCTGTTCGACAGATTTGATTTTTATCGTGGCCAATTCCGGCCTCTGAATCGGAATGCCGACCAGCTCGAAATCATTGGATGCCTCAAGCTGATAACCGGCCATCTCTTGCGCAAAAAGAGCCGAGGAGAAAAGAAAAATTTGGGCTACGGCGATTCGGATATTGGTTGGAAAGGTTGGGGTCATAAATTTAGTTCACGTTCAAAGTTAATTGTCTGATGCTCCAACCAGATCCGTTCATGAGATAAAGGGTTACGTTGAATATCCCTGAAGCTGTGTTAATTCCGCTCAAGGTGCCGTCATCTTCGTCTAGAACGAGTCCCGTGGGCAGGCCGAGGGCAAACAACCTCATGCCGCCATCCGTTGCAATGAAAGGAGTTTTGTTGTGAACCATGCCTACCGTCATGTTGCTGATCGATGCGATTGGCGTGGAAACGGCCGGTCCTCTACCCGAGATTACTAGTATAAGGTCCGCAATTCCCACTTGTTCATCTAGAGGGTCAGTTGAGCCAGGCCGGAGGGAGTTGTAGGCCTTCAAAACCAAAGGATAGTTTCCTTGCGTCGTTGGTTTTCCCTGAATTTTTCGGCCCGAATCTGTAATGGTGAGGCCGGGGGGTAAGGTGCCGATAATTTCATATCGGCTCGGGTTGTTTTCGGCGATGATCCCGTATTCCAAAGTCCGATTGATTCCCCCAATACAGCGATTGCGACTGGTGATAATAGGTGCATTCAGGTTGCGGAGGCGAAAGATCACATTGGCAGTAAGAATTCCTCCACCTTCGTAAAGACCTTGGCTGTCAAAAACAACTGTTGCCAAATACTCAAAAGGCAAAGTGGTACTGTTGTCTGTTCCACTGACCACTCCAGACGAAAAATATCTTAGTGTGGGCGGCGCATTATTCAAAGAGACAAGAGAAGCATACGAACCAGCATCGGTCAGGATCGTTGTGGAAAAAGGCTCGCCCACATCAACCTCAAAGCTTGTTGCGCCAACAATCCTAGTGGGGGTCGGAGCCACAATGCGTAAAGGCACGCTCGTCGTTGCGGTGACTGTTGAGGCACCCACCGATCGGGCCGCTCTTAGGGTCAGTGGGAAACTTGTGGTTCCTCTGGGAAGAGGCAACGCGCCCGCGCTGATCACTAGATTGTTACCGTCAAAGCTGACTCCATCGTAAGGGGTGGTTACAGATCCGGAGAGGCTGGTGAACCCGGGAGAAATAGTTAGTGGAATCGTTCTTGCAGTCCCGGCAACCATCACAATTTGTCCTCCTGTCAGCGATCCTGAAGGCACGGAGATTGTTGGTTCAGCCACTGCCAGTGTGAAGGTGGTCGAACCACTCTGGCCTCCGGCTGTGGCTTGGATAGTTACATCGTTGGTGCCGACACTTGTGGGGATTCCAGACAAGACGCCGTTTGTGGAAAGGCTCAACCCACGCAAGTTTCCATCCGCAATGTAGGTAGGAGAAGTTCCAGTGGAGACAAAGGTAAAGTTCGAAATTGCCACTCCGGCGGTGCCGCTAATCAGATTGGTGGTAGTGGTAAAGGTCAGCGAGGATGCCTGCAAAACCCAGGTCAATGTGTTGATAGCGACCGAGGTGGTCACCGAGTTGGAAGCGACTAGCCGAATTGTGTTGGTGCCAGCGACAGCGTTAGTCGCGGCCGTGATCAAGCCTGTGCTGGTAGAAATTGAAAACCCCGCAGGCAAGTTTGTCAGGGTCAGATTCGGCGAGCCCGTATTTGTAGTGGCAAAGAATCGATCCGCCCCGTTGTTGGCCGTGATCTGGTAATTCGCGACTGATCCGACTGCATTCGTCTGGGTTAATGGGCTAGTGATCTGATTTGCTCCACCATCAAGCACAGCCGTTTGGAAAACGTCATCCGCACTATTGTAAAAGCCCCAGAGAAGATCAACGCGGTCAGCAGTAAGACTAAATACAGTTTCCCTACTTCCACCCAAGTTTGCGCCTGTATTAAAGACACCTGCAGACAGATCGGAATCATCAATTTGGAGGGCAGTATTCATTCGCACAATTAAGATCTGGCTAGCACTACTTGCGACAGCGTTGTTATAAAAAACAATGTCGATAGGCTTCCCACGAAGGTTGGCACCAATCGCAGGAGGTACGGGATCCTCGGGATCGGGAGGATAGAAGGCAGTGCCTGCTGCCAGAAAATTCTCGCTGAAATTAAAAGAGTCATAAGGCGTAAACTGCTCCTCTAACTTTGCCAAAATTGAGCTTGTTGTGGTCAAGCCAACCCAATCCGAGGCGACAGTGCTAGGGGCGCTCCCAAATGTACCCACTCGGATCAGGTATCCATTCGACAATGAACTGCCTGTTTTGTCCGTAAAACCAGAGTTTTGGGACAGTTCTGCTGGAAAGTAGATTGTCACTACATCGGCGGAAGTAGTAGCACCCGTTATCAGGAAAAATCCAAGGGCTAGAAAAAAGACCCCCAAGGGCAGGCAGGGGTTGAATAGTCTGCCAATCAGGGGAGACGGCGTTACCGGCTTTAAAAAGGGAGATAGTTGTAGGCGGGAGAGTAAAGACACTCTTCTACTTAACTACTCCTTTCCAAATCTTCCACCTGTTTTTCGTTCGTCACACAATCGTCACATATAAAATGCCTAAGGACGGCAGCATAAATAACGCAAAGCCATCAACCTGAATTACTTAAGCGATTTAAGACCCAAATATAGCCCAGCCAGCCTACGCCAATCTGTCACACAAACGTAACAATAAACCCCTTGCGAAAAGTAAGGTGGCGAACTAATTATTTTAAATAGTGACACCAAAACTTTCAGAAACCTCAACCTCAGGAGAAAAAATAAAACAAATGAAAACTCGCACGATTCAAACAGCAACCCGCATGGTTGCGATCATAACAACAATCATCGCAACCAGCATCACTGGTGCTCAAGCCCAGTTGGCCCAAGCAACTGGAATTGCTAAGTTTACTTTACCGGCCAACAGCACAGAGGTGTTCGGCATGCCTTTCGTTCGCCCGGTTGTTACCTCGGGTAAGATTACCTCTTACACACCCTCGTACACCCCTGATACAGCCGTAGCTGCACCCGCCAATAGTTCCTCAACATTCGCAGTAACCCTCAATGCTGGCGAGCCTAGCATTCCTGCTTTGAATAATACGAGCACTGCAGTTGATGAGCGCTACATTCTTGAGATTACCGATGGACCCGCCCTTGGTTTCATCTTCCCTTGCACTGGTAGTACGGGAAACACATCAGTAACAGTAGAGGGCACCACGGATACTGTGCCTGTTCCGGCGAATAGCAGTTTCGTCATTCGCAAGGATAATACCTTGAGCAGCGTTTTCGGCGCTCCATCGGCCAATCATCCCTTTGGCTACGGCGTTGGACCTACTGAGGCCACCGTCAAAGCATATATTCAAGTTTACAATTCAGTAACCGGAACGCTTACGTCGTACTATGTTTATAATAGTGGCACTACCTGGCAATATCGCGCAACCAGTGGTCCTACGGACAGAACACACGTGCGTCTCGCAGCTGGTAAAGCTGTCATCTTGGCCAGTCGTGTGGGCACCGACATTGCTGTTGCCTTTAGCGGGGAGTCTCGCTCTGCAAGGACAAGGCTTTGGGTTCCCGAAAATAAGATCACATTTTTGGCTAACCCCGCTCCCCTCGCTAGCACATTTGAAGATGCTAATATCCCTGATACCACACCTAAGCGCGGAGTCGGCGCTGCCGGAGTACAGGTTGTAGGTAATAACAGCAATGCTGATGAGTGGAAATTGTGGAATCCTACAACCAGAACTTTTGCGAATTACTACGTCGGGACTGACGCGAAAAATTTTCCCACTTTTCTTCGTCCGACTGGCGCAACACAGAACCCTGTCCTAAATGCTTTCGGTGGGGTTGGCGTAAAGCCATTGACTACAGGCAAAGGCTATACGGTAGTTACTCTAGCACCGAAGCTTTAATCTGGAATAGGCGAAATAACAAAAGAAAAATAAAATGGATATATCAACAATAGCAAAGTCAGGGGTCCTAGCTCTTTTGATGGCTGCTAGTTCTCATGCCCAGATCACAATCTCCATGAGTGCTTACCAAGACAACAACAAGCTGTCTAATGGCGTAACCGTAGTTCCAAACACAACAATCCTCAAGATCGGTTATTTCTACAATTCTGGGTTCACAAGCCTAGCGTCAATTCAAAGCGCCTGGACTGGTCTGACAGGTACAATGTCGTCCAGACTCGACACCCTTGACAATACGTTCTACGTCTTAAAAGCAGTTAATGGAACCGCTTTGGAAACTACCGCTGGTGATTTTAGCGCGAGCGGCGGCAAATTTTGGATTGCTGTAGACCCCAATGGTCAAGAATCAGCGGCAAAATTCGCCAGTACCCTCAGCATTTTTCCTGCTAGTTTCTCGCCAACCCTAGCTGGTTCAATCAGCACGATTGGTGTTAAGCCATTTGTTTGGGTTGAAACGGCAGATCGCTCGCAATTCGCTCTATTTGAATCAACCCGTGCAATGCCAGACGGGGTTTTTCCCAACTTGTCACTGGACCTAGTTATGGGAAGCGCTGGTTTTACAGCGATTGCTGGAACACTACAGGCAAATTCTTTTACGATGGTACCCGAGCCAACGACTTTCTCTCTGGTAACATTGGGGGTTCTTACAACTCTGGTAACTCGTCGTCGGAAACACAATTCAACGTCAACTAACTAATAAACAAAAAAAGGAAAAAACCATGAAAATCAAAAACCAAATATCTGCACTCATCGCAATGGCTTTAATGGGCGCTCACGCCATAGCTCAAACAACTCCACCCCCTACGACAGAGCTTAATCTCAGCCTATTAGCTAAGCTTGGTACCGAGGGATCGACCGTTGGTACAGACGGTCCTTTTTCGATCTCCTTCGGTGCATACAATGGAACAAACTTAGGCACCTTATTCAATACGAGCGTCTCGTACGGTAGCGACTTAGCTGGGTTTGCCACCTGGTACGGCAATAATTCGCGTACGATCTACACATGGAGCGGCGTTAACGGCAGTCTAATAGATAATAACAGTGCGAGCTACTATCGTAACTTTAGCTCAGACACTGCGGTTGAGTCGTACACGGGCGCCCCTCTGGACTCGATTTATAATGCGTCATACAACAACAATGTATTTGCATTCGTGACTACGGGTTCGGGTGCCTCGCTTCAGCTGGCCTTAATCGATCTCGGTATTACATGGGCAAATCCCGCTGTCGCAACGGCTGGTGGTGTATTATCAGATACAGTGGTGTTCTCGGCTGGTAACGCTGTATCTTACGGAGGGGGTATTAATAAATCAGGTCAGGGCCTAATTACAACCACAACTTCCGTGCCAGAGCCCTCTGCCATGTCGCTCATATTGCTCGGTGGTACTGCACTGGTGGCTCTCCGCCGCCTGCGTAAAAACGTCTAAACACAAATAGAAAAAACTAACTACAGGAATTAAAAATTATGAAAAATAAAATCCTCCAAACAATCCTAGCCTCTCTGGGGCTAGCTGCCTCGCTCAACGCAACTACTATCCCCGAACAAACAGTCACTTTTGTCAATGTTGCGGGTTTAGGAAACGACCTTGTCGTAAATAGTCTAACCAAGGGAACTGTTCAAGTTAATACAACAATTCTCGCTAGGAGCCAGCGGTGGACAAGGGATCGGGTCTATATTCTTGAAAATAATGTGATCGTGCCTACAGGAAAGACCTTGACGATTGAGCCAGGAACGATTATCCGTGCGGCTCGCCCTACAGTAAACGGTACCGCTGCTAGCAGCCCAGCAGATCCAGGTGCTTTCTTAATAGCACGCGGTGGCACGCTTATCGCCAAGGGTACTGCTGATGCTCCGATTGTTTTCACGTCAATTGACGACCCTCATGTTAATGGTGGCATAGCTACGATACCAGAATATGAAAACGAAGGTGTTACTGGTAAGGCTAAACAACTTAGAACTGATGGTACTAGAACACCGATATCTAGTGGTATCTACAGCCTCAAAGGTGGTACCTTGCGCGTAAATGGTGTTGGCGGGATTTCAGACGGAGCTCGCCCCTATACTACTAGTAAATCGGCGACTGCAACAGATTCTACCATAAATAACATCGAAGGTTCTTGGGGTGGTATCGTCCTTTGTGGCTACGCCACTGTCGTTAACGGTTACAGTGCAGGTGTCAATGCATCGACTGGTGCAAATACTCCTGGCGCCACTGTCGACCCAACCATTGATGCTGATACTGGTGCAATCAGTGGCACTAGCGCTGGAGTAACGCAAGTTGAGGGTATGGCTGGGTATCCAATCTATGGTTACGGTGGTGGTGATGATGATAATGACTCTTCTGGTTGTATGTCCTTCGTTGATAATCGTTACGGCGGTTACGTAATCGCATCTGGTAAAGAATTAAACTCTTACTCATTCTATGGGGTAGGAAAGAACACCGTACTAGAATTCTTGGCCGATTACCAAAACGCGGACGATTCCTATGAGTTCTGGGGCGGTGCCGCGAATCTTCGCCGCGCAATTTCCGTGAACCCAGGGGACGACGGCTTTGACACCGACGAAGGTTACCTCGGTGCTTGCCAGTACTATATCCAGATTCAAGGGAATTCAGTTACCGAGGCTGATACTAGTATTGGCCGTGCTTCTGTTAATATCGGTGACAATGCTTCCGAAAACGATGGACCAAATGCGAGCAATGATGCAAGGCCGCTTACGGTCTACACTCTTGCAAATGCAACTTTTATTGCTCGTGGTTATAATTCTTCGTCTTTTGGCTCAACATCTGATGGTTTTGATCCTGCGACTGGACCTTGTTTCAAGGATAATGGTGCTGCTCAGTGGTATAACTGTATTGTTGCCGACGCCCCCCACGGCGCTGTGATGATCACTGACAAAAACCTAAAGACAGTTACTAACCACGCGCTAACGGATACTTATGTCAATGGGGATGAGGGTAACGATTCGAATAATCGTTTCGGTGCTACACGTACCTCTGGTGGATTTGATGGTGCAAGCCGCGCAGACGACTTAACCACCCCGCAAACTGGTGCTCCTATCACTCCAGACGGCTTGTTCAATAACTGTTTCTTCTACCGTTGCGGTCTGGCCAAACACGCGAAAGTATGGTCCACCGATGCCAGTACGAAGACAGGTAAATATGCTACTCTTCAAGAATTTAATGACGCCATTGTAGCAGGCGCCTCGGATGTATTCACTGCATCTGATGTCAACTTGTTCCCTCGTTCGACTGATAGAACTGAGAGGACAGCAGCAGGAAATAACAATCAAGTGCGCGCAAATATTCCAGCAGTGCAAACCGCTATTAAATCGCTTGCTAATCACAATCAGTTCAATGTGTCCCCGTTTGCAGCTAATGTGCCTTACTCTCATCGCTTATCTGATCTAGACATCAGGCCTAGCGAAGCAGCGAAAACGCTGGCGAATTCAGCACTTCCTGCGCGTCGGGGTATCAACATTGGGGCGGACTTTGCTGGTGCTGTACGTGATAGCGCTTGGTACTCCGGTTGGAACTTCGCGAGTATGGTTGTTGGCGATAAAGCCAACCTGTTTGGCAATGTAGCCCCTGAGGTGCCTGTCGTTGCTGTTTCTGTAGATTCAGTAACCGGCAAACCAAAAGTTACCTTTGGTTCTGTTTCGGGATACAAGTACGTAGTTGAGCGTTCAACTGACAATCGTTTGTTCACGGAAGTTACAACAGTAACTGCCGATGCGGCATCTGAGTCAGTGGTCGATCCCACCACTTGGTCTGGCACTCCAGTTTTCTATCGGGTGATCACCCTCTAATAGACTGGCATTTATAGTTATAACAAAAGGGCGCACCACGCTGGTGCGCCCTTTTTGTTATAGAAAGTTTAGCTTATGAATTTATCTCTTCGACAAATTAAAAACCTGTATCTTTTTATCGCTGCACTCGTTTTCAGCAATCATATTGTTTACGGTGACTCCTGGGGAATGGCTAAAGAGATTTTAAATTTAACATCCCATGTTTCACTAGCTGATCCTGATCGGATGGAAAAGAATCGCCGTGCTTTCTGCATTCTTGCCGCCCGATCTTCAAGGACAAATGATGTAACGGAGGTGCTGGATTCAGGCCAACACTATAATACGGCGAACTCTTACGTGGACACGATCGTTTCGGGCTGGCCGACGTGTTCCGATAGAACACTTAGCCAGTGGACAGATCACGGGATCGATAAAGTGCCACTGGCCATAGGATATCAACCTGAGGAAGCGAAGTTAGCACTTAGTATGATTATTAGAGTCGGGAAATTCACCGATTTGGATAAAAAGATTAATGAATTACAGCTTCCTTCTGGGACAAAGTCCATCGATATCGATTTAAATCGATTTTTGGAGCGTTTCAATGGTACGATTCGCGATTGGATCATTTCCCTGATTGATAATCACGCTGGTTGGTCGGAAATAAGCGCGGCTTCAAAAGGCGAGGAGATTAAGGATTGGAAAAAATCACGTGCTTTGGACGAATTTTCAACTCACCTTTTACTTTCTGAAGCCTTGCGTAGGGTGAACGAGGGTACAAGCTACCCGAAACATTGGATTTCCTTTAGTGCAGGAGCAATGCATGTTGGGTATTTTACCAGTGCACCACTTCAAAATGGGGTTCTTCTTTACCAAATCGCCTTGAAGGAGAAAAATCAGGACGGGGCTGAGACGGCGCTTGCTTTTGTGCAAAAATTTGCCCCAATGACATCCGCTGTCTCGTTTCGTTCGTATGAAGAACTGCTCGAGCTTGCTACAAGTTGTGGTTTGAACGGCCAAGGGCACGATAAAATCGTCAGTATACTTGAGAGGAAGCTGCTCCAAGCGGAAAAAGGTCTTAATCCATATGAAAAAATGATTGTTTACCCGGAACTTGCTGCAGGCTTCGTTGCATTAGGAAGAGCCGATAAGGCGGTGATTCTTCGGGAAGAGTCGCTTGCCTTCATTGAAAAAGATATAGATCCAGAGACAAAGGGGGTCGGCCTAACCCGTCTTTGGTTAAGCTACGCAGTAGCGGGGGATGAACCGGATAGGAAAGTATTGGCCCGCATGAACAGCCAAGCACAAAAAGTAGGGCTGGATATTACCGACAAGGAAGTGAGTCCTGTAAAAACAAAGTAACCATTTGTGTTGATAACCGGTCTTAGGCCGCTTGCGGATGATTCAAAAGGCATAGCTGAATAGCACCTCGGATGAAATGGTAGCTGCGGAAATACTCAAAAAGGAAAAACAGTAGCCGCGTCTTAGTGTACTATCAGGGAGGTCTGACTACACACGCAGGGTGCACCTGCTCGAAGCTACCCCGCAGATAAGGTAAGAGGCGAAGGGAGGAAATTAGTCTCTAAAAACCATACGTTGCATTCAGACTTAGATCCCACCCTTTGGTGTAAGAACTGTAGATATACTCAGTGCCATTGTAAGTCTGGGTACGATTAAAAAAGGGATTGAGCAGATTCTTACCTCGAAACGTAAGTTTCCAATTCTCGGTAATCCCTTGGGTCAGGTTAAAATCAAGTGATGGCGCAGGCTGTTCATAGACATCAGGAAAGTAAGTGGCATCTTGTGTTCCTGCGCCAAACGGTTCACCCACAGCGAAAAGAAAAGGTCCCGTAACGTTAAAAAAGATACCTGCATAAAAGCGATACTCATCATTGTCATAATTGAGGCCTGCATTAATGATGTATTCAGGCTGACCTTGGAGAGGACGAGATCCTGTGGGTTGATTGTTATTCGCCAAAATCTGACTCACCTCAGAGTCGAGCGGTACACTACTTATAATCTGGGAATAGTTAAAATAAAGAGAGAAATTCTTGAGTGGTGGAGCGATTTGGTCCAGCCGTTTACGAGTTTCCAGCTCGATTCCATAGACGATACCATTACTAGGGGCGTTGGTGTATCTTAAGTACTGTTGTTGATCAACTTGATCGTAAAAAGCGGTCTGCTCCATCGGGGCAATAATCTTTTTGTAAAATAAACTGACGGCAACAACCTCACCTGCACGCGGAAACCACTCCGTTCGAAAGTCATAGTTGTTCGCCTTAGAAAGCTGAAGGTCAGGGTTGCCCAAGAAGAAAGTATCATCCGTGAAGTTCTTTGTCACCACAGGGCCCAACTCTTTGAACGAGGGTCGGGCGAGGGTTTGCGACCAGGCAAAGCGAAAATTTACCCCTTCGGTCAACTGGAAGGTGGCCGCTGCCGCCGGCAGGAGGTCCAGCTGCTGAATTTTAGCTACTCCATTTGCACGGAAGCTGGCTGGGAAAAAACGGGCGGGTAAGCTCCCGGGTTCCTGCGTGCTAACTTTGATATCGGTATTCTCAAAGCGGGTTCCCCCCGTTAACTTGAGTTGAGGGAAAGGTTTAAAATCTGCCATGATATAACTTGCTGTGACAGATTGGGTGGCGTGATACTGGGTTCCAGACGAAGTAGCTGGCTCTCCATTCAGATTGTACAGGGTGTAGCTTAGAGGGTTTAGGTTTGTGGTAGGCACCAGACCTGCCTGCCCAGGGGCGAGGAAGACGTCCGCCCAAGTTGAGCCATCGGTTGGTGTGTAAGTGGTATAATCAGTTTGGGGGGAGGCTAAGCCATAGGGATTAACAAAGCTGCTCTGATCATAGTCCCGGACATTGTAGTCCTGGTAAAAACCTGTTTTAAAAGCGTCGTCCTTCTCCTTTTCCTCAAACATCGGGACGGTGATATCGGCAATTGCATAGAAGTTGTTTTCAGTTAATTCTCGCTGGAAACGTTGGAGGGTGAGATTGTTGGCAGTCTCAGGGTTCGCATCAAATTGGTCCAATTGTGAATATTCGTCCGTGGTAGCGTTATATTGATACTGGAACTGGCGTGCATCGGGCTCGAGCATCGTAGCTTGGCCAAGTCCGCCGTTCCAATTGAGCTTCAAGTTGCGCGCTTCCTCGAAGCGATCCTCCCCAACAAACTGCAAGTAGGTGAGAGAGCGCTCCGCATAATCAATGATGTCTTGCTGGGGTACAGCTAAAGAATCTGTGACAAGGGTTCGTTTGGATGCGATATCATCCGCTCCTCGACTGTACATAAAGTTGGCCGAGGCCTTGTGGTCCTTGTCCCATTGGCCTGAGAGTCCTACCAATCCTCCCCAGAGCACTGTTTGCGTGCCCGATTCTTGGGTATAGAAATCCTGCTCAAAGACAGTAGGTTTACCTGTTACTGGGTCCGCAAGAAATTGCGAGTTGTTGCGCTGTCCATCAGCCACATAAGAGTACTTGTTGCGGTAGTTAAATGCGCCAACGATGCCGACTTTTTCATCCTGTCCGATATCTACAAAATCCCCGCCTTGTAAATTGAACGTTGTATTGACAGGCGCAGTTTTGTTAGTCAGGCCAATAACAGGAGTCATCTGTCTCATGGCGTTATTTAGTGCGGAAGCGGCGGGTAGGCCAGCAGGTATGGTATAGGTAGAGGGCAGATTAGGGTATTTTTGGGTCGTTTGAATCACACTATCCGAAATTCTTCTCTCATCTCCTTTTCCGCCAAATAGTCCTGTGCCGCCTCCATTATAGGTCAGGAAGTTTGGGTTGAAGGTTGTTTGAGAATTGTATTCGACAGTAACACCTGTGCCAAAGGAGGGCTTGTCAGGAAAGGTCTTTGTCCGAATGTCCACGCTTCCACCCGTGAAGTCAGCGGGTTGGTCAGGCGTGAATGTTTTGTAGGTGTTGATGCTTTCTAAAATACTCGCAGGAAAAAGATCTACGTTGATCGCTCGGCGATCGGGATCGGTGGAGGGCAGGCGACCCCCGTTTAAAAGCGTATTTACATATCGATCCGGCATGCCACGGACTGCCACATATTTACCATCGGCAACGGATGTTCCGACCATTCGCTTCATTGCATCACCCGCATTTGAGGCACCAAGTCGGGAGATGAAATCTTGGCCGATCATGTCCATCACGGCCGATGCATTTTGTCGTTCGGCTAAGAGACCGGTTTCCGATGCTTTTTCAATCTCGCCTGGGACTACCAGCTCTTCCATCTCCTCAATCTCGGCGACGGCCTCAAATCGCATTTCGTTGAACGAACCCGCCGCGACTGAAATATCTGGAACTGTTTTTGGGATGTAACTGGCGGCTCGTGTTTGCACCGTGTAAACCCCAGGAGGAATACCCGAGATGGTAAAATTTCCCTGATCATCAGTCACTGCTCCAAAGGGGGATCCCATAATCGTCACCTGCGCCTTGGCAATCGGTTGACCAAAGTCGGAATCAACCACTTGTCCTCGAATTCCCCCGAACTGCTGGCTGAAGGCAGAGGCGCACAAAGTGAGGCTTAGGAACATAAGCGTAAGGGCATTTCTAGTCATCGACCGAAGAGGGAAGTAAAAACTCTCTTTGATACACAACGCGAACGACTTGGAAGTCTTTGCCATAAGATTCCAGATGGGTCTGAAGTCTATGTTGCTCGGCTGAAACCTCTGCACCCCCCAATTCTGATTCTTGCTACTACCAGCGGTAGGCACAACCTCGCGTCAATACAACAATCTGTCAGCAAACCCCCAACATCCCCTCATAACTAATATCCTGGACCAGTAAACTGCCTCCTCTTATCTATCACTTAACTACCACCACCTATCGGCCACCACCTCATACGACCACCTCTGACCCCCAAATCTAAAAAAAGCCTTCCAAGCACCTTTCCT
>Ga0247833_1005723_pt1 | contig 14289 bp, 7 predicted proteins | sample LaCruzMarch2015__7_FD_187117 | JGI IMG/M metagenome (GOLD analysis project Ga0247833, IMG submission 187117) | Freshwater microbial communities from meromictic Lake La Cruz, Castile-La Mancha, Spain - LaCruzMarch2015_8m | ecosystem: Environmental > Aquatic > Freshwater > Lake | place: Spain...
CAGAGACAAGGACATCTTCGAGAACAGGGACAGCAAGCTCGAAGCTGCACGTCAAAAACGTCTCGGCGCCAAGTCACGAGTTGAAGCAGACTCCAGCACACCCACGCTTCTTGCATGACTCGGTTGACTCGTCGGATGATCAACCGTGGTGTCGTCGAGTTCGGCAGCTTCTGGCTGAGAAGTCCCGGCTTCGGCGGTAACGTCTTCCAAGATGGCCCGGACTCCGTATTGATGGACCAGTCGGCCACCGAGGTGAGCGGCATGAGCCAGTTGGAGGTTGACCACCATCAGAAGTGCCAGGAAGACAAGGTTTGTAAGCAGCCAGTATTTCCGGACATTCCATTTTGAGATGACCAACGGGATCGCGAACAGCACCGCATACAGAAGAGTCAGGCCGATCAACATGATCTGTACCTCTCGAGCGGCCTGCTGGTGTTCTTCGGCCACAACCCAGCCAGCGTCTTCGACACTTTCCATCGCATCGTAGGCCGCGTTGCCCGAGGATACGGCCACAGCACCGCTGACCGTTCCCATAACGAGCAGAATCAGCGCGGTCAGTCCGAACCAACGTCCATGTTTTCCTAGGAAGGCTGCGAGCAGCACGAACACAGGGGTAACGAAGAGTAGGGCGATGGGAAAATGAATCACTAACGGATGGACACCCTCCCACGGCGGTTGCGGAGGCAATTCGAAGGTGAAGGTTGTAAACACGAGACAGATCCTGGCGGGATAGGCATCGGCGAGGCCGCACAGGGCGATAGAAGTCGCACCAGCAGGGCAAGTCACGTTGGCGGGGCAAGTCACGTTGTCCGGAAAACTCCCAAGGATTTTAGCTGACAGCATGCCGACGAGGAGGCCGCCACGCGAAAATCAATAGCGGGTATGCCGGGATTACGGGTAGCGGTTGATCACGTTCTAAAGCTGCCTCGAGTCCGCTGGCGTTCGAGGCGACGTTGCCCGTGCCCAGCATGGAGTCTTCCCGAGTCTTTGAATTCGGGCCGACGCTTGTACCGAGCCCGCCGAAGAGCACGCCGCTCAGCGAGCGGCTCATGGAGTAACGCATGATCGCCGTCAGGATCAGCCCAGAGCCGCGACGGGCGACCCGGCGATCACCAGCACCGAGTTGTTGATGACGAAGCCTGCGGTGTCGGAGGGCTTTGGTGCACCACGACTCGAGGAACTTCTCCGCCCAAGCCGGGGTCGCGTAGTCCCAGAACCGTTGGAACTCCTCGCGGAGCAGATGCGCCCGGACGCTCTTGAAATCGTACTGGGACAGCTCGCTCATCCCAGTGGCCCGGGTTGTCCGTAAGTTTTTTAGGCCGCTTGAGCAGACACAACCGCGACTTCGTGAGCGCCGCCTGGGACCCATCCCGGTGCAACTAGGCGACCTCCTGCCGCCGCACCTCATCGATTGCGACGTTCATGTTCCGCATAATATGGAAGCGGTTGAGCACGGCGACCGCGGCGGGAATCTGTTCCGCGATCACGGTGAAGAGATTCCTGTGAGCCACTCCCCGCAACACTGCGTGTTTTACTAAGCCAAGCCGTTCTCCCAGCTCGTGTTGAAGGCGACGGCCGTATCCGTCCACGACAGCCGCTTCGCCTACCGCGACAGGGACCAGCGGTAGCTTGTCGTCAGGTGGCCCTCACCGGCCGCCGATGGCCCGCGCTCGACCGTCACGCCGCAGGCAGGGCAGTCGATTCGCCGCTGCGTCTTGGAGACAAAGGACTTAAGCGGCTAGGCCGCGGTTGAGAATATTCTTAAAGTGGATCCCGTGGGGGCTTCTGGAAAGGGGCTGATTGGGCAAACTGCATCTTTACCGTATGACGCCGCCCCGCATTGTCGTTGACTCGCGCAAATGCCCCATAAAGTGTGATCAGCCATTTTTGACTGTGGCAGCCGTAATCGTCCGAGCCTCTGGCTTGCTCTTGGGATGCTGCGACCGCCAGTTCCGGGCAAGGACGCGTACGGATCTGCGTAACGTTCGTCCCGTTTCCGCCATTGTCATGCGGACTTCGCGTGCCCGAGGGAGCGGAATCATCTGGGAAATCAGAAACCAAGGGGCTCAGGGTCTCGCCCAATCGTCGTTTATGATCAGACCGCCGACCACATCCACGACAATTCCGCCGCCGCCGATGAGATTCGAGAGCTTCACCAGGTAGCTCTCATCCTGCTCGACGACGAGATCATTCCGCACAAGCACCGTGATCTTCTTGAGGCTCTCGCCCGGTGAGAACGTGAGGGTGCCAAAAGGGAGCTTATCGTCAACGAAATCTCCGGCGTTGGCAGAGGAGCTCCCGAGGCCCGCGACGGCCCACTTGACGGAGTGCGTTGTGTTGATCGTGCCCGACCGAGTCACGGTGAACACAAACCCGGTAAAGTGCGTGTTCCCCTCCATCAATCTGGCTGCGGTCGCCACGAGTAGGAACGCCGTTCGGTAAAGGTCGTCGTTTTGGATCGTCCCGGTCGCGGTCGCCGTGCCGATGGAGCCGAGAGTCACCTGGGTCAGCGTGACCGCAAAAGACTCATCCAACTCCAGCACAGAGTCACCCGCGACGAAGACGTTGATGAGAGCGGTCGTCTGGCCGGGGACAAACGTCACCTTGCCAGACGGGAACACTCCACCAGCAAAGTCGGCGGCCGTCACCGTGCTACCCGCCGCCTTTGCCAGAGTTTTCCAGGTGGCTATCGTCGTCCCGGTGGTAGAACCGGACCGTGTCGCCGTAAAACTAAAGGCTTTGGAGGCTGCATTTCCCTCGGCGAGCACCGCGTCAATTGCCGCGATCGATACCAACGGAGGCTGCGAATTGGTCTCCACTGAGACCGAGTAAGACCCGAGGCTGCCGTAGGCGGTGTAGCCGTCATTGGTCGTTCCCTTGCCAGTGCCACGAATGGCTAGACTGTAGAAGCCTGGCGGGAGCATCAGGTCGAACTCCGCCGTAAGCATGTTCGGCGGATTACTAAAATTTATTTGCTTGCCGCCGGCGTCCCAGATCCTCGCTAATACGTCGAGACTCGGGCTTGGCCCCTTGGGATTTATCTTTACCTTCAGCTTGTCATAAGTGAAAAACCGCACGATATCGACGTCGGTTTGCTGCGTGATGATCCCGTTGACAACGGCGCTTCCGCCCGGCGTTGCCACGAAGGTCGCCGTTGTTAGAGTGTTCCCGTAATCATCGGGCCGGAAGCCAAACCCGTTTTTTGACGTGATGATCGCCAGGTCGTCCTCGTGGTTGTTGGCGAAGAAATACTCCCCCCGGCTCCATTGATGGATTTGAGCGTCGTACCCGCTCCCCATGATCGGAGCCCAACTTGTTGTGCCGGAGCCGTGGCCTTTGTAGTACTCGGTCGCAGGCCCAAAGATAGCGGCCTGCCCGTCGTGTTTGAGACCGAGCGTGTGTCCAATCTCATGGCTCGCGGCGACAGCCACCGCAGAGGGACTGCCTTTACCAGTATTATCTGAGAACACGAAGGCGGGGGTTTCCACTTTCCATGGAAACGCAAACCCACCGAGGTACGCCACCCCGCCTGATTGTTTGCCCAACCACTGGTCAGAACTGCCTCCTATGACCACCCGAGTGCCAAACAAAAGGGTCGGGGACTCCGTGGTGACGTCGATGTCGAAGGGTGCAAAATTCTCTGCAACTCGCGACCAGATGTCTTGGATATTCGTGAGCTCGACATTGCTGAAAGATGGGTTGGTGTCGACGCTGTAAGCCGGTGAGATGAAGGCTGCGTCGGCGGTGTATTTTTTGTTCCACGCTGTGTTCGCTGTAGTGTGGCCATTGAAGTCGAGGTAGATCCTGTGACGGGCTGACCGCAGGCTGTGGAGATGGAACGTCTGGAGCAGTCTCAAGTCTGCCAGCGGTAGCAGTTCCAAATCCAAACGATCAGTGACACCAGCAATCGGGGACCCACAGACCTCTTCGCGGTCTTTGGAGTGGGTGGCCACGGCATGCTCGTGCGGGGCATGGTCATCGTGCAGAGTGTCGCCGTTAGCCCGACAGCATAGTGCGGCGTTCGAGAGGCTCGCACGCCAGAATAATCCGCCGCCGGACACGTTTGTTCATTGCCATAAAACATCCCCAAAAAATAATCCCTGGCCGATCGTATTTTAGCGTTCAATAAAGCCAGATCAACACCAAAACAAAGGTGTCAAAACGAAGGTGTCAAGACTCTTTCTTTTGTGAGGCGTTTGGATGTTTGGCTCATCCAGGCCGTCTCGCCGTAGGTTGTGCCAATCTGCGCTTGAGGATAATCCGGTCAATGGCACAACGAGGAGCACCGGCACTGGGGTATCGGGCTTCTGACGCCGGCCGTCGTGCACAGCCACGCCACGACAATCCTCGAGGGGCGGGCCTCCGTGCTGGCCACCGCCCATGCCCGCCACCCAGCGCGGTTCGTCCAATTTTTTGAAGGCGTTGCGAGGCCCCTTACGCCGGCAGCCGAAGTCTGGATCAACCCACACAAAAAAGCGGCCAACCGTCCGCACCCTTGAAATACCCAGCGACACTCAATTCGTTCCGCAGCTGTCTCAAAGTCATTGACACGTTCCGATTGCCGTCGCCTAGGAATGATCGTATCTGACAGCGATCCTACTCGTCGCTGAGCAGCAGGGCCCAGCCCCGTAGGCCGCCGATGTGTTCGAGCGTGATCCGGACGGCGGCCAGCATGGGATAGGCAAGAATCAGGCCGAGAATCCCCCAGGCCCAGCCCCAGTAGGAGAGCCAGAGAAAGAGCAGCGTGGGGTCGAGGTTGAGCTGCTTGCCCGACAACCGGAGCTCAAAAAAGTCGATCCAGAAGACGCGGTTGAGCACGATCAGCGTGGAGAGCAGCGTCGCCATGACTGCACTGTCGAGGTCGAGGTAGGCCATAAAGAGCGGCGGAATACAGGCAGCCATGCTGCCAATGTAGGTGATGTAATTGGCGGCGAAAAACAGGAAGGCCCAGAGCATCCAGTGGTCAAGGCCGAACCCATACATAAGTATGCTGGCCGACACCGCCATCCCCACCCCCGTCGCTGTCTTCACAACCATAAACCGCTCCATCGAGTCGGTGATGCCCTCGCCGATGGCCACAAGCCGACTGCCACGTTCGCCGGGGAAGGCCCGCAGCACTCGGGCCTTGAGCTTGCGGCTGCCGAGAAACAAAAAGACGAGGTAGCAGAACACACCCACGAAGAGTTCCAAGATGTGGAGTCCGTGCGAGAAGACGTAGTCCAGCACATCCTGGGAGGTGATCCGAAACCAATCGGTGGGCTTGCTGCGGGCGGGCCGGATGACGGGCGCGCGTGCCTGCGACGGGGCGTCGAGTCGAAGATCGGTTGCGTCCTCAGACTGAGCGTCAGCGCGATCGTCGGTATTTTGGTCGCCATTTTGGTCAACCTGGTCCGCGTCGGCCGGCGCAGCGCTCTTGACGGTATTGTCAGCAGTCGCCAGCAGATCCCGGGTTTGCTCCGGGAGGCGGTCTGTGAGGCGCTCTGTGAGAGGCTGTGTGAGAGGCTGTGTGAGAGGCTGTGTGAGAGGCTGTGTGAGTGGCTCAGCTGGAGCAGGCACCGTCGCGGCGGTAGGAAGCCGTGCCGACTGCGTGGTGACTGGAGCCGGCTGCGATCCAGCCGTGAATGCAGGCCACCGCGTGGACACGTAGCTGGCGATCCGGTCCTCGTAACGCGGCCACGACTTCCGAAAGATGTCGGCCTCCCGGAAAACGAACTGGGCCGTGAGAATCGACGCAATCAGCGTCAGGCCGATGAGTGCGGCATAGGCGGTCCACGGCTGCATCCCCAGCCTCGCGAAAGACTTTGCGCCGAATTGCGTGGCATGAAAAAGAAACACCGCCACGAGAAGGGGCTGTAACACGGGCCCCATCACCGTGGCCGCGGTGCCGAAGGCCAGCACCGCAAGGGCGACAAGCGCCAAAGTGCCGGCCGACGAAACACGAGCATCACGGGCGGCGGACTGGGGCTCTGGATCGGGGTGTAGAGTATCCATGTGGGCCAGTGTATGCCGAAACGGCTCCCGGCGGAGTCGTCACTCCGCCGGCACAGGCACCGCGAGTGGCGGTTCGCCGGCGGCTGTCAGGCTGACCGCTCCGCTCAGCACCCGCTGCCTGTCGGTGATCAGGAGCTGAACGTCCGGCGGCAGACGGCCGCCCTCCGTCCGCACCGTGAATTCATGCCGCACCCGGCCGGTCTCCGGCTCGACGACGTGCACTGCCCGCAGGCAGGTGGGGGTCACGCACACCCGCACGCAGGGCAACCTATCGGCCAACGTCGCCGGATGGCTTTCCAGGACGGAGACCTGCACATGGTCGGCAACGTCAGCAGGCGCCAGCGTGACCCGGATGTCGGACCCTGGCAGGCCGGTCAGTTCCAGTCGGCGTTCCACGCCAGGCGTCAGGTCGGCGAGATGCACGGCGACGTCCGGCGGTGTCTTCGTAAAGCGAAACCAGCCGCGGATCTCGGCCCGGTCGGCCGATCGCGGCCAGTGGGCAGCCACGAGATCGAGCACCGGCACCGGTCGATAAGGCTGAAAAGACAGGTCGTAGAAGACGAATGGCCCGCCGACCGCGCCATCACCGGAACGGGGTGCCACCTCCACCCAACTCTCGACGGGCCGCGGCGAAAACTCCGCGGCGGTCGCATTTTGAATGGATAGTGGAAAACGGACCGAGCCGCCGAACCGTGAGGCCAGATGCGCCCCCACGAAGAACAGCCGCTGCGGGTCAGAGGAGGAGAAGAGGTTTGTGCGGCTGTCCCGGAGCCCCTGCTCAGTGCCACCATCGTAGCGGCGGAATTCAAGCGTTCTTCCACCCCGGACGAAGAGATCGATTGCCTCGCCCCCCTCAGCCTCGAAGCCGCGCCGCGGTGCACTTGCCCCGGACTCGAGAACCGCTTCATAGGCCCGCGGTCGACCAACGAGCGCTGCGGGCAGTGTCAGTGACGCTCCGAGGCCGACGCTCTCCCGGGGCGCATCCGGCCCCCGAACCTGCCATCGCAAGAGCCGCATCGATTCGCGAAGCGACTTGCCCAAGGATTCGGCATTGGCGGCCTCGTAGAAACGCCCACCGGAGCCGGTGGCGAGATTTCGCACCTCGTCCATCCGCGATGCACGGTCCGCTCGATTGGCCGTATATCCAAAGCCGATCACGTCGACTCGCAGGGGCACTCGGCGCCGGCCGTTCTTGCGGGCGAGTTGGTCTTCGAGGGCCGATGCAGTCACGGAGCGTCCGCCCGTCTGGTCGTTCGCGCCATCGGTGACCACGAGCACATGACCGGGCAGGTCAGTCCGGCCCCCGTCGAAGTCCGTGATCAGCGCTTCCGAGATCGCCAGATAGAGCGGAGTCTCACCACCGGGCTCGAGCGGCGACAGCGTCATGCCCATCCGCTCAACAAGGGCAGGCGTGAGCGGTTGCATCGGCAGCACCTGCTCCACGTCGTCTCCGGGAACCAGCGCAAAGGGCTGGCCGGCGCGGCCGGCCGCGGCTTTGGCGATGGTGCCAGCCGGCGTGAATCCGGCGACATACTTCCCGTCCTTCCCACGCGACCACCTCGTGCGGTGACCGTACAGCCACAGCGACACGTCCCAACGGCCGGATGTCGCCATGCCCGCGAGAAGCTCGGCGACCGCGGCCTTCCCCGCATCGAGACGGGTTCGGCCATCGGCCAGCCGCTGACCCATGCTGCCGGAGCAGTCGAAGACGATCGCAACCGACTGCGCCTGCGGGAGGTCGCCACGAACCGTGACCCGCGTCGAGAGTTGGGGAGAGGCCTCCCACTCAGTCGTCCGCGAGGCCGCCGCGGCAGCAACCGGCAGGCCAACGACCATTCGGTGACCGCGATACCACGCCGTCAGGTCGAGGACGGCCGTGCGGTTTAATTCGATGCTTCGGGCCGCCGTGGAATCGAGTTGCCAGAAGGACTCCTCCGGCGGTGACACGACCCGCACACCGACGCGACTGGCGACGGCTCTGCCGGCGTTTTGATCTGGCTCGTTACCAGTTGGGTTGCGAAGAAGCTCGAGCGGCCTGCCATCAACCGACTCCGAGAGCCACACCGCTGCCCGCCCGGCCGGCACGCCCGGGCGGGCGGCGAGGCTCACCTTGTTTTGCGGGGGCTCAACGCCACTGGCCGACGGCAGAACGAGCCGGTTGGGAGTCACCTCCAGGTCGGCAAACCTGCTCCACTCCGCGGCGAGGCTGTCGATTCTAGCCGTCACGCGTGCGCGTTCGCGGTCGCCGAAGACGATCGCATTGCTCCGCACGATCTCCGCCGCCGACTCGATCAAAACGCGGGCTTTATGGAAGCAGTAGATCGGCTCATCCGCTTCGATACCCGCCCAAAACTCATCCAGCGTCGTTTCAGCGTGATGGATCAGCCTGGCATGCCACGCCGCGGCGAAGTAGCGTTGCGTCGGTGTCGAGCCATCGCGGATGTGCGGACGCTGGCCTGCAACGGCGGCGAGACGACGACTCACATTGCTGCCGCGAGCCAGCAGCTCGAGTGCCCGGGCATCGCTGTCGCGGCTGCCAATCTCGAGCTCCGCGCGTTGGCGGTCGAAGCCAGCAATAATCAAAGGGAGTGATCGCGCGGCCGAACGAACAGCCGTCACCTGGCGACCGACGTTGGCGGCGATGTCCGCCGCCGACGTGGGCAGCGTCGGTGAACCAAACGGGTTTACCACGAGGATGGGAAGCACCGGATTCATCAGCGCGTTCCGCCACGGCACCCAGCCCGCCACGACAGCTGTTGCGTCGGCCGGGGGTAGCGGATCATCGTTCTGCGGAGGTGAACGAGCCACGAGTGCGGCATGGCGACGATCCAGGGTGTCCGCCCGCCGCAAGAGCCGCATTCGCAGGTCACCTTGCACCAGCGGCAGCGTCAGCACACGACGGATGGCACCGTGCGTCCGTGGGCTGTCGGGGGCTTGCGTCGCCAGGTCTGCACAACTCGCCAGAAAGACTGTCTTGATGGCGGTGAAACTCGATTCGCAACGGGCCCGCGCCTCATCGATGGCGCCGGCCGACGGGGTTGTCGCTGTTTCAGTTGCACCCGAGGCCAACACGGCCGCATCGACGGCCAATTCGAGCTGTTCGACTGCGAGCAGCAGGGCGACTATGTCGGCGGGCTTCGTGAGCAGGCTCCCACTCTCCGCGTCGGTCGGTTCGCGGGCGGCATGTCGTAATTCCTCGACCCACCAAGCCGCCAAATAGGGTAATTCCGCCCGCACCACGTCGAGCAGTCCCAATGCCTGGAGCCGCTGGCTGGCAAGCGTCATGCACTGGTCGAATGCCTCCTGGCTCTGGCCTGAGATTCGGATGGCCTCAGCGAGATTCGCCGGTCCGCCGACGAATGCCAGGTCGAGTGCCTCTCTCATGGTGGCATTTCCCCGGCTGGCCAACAGAGTGGCCTCGACGATCCGGTCGGCCCGCACATCGTACGCGTAGACAGCCTCACGTGACTTCGACACCATGCGGATGAAGTTGCAGAACGCCTCCGGCTGCCGCTGCCAGTCGGCTGGGTCGGCCCACCGCACCAGCATCCGCAGCAGGTGGATCTGCGCGGGATTAAATGCAACGCCCTCGGGCCTCGGGCCGACGCATTCCAGCCAGCGGACCAAAGCGGCCCTGTCGATGTTCGCGGGGGTTTCACATTGCTTCACCAGCCACAGCCAGGCGGCCTCGGCCCTGCGCATCCAGACGTCGACCTCGTCGCTGCCAGCCGGTGGTTTCGCGGTCTCGTCCCGCGGCTGGCCGATCGCGATAAAGCGTTCGGCCGCCGCGAGCCAGCGTTGCAGATCGTCGTCGTTGCGTTCTGCAAGCGAACCCGTTCGGCTGTAGGCCAGCCGAATGCCGGGCAGCAGTTGCGCGCTCGAAATGAGCGAGAGGCCGAGCTCTGTCTCCATACGCTCGACGGCCGTGTCAACTTCGACGAGCTCTTCGCGATAGGCCGCACCCGCCGAGCGGAGCTTCTCCGCTCGCAGAAGCGTGTGCTGATAGGCTGACCAGGTCAGTGGTCGCTCACGGATGGCCGAGGGCCGCAACTGCTCTGCCGCCCTCCAGCGGTCGGCCAGCCAGGCGTCGTCGGAGAGGTCGGCATCGCTCCGCAGCTCGACGACCGGCGCCTTGGAGGCCGTCCACGCGAGGGCGGCATCGGCGTTGCGATCGGACGACGTCGACGTCAGGATGGGAGTCTGACGATCGCCGAGCATTGCCCGCGCCCATTGATCCACGCGCAGGGTGAGGTAGGCCGACAATTCCTGGAGCTCGACCCGGCCGTCGGCGTCGCCCCAGGGCCGGGCGTCGGCAGCGCCCCGCATGCCGCGGACAAATTCCAGCACGGCACCGCTCGCTCCCAATGCGGCACTGGAATAGGAATTCTGTCCCGTGGAGGCGGGTACCATCACCCACAGACGCTTCAGGTTGGAGACAGCCATGTGGGCCTCCACGGCGGGCGGAAAGGCCCCATCGTCGACGCCCAGCGGCCAGTCGGTCGACGGCCGGCAGGCGTCGAGGACCACGAGAATGCCAACCCGCTCGGGAAGGGCGTCACGGAGGCCGGCGAGCAGGCGGTCGACGGAAAGGTAGGAGTCTTCCTCCAGTCCCGCAGGGTCCGCGGATGTACCCGGTGGAACGATGCAGGGGCGGCCCTTGTCGTCGAGTGTGCCAATGGCGGTTAGGTGAACGATCGCCATGTCGCCATCGGGCCCACCGGGCTTCACGCGGCGGAGCGTCGTGGCGAGCGTCGCCAGCATCCCGTCGGCGTTGGCCGATGCCAGTGCGGGACTGACATCGAAGATGGCTGCCGTTCCCGGCTCATAGAAACGTTTGCCAGGGGTCCCCAGCGATGCGATCAACGCACGGTCTTCGTCGGCTAGTGCGATGGGTGCCAGTGGAAAGCGGTAGCTGGTCACGACGCCTACGACGATTGGCACCTGTCGGCGCACCGTCAGGAGCATTCGCACCAGGAGCACGATCAGGGCAAGCGATATGGCCGTGAGCATGATCCGTCGCGCCATTAACCATCGGGAGCGCAGACGCAGCTGTGGATCGATCCCGCCACGCCACGATGCCTGGGCGGCCGGCGCAGCGATCGCTGATGTCGGCACGGGCTGCACGTCATTGGCTGGAGCCCGCCGTGGGCTTCTTCCGCCGCGGGAACGCCAGGAATCGGCCCGCATCGTGGGCCTTCCGGTGGCACCGGCATCAGAGTCGTTTGGTTCGTCTGGAGAACGATTCATCGGTTCCGTTGATCCGAATGACGGTTATGCACGATGCTGGGCATCATACCGTGACTGCTGGCCGCAGACGGTTCCATGGCTGCCGGCAACGCCCGTGGCCACCTGAAAATGGCGATGGCCAGCGCCGCTGTCAGGCAGACGAGCGCCAGCCAACGCAAGCGGTCACCCGCCGTCAGACCTGTGGCCGGCAACGGCAAGTCTTGCGGCACGGATCGGATAGCCGGGAGCGACGGCACGGCCACGGCTGCCGATTCCGGCGTCATCGACCGCCGAGCAGTGGGAGGAGTCGGCGCAGGGAGCGGAGTCCGTGGAGCGGGAACGCCGGGCCGAATGATTGGCGGTGGGATGCCCCTTGAGCCGGCCGTCGGCGCAAGGGCGAGACGCGTTTCCGCATGTCGGCGGCCTGCCGACAACGGAGTCGGCTTGCCGGCGATGCGGGTGGATGGCTGTCGCTGCTCCATGCCGACGAGAAAGTCAGGTACGGCTGCCGCATCAGCCTCGGCGAAGGGGGTGCCGGGCTCCAGCGGTTGCCAGACGGCTACACCGCGGTCGGCGGCGAACGGGCGGGGCCCCGCAGTCACAGGCGCCCGCACCAGCACACTCTGGGTGCCAGGCAGGAGTGCCGCCGCCTCGGGAGTTGGAATCGTCTCAGGTTCGGCCAGGGGAGCGGGCGTCGGCACCATCTCGCGACGATCCATCTGCGGAGGCACGATGAGCCTGTCTTCATAACAGGGGCCGCCCAGCGGCAGTGGGATCGTGTCGGAGGGGCGTATCTCGTGGTCATCGACCGGCGGCATTTCCCGCACCACGTAATCCATGCCCGACTCCGTGCCCATGGTTCCTTCGCACCCACAGGCACAGGCGTTGCAGGCATTGAGCGCCTGTTCGGCAAGGTCTCGCACCCGCTTGCTCGGCTCGAGAAAGCAGCCCATGTCGTCGCGACCGTAGGCCAGCTTCATCAGCTTTTCACGCATCTCGGGGCTGCAGCACGAGCCGCGTCTGTCGGCGCATGGACAATCCTCCTTGGTCGGATCCTCGCACTCCCCGCCGAGCATGTTCTTCATGGCCTTCTTGAGCTTGTGTTTGTGCTCCTTGGGCGGTGCCTTGCCGCAGAGGCGATCGAGGGCATCGCAGAACTGCTTCTCGCACGCCTTCTTCCAGTCCTTGCAGGTTTCGCTCATCCCCTTGGTCTTGCGTGTCTCCTTTTTCTGATCACTTGACTGGCAGACCTCGGCCGTTTGCAGCACTGCCTTCACGGCCTCGTAGCGGACCTGTTCGTCGGGGTCGTCCATGGCGGCCATGAGCGCCGGCATGACTTCGGGATGCTCCGGAGTGCATCCCAGGCCGGCGAGGTATTTGATGGCAGCTTTTTTCTTGCAGATCTCATGCTTGGCGGCCTTCGCCTTGGCGGCGGCCTGAATCGCCGGATTGGCCGACTGCTGCGCGGCGGCGTTCGTGCCGAAGGGATTGGGCACTCCGAGGAAGCTCCACATCGTCGTCGGGGTGCCAGTGGTCTGGGCATCCGCGGGCGATGCACAGAGCGTCGCCTGCACAATCGCGATGGCCAGCCCAGCCACGCATGCGACGGTGCGCACGGAGGGCGTTGTCCGGCCACGTTGGCGCAGACCAGCTGGCAATCGCATTCGGTTCCATTCCCCTCAGACGGTACGCATCGTGCCGGTCCCGCAGCGCGTTTGCCGGGCCTACCGCCACACCGTAACACCGCCATCTGTATCCATCGGCACGAACGGTACGCGTCATGCCTGCACCGCTCGGCCGGAGCGGTTGGAGTCGATGTCGCAATTGTCCGTCGCGCAGCGGTAGCGATGAATGTTCCGATCGTGCCGGCGGGCTGATTGACACCCTTGATCGCGGTTCCGGCCTGCCCGAGCTACTTCAGCTCCAGCGTCACGCTGCCCGCTGGAGCGGGGGCGGCCTCGATGGTGACCGGCGCTGGCTCTGCTTTCCGCATCTTGTTTCGGACCGCTGCCTGCACCGAAACCTTGTATTGCCCGGGCTCCAGGTCATCAAAGCGAAACACGCCCCCCTCGCGGGTGCGTGCGGTCCGATCGCCCCCCGGACCGCTGAGCACGACGGGCAGGTTGGGTTCGCCCCGGCCCGAGAGCATGACCTTGCCGGTCAGGGAGTTCAGCCTGCTCGCCGGCTCCGCCCCCACCTCCAGCCAGATACGTGCCGGTGGATCGGAGAGCCCCACCGCGTCGGTGGCCCGCACCAACACTGGCAGGCGGATCCCGAACGGGAGCTTTGCAGTGTCGATCCGTACTTCATAGTTTGTGCCGCCGAGCCAGACGGCTGGCTGCCATTCCTTCGGCGTGCCGTTCCCCTCGACGTCGATCGCCCACTCCACCGACTTCAGGCCTGAAACGCCGGGCCGGCGGCGCTCGGGCGGGATGAGATAGCCGTCGGACGAATCGTCGGAGGCCTGAATCGGCACCACGAGCGGTTTGCCCACGGTGGCCTGCACGGCCGGAGGCACATCCACGACCGGTGCCTGACCGTCAAACACAAGCATGCGGGAATCGGTCAACGGTGACTGCAAGCCGGCGATCACCAGCCGGGCCTCGGCCGATACGTCGACGTTGGCAAATCCTTCCCCCGATGCGGCGATCGTCCAATCGTCAACGGCGGTCTTGATCGCCAGCGATGCTCCGGCCGGGGGCGGCTCGAGTGTGAACGTCATCTGCCGATCGTGGGCTGCCGTCCAGACGGTGCGTTCTTGGCCGCGATCTCCCAGGCCGGCACCGATCTGGCGCAGGACGATGGCAACGGAACCGCCGAGGCTCTCTCCGGCGGGGAAGGTGTCGGCGGGGGCATCGACGGCCAGCCGCATCGGCACCGCGACGACCGGCGCCTTGAGCAGCGTCGTACCGGCCGTGGGCGCGAGTATCCGGATCTGTCGCCAGTCGTATTGCGGCCCCTGCGGCTGCCTATCTGCGGCAAGTGAGCAGTCGACGGCAAAGTTGAACGCACGGGGATACCCGTCGACGTCGAGAGAAAAGCGGGCCGTACCCTGATCGGGGCCATTCCACG
>Ga0247833_1005732_pt1 | contig 14268 bp, 4 predicted proteins | sample LaCruzMarch2015__7_FD_187117 | JGI IMG/M metagenome (GOLD analysis project Ga0247833, IMG submission 187117) | Freshwater microbial communities from meromictic Lake La Cruz, Castile-La Mancha, Spain - LaCruzMarch2015_8m | ecosystem: Environmental > Aquatic > Freshwater > Lake | place: Spain...
ACACCATGTTTTTTTCGCAAATTTAAGACGCAAGTCAAGAGTTTTTCTCCAGTGCGCAGTATTCAATGTAGTTTTGTGTGGTAAAATCGTGTTTTTTAATTACTTTTTAAGATGATGGACCGTTTCAAAATCGTTTTTTTAGTGCTCGTCCTTGCAGCGTCTCAGGCGCAGGCCCAAGTGAATATGTTTAAACGCATCCGTGTTCCGGTTACCCTAAGCGGCGTTTCGCTGAAGGAGCCTTTTGCGGGCGGTTTGAACAATCCACAATTTTCTCCGGTCGATTTGAACAACGACGGGGTGCTGGATTTGGTGATTTTTGACCGCGGTGGCGATGTGGTGCTTACCTATTTGAATGCCAATTTACCTGGACAGGCCGAATACCATTATGCACCGGAATTTGCCTGTAATTTCCCGGTGATGTCCGATTATGCCCTGCTGCGGGATTATAACAAAGATGGTGCGGCGGATATTTTTACGGCATCCTATGCACCGGGTACTCAGGAAATGCAGGTGTATCGGGGTTATTTTGAAGATAACATGCTGCATTTTAAACCATTTATGTTTAGTTACCCCGCTTGTCCGTCTTGCAATCCATTATATATATGGTATCCAGACGAAGATCAACCGGGCTTTTGGAACAATTTACCCGTCAATAAAACCGATATACCCGGTATTGACGATGTGGACGGTGATGGCGATCTTGATATACTGGCCTTTCCCTCAGGCAACAGCACGAATTTGTGGTTTTTTAAAAATACGTCGGTTGAGTTGGGATACGGCCTCGATAGTTTGAAATTCAGGGCATTGGATCAATGCTGGGGGCGCTTTTATGAAAATGGCTTTGAGCCTTGTATCGCCAAACTCAGCGCAGATCCCAATGTTTGCGCTTCTGGTTTTGCACCGGGCGAGGTTGTGGAGGACCGCGAAACCCGCCATCCAGGTGCTACCCTAATGCCCTACGATGAGGACGGCGACGGGGATAAAGACCTGGTTTTTGGCAATATTTCGTTCGAATGCCTGGGCAAATTTACCAATGGGGGCACGCCACAACAAGCCTGGATGACGGCCCTGGATTCCGTTTTCCCGTCGAATGATGTACAGGTTATTTTGTACAATTTCCCGGCCGCTTTTTACCTGGATGCAAATAATGACGGCAAAAAAGACATGCTCGTTTCGTCGAACAGCAAAACCATCGGCGAAGACCGTCGCAATGTATGGTTGTATGAAAATGCGGCTCCTACGGCCAATAAGCACCAGTTTACCTTGCAAACCAAGCGTTTTTTGGTAGAAGATATGATCGACCTCGGCACGTCCACCCACCCTGCTTTTGCCGATGTAAATGCCGATGGTTTGATGGATTTGATTGTGGGCAATGTGGGCTTTTTTACCCCGGCCACCATAAACAACCCCGGCACGCCCAACAACGCCAGTTTGTATTATTTTGAAAATGTTGGCACGTCCACTGAGCCTGCGTTTGATTTGGTAAATAGCAATTGGCTCAACTTGGCGCAATATGCACCCAATGATTTTGATTTTAGTCCAACATTTGGTGATTTAGACAATGATGGCGACCTCGATTTGCTGGTCGGCAACAACGGTGGCGGCTTGTATTACTTCCGCAATGCAGGCGGTGCAGGCAATCCCATGATTTTGGAGCAGGACACCGACCCAATCTGGATTTCGATGGATGTGGGCGTGGCTTCTACACCGGCCATTTATGACATGGATCAGGATGGAAAACCGGACATCATCATGGGCGAGCGCCAGGGAAATTTGAATTATTTTAAAAACACAGGCACGCCGACTGCGCCCAAATTTGCCAATTTACCCACCTTGCAAAACCTCGGTATGGTCGATACGGATGTGCCCGGCTTCTCGGTCGGCTACAGCACGCCGGTGTTTTTACCCACGCCCGATGGTACGGTTATGATTACCGGCAGCCAATTAGGTCTCATTGAAATGTACAGCGGCTTGTCGGCAACGTCCGATTCTTTTCCAAAAATAAATACCAGCTGGGGCAATGTCGATGAAGGCAGCCGTACCCATCCTGCGCTGGCCGACCTGGATGAAGATGGTATCCTGGAAATGGTGGTGGGCAACCAGCGCGGTGGATTATCGCTGTTTAAAACGACCATGGTCGATTGCACCGTGGCTACGAAAACACAACAGTCGGCACCCTTGAAAATCAGCATCGCACCCAATCCGGCCAATGGCTGGGTAAAAGTGGATATCCAGTCCCTGGTTGATCAACGCACCCAATGGCGGGTGTATAATTTGCTGGGCCAAGTAATGGAGCAGGGCACAACGCAATCCAGTACATTTAGTGTAAATGTAAGTGCTTGGTCACCAGGCGTTTACTTTATGGAGTTGGTTTCCGGAGCGCGCCAGGGAACGGTAAAAATAATGGTTAAATAAGTTTACCGCTGCTGCGACGGTACACCAAAAACACCGCGGGCGCTTTTTCGAGCTGCCGAGGCGTGGCTTTTTTCCATTCCCGAATGGGGATCGAACGAATCCACTCCTCGGCGCCGGTAATGTCTTGCGCAACACCAAATACGGTATCGGCCTGTAATTGTTCCAGCGCCACTTCGAGCACCATTTGGCTGCGGTAAGGCGTTTCAATAAACATTTGGGTTTGGTCGTGTTGTTGGGAGAGCGACTCCAAACGACGCAAATCGCGGGCTAATTCCGGCCTTTTGGGCGATAAATACCCATTAAATGCAAAACGTTGGCCGTTCATGCCGGAAGCCATCAGTGCCAGCAACAAAGAGGACGGCCCCACCAACGGCACCACTTTTACCCCGGCCAATTGCGCCATCGACACAATGCCCGCACCCGGATCGGCCACACCCGGACAGCCCGCTTCGGATAATAAACCCACATCGCGGCCCGCTTTTACCGCCTCGCGAAAGGTTTCTTCGGCCTCGCTGTTGTCTTTTTCATCAATTTCAACAAACGTCATTTCCTGTAAAGGCTTCACCAGTCCCAGGCTTTTGATGAAATGGCGGGCCGTTTTGGCGCGTTCTACAATAAAACAGTCCAATCCGCGCGCAATTTCAACGGCATACGGCGGAATGGTGTGCAGCGCATTTTCGGCAATCGGTACGGGAATCAGGTATAAAGTCATGGATGCTGGTCAGATCAAGTCAAGGCAAACAAAGTATTGCCGCTGCAAAGTTGAACATTTGCATTAAAATTGTGTGTTCATGCGGGGTATTTCCTACTTTTGCTGGCTTTTTCGACCATTTTAGCGCCTACAAACCGCATGGCAGAGACTTTTACCATCAAACTTCCGGCTTTCGAAGGGCCTTTTGATTTGCTCCTGTTTTTCATTGAACGGGACGAACTGGATATTTACAACATCCCGATCGCGCAAATTACCGACGATTTTTTATCCTATATGCACCAGGCGACCGACATGAGCATCGACCTGGCTTCGGAATTTATCGTGGTAGCGGCGACGCTCATGCGCATCAAGGCCAAAATGTTGTTGCCGCGCAAACAGATAGACGATGAAGGCAACGAAATTGACCCGCGTCAGGAACTCGTGCAGCGCCTCATGGAGTACAAAAAGTACAAAAGTGTGCTCGAAGAACTGCGGCGGATGGAGGAAATGCGTGCGTTTATGAACCCACGGGGGTACGCCAGCACCGAAATCAGTCAACTAGCGCAACTTGCCCTGGCCGATGCCGAAATGGAAAGTGTGTCCTTGTACAAATTGATGCGGGTGTTTGAGCGGCTGTTGGCCCGTATGGAGGATGGGAAAAAAACCAAGCGTGTTCATACCGTGTATAATTTCAGTTACACCATCCAGGAGCAGCGCGCTTTTTTGAAAACACGGGTCATCGAATTGGGAAAAGCAGATTTTGAGACCTTGTTTTTTGCATTAGACAACCGCATTCAAGCCATTGTGACGTTTTTGGCCCTGCTGGAACTGCTCAATGCGCAGGAATTGGCCATTACGCAGGGGGATGGGTACAACAACTTTTGGTTGTCGATTCCGGCTTTGGAGGAAGAAGCCGCCTATTTGGGAGATACGCCAATTAACCCATAAATACATCGGTATAACTACTACTTTTGCACGCCGCACTTTTCGTATTTGAAATTTGATAGAAAGATGAAAATCCACTTTTACCTCCGCTACGCCACCCAATACGGCCAATCGCTTTTTTTGAGTCTGAACGACGATCCGACGCGCTTGCCCATGCAATACCTCAATGCCGAAAACTGGCATCTGGAATTGGAAATTGATCCCAAAAAGGTAAAAACCTTGCAGTATCGGTATCATTTTCGCGACCGCAGTGGGGCTGAAAAAACGGAGTGGGGCAACGACCGCATCCTCGATTTGGGTGCCCTGAAAATGGAGTTGCTGGAAGTGCGGGATTTTTGGAACGAGGCTGGCGCGGTAGAAAACGTGTATTTTTCACAACCTTTTCAGCAAATATTTTTTAAAAATACGGAAAGCAAAGCGGCCAAATCGCCTGCTGGATATACCCATATTTTTAAGGTGAAAGCACCTGTTTTGCAGTCCAATGAGGCCGTTTGTCTGCTAGGGCATGGCATTGGGTTGCGCAATTGGGACATCAGTGCGCCGATAGTATTGGGCAAAGAGGATAATTGGTGGAGCATTCGCCTTGATCTTTCGCAGGAAAACTTCCCATTGGGCTATAAATATGGCATTTGGAATACGAAATCCAACCAGTTTGTGGGTTTTGAGGAAGGTTCCAATCGCACCTTGTACACGTTGCCGGTTGAAGGCGGCGCGATTTTACACGATGGCTTTATGCGGCTGCCGGTGGGCAAATGGCGGGGTGCGGGCGTGGCCATTCCGGTATTTAGTTTGCGCTCCAACGAAAGTTTTGGCGTGGGTGAATTTGCCGATTTACCTAAATTGGCCGACTGGGGTCAATCGGTAGGCCTGAAAATATTGCAATTGTTGCCGATTAATGATACCTCAGCGACGGATACCTGGGTAGATTCCTATCCATATTCGGCCGTATCCGCTTTTGCCTTGCATCCGATTTATTTGAACCTGGCGGCGATGGCAGGCAAAAAAAATGCGACAATTTTAAAGCCTTTCGCAGCCAAACAAAAAGAACTCAATGATTTGCCTGCGGTCGATTATGCTGCCGTGTTGCATTTAAAATGGGAAATTATCCGCTTGTTGTACCCGCTCATGAAAGCCGAATGGTTGCGGGACCCGGAATATTATGCCTATTATGAGGAAAACAAGCACTGGTTGGTGCCTTATGCGGCCTTTTCTTACTTGCGCCTGAAAAACGGCACCTCCGATTTTAACCAGTGGACCTCGCATCAAAATTATACAGAGGAGGCCATAGAGCAGTTGGTGTCGCCGAAAACCCCGCATTTTGACGAAGTGGCCATCCACTATTTTGTGCAATGGCATTTGCATGTGCAATTGAAAGCTGCAGTGGAATATGCCCACAGTAAAGGCCTGGCGCTCAAAGGCGATATTCCGATTGGCATTTACCGTTACTCCTGTGATGCCTGGGTCGCGCCGGAATTGTACAACATGGACAAACAAGCAGGCGCGCCACCCGATGATTTTGCCGAAAAAGGGCAGAACTGGGGCTTTCCGACCTACAATTGGGGGCGCATGAAAGAGGATGATTTTGCCTGGTGGAAACAGCGTTTTGCCCAAATGCGCCTGTATTTTGATGCGTTCCGGATCGATCATATTCTTGGCTTTTTCCGCATTTGGAGCATTCCGATGCACGCGGTAGAAGGCATTATGGGCTATTTTGTACCCGCCATTCCGATTACCGAGCGCGAATTTCACGATGCGGGCATTGGATTTAATTTTGATCGCCTTTGCAAACCCTTTATTACCGACCAGGTATTGATGGAGCAATTTGGTGAAATGGCGCAATTGGTGGTAGAAAACTTCCTCGAACCCATTCCGGATGCCGGACGTTGGTCGGGTGCCAGCCAGTACAACTTCAAAGATGAGTTTGATACCCAGCGTAAAGTCTTGGCATTTCTGCAGGCCCAGCCTTTAGCCACTGTAACGCCGGAAGTAAAAGAAAAAAAGACAACCAAAAAGGCAAAAAATACAGCCGCCGGTCCGGTTGCTGGGGCAACGACGATTGGTTTGGGGCTAACCGAACAAGAAACCGAGCAACTCAAAAAAGGCTTGTTCAATTTGTTGAGCAATGTCATTTTGTTTGCCGACGATAAAACTGCCAACGCGTATCATTTCCGCTTTGGCATCGATAAAACCAGTGCTTTCCGCAGTTTGCCATCGGAAGTACGTGAAAAACTCAACGCCATTTATGTCAATTATTTCTTCCGTCGGCAGGATGAATTTTGGCAAAAAGAGGCCATGGAAAAACTGCCCGCCCTCAAACGGTCGACCAACATGCTGATTTGTGGCGAAGATTTGGGCCTTGTACCCGCCTGCGTACCCGACGTGATGCGGGAATTGGGCATGTTGAGTTTAGAAATTCAGCGGATGCCCAAAGCATCGGGCAGTACCTTCTTTCATCCGAAAGATGCGCCGTATTTATCGGTCGTAACACCTTCCACCCACGATATGAGCACCATTCGTGGCTGGTGGGAAGAAAGTCGGCGTTTGTCCCAGCGTTTTTTCAATGAAGAAATTGGTTTTCAAGGGAATGCGCCATTTTTCTGCGAGCCTTGGCTCAACCGCCTGATCCTGGAGCAACATATGAAATCGCCTGCCATGTGGGCCATTTTCCAATTGCAGGATTTGATGGGCATGGACGGCACATTGCGCCGCGACAACCCGAACGATGAACGCATCAATGTACCCGCCAATCCGACGCATTATTGGCAATACCGCATGCATATCAGTTTGGAAAAATTGATGGAGGAGGCGATGTTTAACCAGGTATTGCGGGCGATGGTGTTGGAATCGGGTCGGGCGCATTGAATAGTTGTCAAAACTACCGAATTTTTTCATAAAAGTGTGCATTGATTTACTATATCTTTGCTCATCCATTTTAATATGGTTTTTTGTGTCAAACATCTTTTTTTGGGAAAAGATGTCTTTTTATTCATCTCATCGAAAAGTTATGCATTCACTTTTTACACCAGATTTTGATCGTGTAAACGGTCTTCCGGATTGGTCTTTAAGGCAAGTCCGTTCTCTTGTGAGAAAAAAACTTCTCACCAAGACATTGAGTTTCCTTTTCGCATTTATGTGCATTCATGCTGTACATCTATCCGCTCAGGTGCCCTGTCTTACAGCCTCAGCCTCGCCCGAGTCTCAGGCAATCTGCAACAGTAATACGATTACTACAATTGTATTCAGTAGCGACCTGATGGGCACCACCTTTGATTGGACGCGGGACAACGCGGGAACAGTAACGGGCATTGCTGCATCCGGTAGCGGTGATATCAGCGGTACTTTAACGAACACCACTAATACAGACGTATTGGTCTCCTTCACCGTGATTCCAACAAATGGTGCTTGTGTCGGTGATACTGTTTTTGCGACCGTTCTGGTTGCCCCTACTGCTACGGTTAATCCCTTGGGTAACCTGGTAGTGTGCAATCAGTCGCTTACTGCTCCGGTAACTTTTAGTGGTGCTGTTGCAACGACTGAATATAATTGGACAAATGATAATACTGCGATCGGCTTAGCCGCAACGGGTACAGGAAATATTGCCTCCTTTATGGCTACCAACGCTACGGCTTCGCCAATCGTTGCTAATATTACGGTTACGCCAAGTACTACAGTTGGGGTACCTGCAATGCCGGAATTGTTCTACTATCGTTTTGATGGTTCTGGTACAAATGTGCCGAACTTGGCTGTTAACCCGCCTATGGGCACAGCAAATGCTACTATTGAAGGCGCTATTACGCAAGGTGGAAGTGCCATTTGCGACGGAACACTTATTGGTTCCAATGGTAATTCTTCAACAGATTTTGTAAATACAGGTTGGGTTACCGATTTGACGGGTACTTCCTGGACAATTTCATTTAAGACTGCTAATATTACGCCATCATCAACTTTATGGTATATTTTTGGAGATGCAAATGCAAGTGGTTTCAGGTGCTTTACCAACGGAGTAGCCGGAGCTAATAACTGGATATTGCGTGGCGGCGGTATTACAGATGTGCTGCTCACTGGCGGGGCTACGGTGGATCCACACACTTGTACATTTGTATACGATATGCCCAATAATCAAATTCGAGCTTACCTTGATGGTGTTTTGGTAAATACGGTAGCGCAAGGTGCATTAAATATTTTAGGCCCTGGTCCGTTCAAAGTTGGGGGCTACGGTAATAATTCTGGCTTAAATCCAGGTGGTTTTATGGATGAGTTTCAGATTTACAACCGCGCATTGCCGGTTTCAGAAGTAGAAGACTTGGCGGCGGGTTGCATCTCAGGTGTTACTTGCGCGGGCAATCCCGAAACATTCTCGATCACAGTAAATCCGGCCACTGTTTCAGCCATCGTGGTAAGCGAAACATCGGGCGCGTTCACAAACGATAATACAATTTGTGCTGGTGAGCCAGCGACCCTTACTGCATCAGGCGGTGGTACCTACCTTTGGAGCACTAGCGAAACGACAGCAGTTATCACTGTCACACCGGGTAGCCAGACTACTTATACGGTGACCGTAACCGACATAAATAATTGTACGGGCACTGCTTCTGCTACGATTAATGTGGTTTCAGGGCCAGCGGCTTCCGTTGCTATCATGGAAACCTCTGGTTCTGCGGATAATGATGGTGAAATTTGTACTGGAGCGTCAGCTACATTAACAGCCACTGGTGGTACGGACTATTTATGGAGCAATGGAGAAACTACTGCTTCTATTTTAGTTAGTCCGAATGCGACTACTACCTACACGGTTTCGGTAACCGACGGTAATGCAAGCGTTCCGCTGACTCCTGTAAATTACAATTTTACAGGCGGAATGCAGACCTATACTGTTCCTGCAGGGGTAACCAGTCTGATGATTCAGACTTGGGGCGCTCAGGGTGCTTCTGGAGTAGGTACCGCATCATCTTCTACTGCTGTTCCTGGTTCTGGTGGATTAGGTGGATATTCGGAAGGAACGATAGCGGTTACACCGGGTGATGTATTGAATATTTTTGTAGGTGGCGCTGGATCCGGCGTTACTGGAGGGTATAATGGCGGTGCTAATGGCGGCTCAGGTGGTGCACCTGGGACGGGCGGCGGCGGCGGTGGCGCTTCCGATGTGCGTATTGGAGGTACTGGCCTTGCAGACCGCGTAATTGTAGCTGGAGGCGGCGGCGGCGGCGGCGCAACAGGTTGCGAATTCGCAAATAGCGGCAACGGCGGCAACGGCGGCAACGGCGGTGGCTTGTCAGGCAGCGATGGTGGCGCTTCAACTACTTCTGGTGGTGTTGCTGGCGGCGGTTTCGGCGGCGCGTTGCTCATGGGCGGCGGCGCAGGCCTAGGTTGCAGCGGATTTTTAGGGATGCCTGGAGATAATAACGGTGCTGGCGGTAATGGTCAGGATTGTTGTTGCTTTGGTTCCCCATTTAACCCCGGCGGCGGCGGCGGCGGCGGCGGTTATGAAAACGGCGGTGGCGGCGGCGGCGGATCTGCTGGTACAACTGGCTGCTCCGGAAATGACAAAGGCGGCGGCGGCGGCGGCGCAGGTGGATCCAACTTTGTGGATGTCTCTCTAACCAATACTGCTATCAGTAACGGTATTTGGTCAGGTAATGGTCAAATTATACTAACTCCGATTAGTTTGGCCAACGGTTGCACCACTACCGTTTCAACTACGATCACGGTTACTCCGTTTCCAACTGGACCGATTACGGTATCTGAAAATTCGGGAACTACTCCTAATGATGGTATAATTTGTACAGGTGCATTTGCTACGCTAACTGCTCCTACCAGTATGAGTTATAACTGGTCAACAGGGGCTATAACCGCTTCTATTTCAGTTAACCCGGTGACAAATACTATCTACACCGTGACCATTACGAATGCTAATAGTTGCATTTCTACGCAGACAATATCCATTACGGTGAACCCACTTCCAACGCCTGCCATTGCAGTGACGGAGACCTCGGGTACTACGATTAACGATGGTATTATTTGTGTAGGCGCAACTGCAACGTTGACTGCCTCTGGTGGCACTAGCTATAGCTGGAGCACAGGTGCTACAACTGCTGCGCTTCCAGTTACACCTGCATCGACAACCACCTACACCGTTACGGTAACAAATGCTGCTGGTTGTACGGCTTCTGCAACGCGCACCATCACGGTGAATCCGCTGCCAACACCCGCGACAACAGTTGCTGAAACATCAGGTACGGCCAGTAACGATGGTGTTATTTGTGTAGGCGCTTCGGCTACGATTACGGCTTCTGGTGGTACTGCTTATGCCTGGAGCACGGGTGCTACTACGGCTGCAATCACTGTATCGCCTGCTGTAACTACTACTTACACCGTAACTGTTACGAATGCAAATGGCTGCTCGGCTACAACGACCCGCACCATTACGGTGAATCCATTGCCAACAGCCTTTGCGGTGACGGGCGGTGGTGGCTACTGCTTGGGTACCGATCCAGGTTCTTTGGTGGGCTTAAGCGGTTCGCAAACGGGTGTAAATTACCAATTGCAATTAAATAATGTAAATATTGGTGCTCCAGTTGCGGGTACGGGCAATGTGTTGAGTTTCGGCAATCAATTGGGCGCTGGAAACTACACGGTTATTGCTACGAATGTTGCGACGGGTTGCTCTGTAAGCATGACCGGTTTGGTAAATGTGTTCTCGTTCAATTGTAGCGCTTCCATTTCTGACCCATGTGTCTGCCTGAACAACGCAACTACCCTGACCAACGGCCAATTCGGCGAACAAATCAAGGTAAATGCGCCAAGCACACAAGTATGGACGGTTTCTGCCGTGACAGGTTTGTTCTCAAACTTTAGCGCAGCGCCTCCAGCCGCACCAACTCCAATCACGGTTGGAACAGTGCTGACCAACATCGGTGGCAATATGTTCACCTTGGATGGTCGCCACATCGATGCCTTGGGTTACACCATCAGCGTGACCAACAACCGCGGCACTACCCTGAGCATCGGCAATTCCTGCCAATACCCGAACCCAGCGATCACTTCCGACCTGAGCGGTGATTTCTGCTTGTACTCTGATATCGTTCCATTGACCGGTACCCCTGGTGATGCCAACATCGTAAGCGCTGTATTTACGGTAAATGGTGTTGTGGCAACCCAATTCGATCCAGGTGCCGGTGTTGGACAATACACGATTGAATACACGGTAAATGGTGGCGTACCCAAAGCGGTAGGTGCCAACGACCCAGGTTGTATCCAAAAAGTATCGACCATCGTAAATGTAATCGCAACACCAGCACAATTGGCTTGCAACGACCTGGTTTACTTGTCTTTGGATGTCGATTGTATCTCTGAAATCAACCCGGATGATATCCTGGAAGGTTCTTATGGTTGCTACGATGACTATATTGTAGAACTAGATGTTACCCTTCCTTATGGCAACGGTCCATGGGTTCCTGGTATGGTAAATGCCAGCGATGTGGGTAAAACCTATCAGGTGCGCGTAACGCATTTGGTAACTGGCAACAAATGCTGGGGCAACATCAAAATTGAAGATAAACTGGAGCCAGTGATCGAATGCAGCAACATCACCCTGTTCTGCCCGATCACGAACTACGAACCGAACTACATCAAAAACGTATTGGGCATCGCAACTGCGTTCCCAACCGTAACGGATTGTTCGAACTACACGTTGACTTTTGTAGACACCTGGAATGATCTGGCTTGTGGCCAGGGCTTCAACGGTGTAGCCGATTTGAGCGCATATGTAGTACGTAAATGGACGGCCAAAGACGCTTGGGGCAACGAAAGCATCTGCACCCAGTACATTTACTTCAAACGTGTACACGTGGATGATGTGTTGTTCCCTGCGGACTTCACCATCTCTTGCAATGCAAATAATGTAAATACGAACCCATCGGTAACGGGTGTTCCATTTGTAACAGCATTCGGCATCAACTGGGGCTTGTTCCCGGATCCTGCTTTCTGCGAATTGCAGGCTGCTTACACCGATCAAGTATTGCCAGTATGTGATGGTACGTACAAAATTCTGCGTACCTGGACGGTCGTAGATTGGTGCTTACCAACTACGCCATTCCCGCCATCTGCAAACCCACAGTATTATATCCAGTTGATTAAGGTAACAGATGAGGCTGGTCCAGCGCTAGTATGCCCAGCGAACTTGACGGTTTCAACCGATCCTTATACATGTTGTGGTACGATTGATTTGCCAAATGTGATCATAACCGACAATTGCTCCAGGATTAATTCAATCGGCGCAATGGTTACCACCTTCGATCCGTTCACAAACCAACAAACGGGTATGTACACGGTGGGGGGCACTTTAACAACGTTCCCTGGAAATGACTTGAAATACCCGGATACCCTGGGTAACTATGGGATAACACCTTGTTTGCCTTTAGGAAATCACACGGTTGTGTATACGGCTACCGACGATTGCGGAAATACGAAAACATGCTCCTTTAAAATGCGGGTCGATGATTTGGTACCACCTGTGCCCGCTTGCGATCAATTGACACAAGTTTCTCTTGGATCGAATGGTTCCGCCGTAATTGATGCAATAACCTTCGATGATGGTTCATATGATAATTGCAGCGCTGTGTACTTTAAGGTACGTCGTATGAGCGGCAGTAACTTCAGTGATGATTTGAGTTTCTCCTGCTCTGATGTTGGAAATACGATCACAGTGGTTCTTCGGGTTTATGATATTTTTCCTGGCTCAGGAAGTGTTTCGCAATCTACCCAAGAGAGCCGTTCTAATGATTGTATGGTCCAAGTGGTCGTTGATGACAAAATTAAACCAGTGTGTTTAGCCCCAGCTAATGTGACGGTGTCTTGTGAAAACTTCGACCCAAGTTTGGTATTATATGGTAAGGCTACTGTTTCTGACAACTGTTGCCTGGATAATACGCAGTCTTATTTAGGGGTGAAAGGTTTGACCCACACGGTGAACCTCAGTCTGTTCGACACCGTTTGTAACAAAGGAACGATCACCCGTACATTCCGCGCATTCGATTGCCATGGCCAATCTAGCCAGTGCACACAGCGCGTTGTTGTAAACTACGAACAAGATTACTTCGTACGTTTCCCGAACGACGTGATTGTATCTGTTTGTGACGGTACAGGCACATACGGTGCACCAACCTTCTTCGGTGAAGACTGCGAATTGTTGGGTGTATCATTCGAAGATGAAGTATTCACGGTAGTACCGGATGCATGTTTCAAAATCGAACGTACTTGGACAGTAATTAACTGGTGCACATACAACCCGAACTTGGGTTGCGTTAACGTACCAAACCCGAACCCAAATCCGATCACCAACAACCCGGCTAACTTGCCAGGTGTAGTGGTATCACCATTGGGCACACCAACACCATGGAATCCAACGGTTGTTAAAATCAACCCAACGGATGTAAGTGCAACGAACTACTCTGTATTCTACGACGCGAACGCAAACTGCTACAAATACAAGCAGATCATCAAAGTAATTGACACCCAAGATCCAGCGGTTACTTGCCCTGCATCTCCAGTTGAATACTGCGATTTGACGCCAAACGACGCACAATTGTGGAACCAAATGTACTGGTGGGATAACGTAATCTCTTCCCATGACCTTTGCGAAGGAGAAGCAGATTTGACTTTGACAGCAACAGATGCATGTTCTGGATCAAATATCTCTTTCCGCTACTTGTTGTTCCTTGATTTGGACGGCGATAACGTGATGGAAACAGTAGTGAGCAGCACAAACTTGCCAGGTGTAGATAACGTACAATTCGGCAACGCAGGCAATGCGAACTACACAGGTGGTACGCCTCGTTCCTTTGACGGTCGCCCAGTACCATTCAACCAGAAATGGCGTTTTGGCCTTGACTGGACAACTTCTGGTACAAGCGCAACAGCAAAAGTACGTTTCGACAACTTGCAGTCACCCATCGCCCTTCCAGGCACTGGTAACAACGCATTGCAAGGTGTAGTACCACAATTGCCATACGGAACCCACAAAATCAAGTGGTTCGTAGAAGACGGTTGCGGTAACGAAACGATCTGCGAATACACCTTCGTAGTGAAAGACTGCAAAAAACCAACAGTTGTTTGTTTGAACGGTTTGAGCGTGAACATCATGCCAACCCAAATGATCCAATTGTGGGCATCAGACTTCTTGCAGTACACAGAAGATAACTGCACACCAGCTGATCAGT
>Ga0247833_1005744_pt1 | contig 14248 bp, 10 predicted proteins | sample LaCruzMarch2015__7_FD_187117 | JGI IMG/M metagenome (GOLD analysis project Ga0247833, IMG submission 187117) | Freshwater microbial communities from meromictic Lake La Cruz, Castile-La Mancha, Spain - LaCruzMarch2015_8m | ecosystem: Environmental > Aquatic > Freshwater > Lake | place: Spain...
TCCCCTTTATAATTATATAACTTCGGTTTGGAACTGCGGAAGAGCACATGTGTTTGTTAGGCTTGGTTCCGTTTGGACCTATCAGTCTGTTCTCGTTGCGAGTGACAAACAGCCCAGTGCTGAGTTTGGGCAGTCGGTCGGCATTTCCGGCGACACCGTGATCATCGGAGCCTATGACCATAGCACTAGCGGATTTCCCGATTCAGGGCAGGCGTATGTGTTTAGCCGCGCTGGCACGGATTGGACCGAGGACGCGATCCTTAGCGCGAGTGCAAAGGCGCCAAGCCCTTTATTTGGCGACTTCGGGTACGCGGCTGCGATATCTGGAAACACCGTTTTAGTTGGTTCGCCATTCGCTGAGGTGGGCTTCTCGCGAGATGCTGGTAAGGCTTACGTGTACTCGCTGGTCCCGTCTAGCCCGGCCACCGTTACATTTCCCGTGGTCGGAATCACCGGAGGGAAGTCGGTGCAAGGCACCGTCACGCTTGGGAACGCGCGGAACAAGAACACAGTTGTAAACTTGACCAGCAACAGTGCTGCGCTCACTGTGCCAACCAGCGTCACGATTCCGGCAGGTAGCACGACGGCAAGCTTCACGGCGACAAGTTCATCGGTCCCCTCCGACGTGACGGTGACGGTAACCAGCTCGGGGGTTAACATTATTTCGGGCAGCACCAAGCTCGACGTTCGTTCGGCGCGCGTTGGAACGTTCACGATCAATCAGGATTCTCTCTCGGGAGGACTGTCTGGAACGGCAACGGTGAAGCTTCAGTCGGTGGCACCAACTGGCGGAATTTTGGTCACACTGCTTAACAGCAATCCGACCGCGCTCGACTGCCCGGCTTCCATCTTGATCCCTGCCGGCGCAAGCGCCGCGACCTTCCCGGTTACCGGAAAGACCGTCGCGGTGGCCACGACGGTGAAAGTAGAAGCAACGCCTACTTTTGCCGAAAAGTCGGACACGGTGCTCATCACGCCTCCCGCTGCACTGGCGAGCGTATCGATTGCTGACTTTGTTGTCGGCTCTTCTCGAGTAGGACAAGTCTCGCTCACCGCGGCAGCCCCAACGGGTGGCGCGGTGGTTAGTTTGGCTTCGAGCTCGGCCCTGCTCAGCTTGCCGACAAGCGTTACGGTTCCGGCCGGAGCGACGACGGCGAACTTCACCGTTTCCGCAGCCAACCTGGTCCGGAATGCAACGATCACCGCCAGCTACCTTGGTCGTTCTAAAACGGACTTGGTGAGCACCATCTCGTTGGGAATTGCGTCCGTAACGAGTTCGAGGACAACGTTGCCAATCGGTCAGACGGCGACAGTGACAGTTACCCTGAGTGCGGTGACTCCGCAGGATCTAGCGATTGTAGTGACTCAGCAGACAGGGGGAGTTGTGCTGATTCCGGCGACCATCGTGATCCCGGCGGGTAGCACAACCGGAACCTTCACAATCACTGGAGGACAGGTGGGAGTATCGAACGTATACGTTAAGTTGCTGAACCAGGGTGTTCGAGGCGTGAAGATTACGGTCACGAACTAAAGCCGGGTTGGGTTTTGTTCGGGTTTGTTCGGAAGTTCGGATGCGTTTGGCGGCGAGCTTCCGGGCGAAGTCAACGTACCTTCCCAGTACTGAAGTGGCCGCGCTTGGGGAAGCTTCACTTGAAGGCAAAACCAGAGCGCGGTCATGAGCGCGTTGCTTAGTGCGGTTAGTGCGCCGGCAAGGAAAAGGGTGGCGAGGATCGAAATTGCGAGGACAACTTTGAGAACGGAAAACTTGCTTCCGTGCGGACGGCCAAGCCTTCCGAGCCCGACGACGAACAGCGGAAAAATGAGAGCGGTGGCAAATTGCAGGTCGTTTGTTTGCCCCCGCTTCGTATGGCAAGCGCCAAGCTGGCGTAAATGGCGTAGAAGGTCGCTGTTCGCCCCAGATCGCGGCCCGGCAGATTGGCCTCCGTTTCGGTCAAGTTGCCTCTCCAGCCGTTGATTGAGAACCTGAACCCCGAGCGTGAAGATCGCTAGCAACCTCGAAAGCGATCAATCCGCAATACAATGCGGCGGAAAAGAGCGAGATGCCTAGGTTTCTTTTAGCGTGCACCATGTCCACAAGAAGAAAAGCGAGTAGGCCGACGAAGAAATATCGCCAGTTCTCAGATCCTATCGACTTCCCTATGTATGCCAGTAACACCAAAGAGCCGAAGAAGGTGTAGGACGGACCGTGCCAGGCGGACGCCAAGCTGGCCGCCGAAAGCAGTGCGAATAGGCAAGTGGATCCGAACGCGCGATAGGTTTTCAGGAGTTGCTTTATCGAGTCCATCGCGGTTCGTCTAGAGACATAAGTTACCAAACTCGATTCCAATTGCGGTGTTAACCGAAAAATCACGGGATGTTTTGATCCGCAGTGATTCAAAGCTGCAAACTGCCACTTTCACTCTGGCTCGATTGCGCGAGATTGATAGTTCCGGACGTCGGATGATCGTCGGCTCGCCGGGTTTCCGGGACAGGAATACTCAATGCAAGGGCACCTGACTGTGCAGCCAAATAAAGCAGCGTGCACATGTGCGGCGAGATCAGGTCGACCTGCGCATAAATCCGGCAAAGCAACAACAACGAAAAAAGACCAATCCAAACAGGCCAGAATCGCTTTCGCTCGATTGCAAGTGCGATGTATGCGATCAGAACAAGCAGGCCCCAATAACCAAACGAAGTTCGGTGCCACGCCGAAGCGAAACTGATGATCGCGCACAGCACAACGAAGCTTGCGGACCAGAGATGCCGGTGTGATTGCAGCAGTTGCTTGATCGAGTCCATCGCAGTTCGTCCTGTCGTCATCGTACCTTGGCATTATTGTTGCCGCAGAACCGGTGCTTAGTATGCCAGCGATGAACGGGGATGGCTTGCTGTCAATTCATTTCTTCTCAATGCATGTGAATGCTCAAAAACGGGGTCCGATGTGCAAATCTGAACCTAAACACAACCAACTTCTCAAAATTCAAAAATAAGTCTTGCTAAAATTCAGTGGTCGTGCTAATCTGCTCAAGCGTTTGAGCAAAATCGTATGACATCGGAGCCAAAGCGACGAAGTGGTCGGGCAACCTTGTGGGAGGTCGTTCAGCTGGCAAATATAACCGCCAGTGTGGGTTCTCCTAGTATAGCTGCTGTATTGCAGTGGCAGAATGTCTCGATAGCACGACTTAGCTCAAACTTTCTGCCTTCCAAACGGAGTCACGATTCAGCATCGGGAAGTTTTAGCTTCCATCACCAGAGCCCTCGCTCTGTGGCAGTTGCTAAAGAAATTCTCACGCGACGGCCCGACTCCGTCATTCGGGCAAACCAAAACGTTTTCCTTCTGCGCGGCCCCTCGATCGGTGTCGCACTTGTTCATTCGAAGTGTGCAATGGAGCAACCATCATGAGATCATTCAAATCCCGAAAGTTGAGCGCATTTACGCTCATCGAACTTCTCGTCGTTATCGCAATCATCGCGATTCTCGCTGCAATCCTCTTCCCAGTTTTCGCTCAGGCCAAAATGGCTGCAAAGAAAACCCAGGACCTTTCGAACTCCAAGCAGTTAAACACCGCCATCCAGATGTACGGTGCTGACTACGACGACACCTACCCATTCGCATGGGGCTGGGGAGGCGAATGGCTTCCTTGGCACCAGCAGGTCCACCCTTACGTCAAGAACATCCAGCTTTGGAAGTCACCGGTTGATAACTGGGATCGAGGAACGGAAGCAACCGGCGGTTCTTGCCTTGGTGGTCAGCCAACCCGTGGCGTCACCTACAGCATGAACTACACCTATCCAGCGTTTGCGAACTCCTCGGGCAACTGGTGGGGATCCGGCTCGGAGCAGTGCTTGATGTCGCCAACGTGCGACAGCGGCGGCGCAAGCCAAACCAACGTTCCTGCACCGGCAACCACGATTGTGATTGCTCCACGACCAAACTGGTACCACCAGTGGTGCCAAGGTTGGGCCACCGAAGTGTTCTTCAACTACGGTGAGTTCAACATGCAGGGTGGCGGTGCGAGAATGTTTAACGACGGAACCAACTACGGTTTCAGCGATGGACACGCGAAGTACATGAAGAAGGCCGCAACTCTCGCTGCTCAGGGTAGCCAAGCCGGTTCCGCGGTACCTAGCTACTGGCCCGGCGGTGGAAGCAACGCCGATTGGCCATGGCCAGTCGGCATGTGGGACAAGCGCCAGTAAGATAGCGCTATCTTGGTCCGACTCGACTTTATCGAGTCGGACCCATATTTGCATACCGACTTCAAATCATGAAAGCTGAAATTAAGACGCCCGTATTGGTGGCAATTGTCGTCGTTGCGGTTGCGGTTGTGGGTTACTTCGTTGTGAAATCTGTAAGCAACGCTGGTAACTTGGATCAAGGGCAAGTTCAATACACACCCGGGAAACCGCCCTGGGAAGAGACTGACCCGAACAAGAAAGGACCCGGCGGCGCGCCCGGTGGCGGTGGGCCAGGAGCTCCACCACCTCCAAACAACGCAGGCGTCGGTGGTCCTGCTCCAGGAATGTCTGCGCCAAGCGTTGGCGGGAACTAAACCGTAACATCAGATGTCCCGCTCCCTGCCCGCTTTAGCAGCCCTGTTGTGCCTACTTTCCGTTACTTCGGTAGCGAGTGCTGACTATACGATCGACATTCGTAAGAACGAAGTACGTGGGACATGGGAAGGTTGGGGCGGCTCTATTTGCTGGTGGGGGAACGGTGTCGGCAGATCAGCATACGAAAGCACTTATGCTGATCTGCTCTTCACGCTCAAGCCTGTTTCTCTGCTGAACCAAAATGTCCCCGGCCTGGGGCTGTCAATCGTTCGTTACAACGTTGGTGGAGGAGGTAGGGGTGATACGGTAGACGGTGCGCAAGAGAAGCTACCGACGAACTTTCCTTGGTACAAGGACATCGACGGCTTCTGGATTGATCGTAAAAGTCAGCGACCAGAATCGAGTAGTTATGATTGGACACGCGATGGTAACCAACGCAGCGTTCTAAAAGCTGCCGTAGCCCGTGGAGCAAAAGTCGAATTTTTCTCGAATGCCCCTATGTGGTGGATGACTCAAGAAAGGAGCTCAGCCGGCGGCAAACTTATACCAGATAAGCGACAAGACTTTGCTAAGTATCTTGCCACCGTTGTTAAACAAGCTCAAGACAATTGGGGCGTGAAAGTCTCTTCGATTTCCCCGTTTAATGAACCCTCGGCCGGTTGGTGGACCTATCCAAAGGAACAAGAAGGATGCAACGTGCCTCGCGACGCACAGGCCGAGATTCTAGGTCTGCTACGTCACGAGCTCAACTTGCGCGGACTCTCTGCCGTGAGCATTGCGGCCAGCGACGAAAATGCTATGACCGAAGCCGTAGCAACGTACGACTTCTTTAAGGGCAAATCGGTGTTAGTCGGAGAAAAAGAATCACGGGTTTCTGACCTTATCAATCGAGTCAACGTGCACGGCTACAGTGGATTGGAACTGTGGAGAGACAATCGAGCCCGAACTGCTCTGCGGGCTTCTGTGGGTAACAAACCGATCTGGATGTCGGAAGTCGGCGACGGGAACGGTGGCGGAATGGGCCTTGCCCAGTCCATTACAGAGGACATCAACTACCTTCTTCCCTCAGCTTGGATCTACTGGCAACCTATTGAGCCATTTTCCGGCTGGGGCTTGGTAAACGCTAAATACGATGCTCTCGCGGATAAAGAGTCGACAGAGCGAGCCAAACCAACTTGGATCTACCAGAAGTATTTCACTTTCGCACAGTTCACACGCTTCCTTCGGCCCGGACACAGGTTGATCGGAACGAACGATCTTAACACCATTTGCTCGTATGACCCGGTCGCAAAGTCTCTTGTGCTGATCACCGTGAACTACGGCACTCCACAGAAGATCAAGGTAGATCTCTCGAATCTGTCCGCGGTCGGCGCAACCGGAAAGGTCACGGTGACTAACACTAATGGGCCGAAACGCCTGAGCGAATCGACCTTATCATTGCGGGAGAAAGTGCTGACGATCGATGCCGAGGCAAACAGTGTCTACTCGACCGTGATCTCCGGCGTGACGCTATAAGGTGCTCTATTTTGAAAGTACCAGGTGCACAGCACACTGCTTTGGCAATTCGACTTCCAACCACTTCCCGTCAACTTTTGCGCATTTCACGGGACCAAGCGAGTTCGTAAACGTCTGCCCGAACCCCACCGAGTTAATGACTTTCAAGCCTGATTCCGGCAACGCAACTTGAAACTTTATGGGGACGTGTCTTCGCTTTCCAATCAGGATCAAGTGAAGATTCCCGTTCCCTGAGTTCTTCGATGCATATATTGACAGTGCTTTTGCGTCAGGGTTCTTTACGGAGTAGCCAAGATCTCCGAATGAACCACCTTTACCGTCAAAATTTCTGAAAAGTTCAAAGGCAGATTTAGAAGGTGCAAGTTGCGCAGGGGTCAGGTTCTCACCAAGCAAAGACCACCACATTGCAGAATGCACACCTTCTTGTCCGAACACGCCAAGCATGTCAGCGGTAGAAACGCCCCCAGTGAGGGTCGTTGGCCGCTCGGTGTTCCACTCGCTGAATGCAAGCTCCGTCTTCGGGAAGTACCTCGTGATTGATTTCTTAATCCGAGGGATCAAAGGAAAGAATGTTGGGTGGACCTCTCCAAGCCAACTTTGCTCCGTGTAGCTTCGATCCCACATCGCACGCGGCGATTGCAGTTGGGCATCAATTCCGCCCTCTTCGATCACCCCACCGCCAACATAGAAGTGCAGGTCCAACGTATCTAGAAGCCGCTTTCCTTCTCGTTTCGACGCTTTCGCAAATTCGTCCAAGTAGTAATCGATATACCAAGCATAGCCATTTTGTTTCTGAATTTCTGGCCAGTCTGGAGCGCCAGTTAGCGCCATGTATTCGTGAACACCAAACGGCGCAAACCCGTGAATCTTGGCGGTAGGGTCAACGGCCTTTATGGCCATTGCGGCAGCGATGGATTTCTCGACGAGTTCTTTGGCCCCGGTCTTTTCTGGGTGTGCGTACGGGTGGGTGTGGTGCCAGAGACCAGGTTCGTTGTCAAGCGAGTATCCATAAATGCCACGGCTTGAGGAGGCCGGCCCGTACTTTTGAACCAAATGGTGGACCATCTCATCGATATAGACAACACCATCAGTAAGGTCCGGCTTGGTGGCAAAGGGTCCCGGCTTCTTTGGCTTTACCGAAACCCAACGCTTACTGGGTGCCTTTTCAGACTCTAGAACGGAACCGTCGCCATCCGCTGCGACGTAACCCATGAGGTTGACTTGTACGATTGACCGTGCACCCATTTGCAGAGCCGTCTCATGATGGTTGATAATGGCTGCTGCCGGCACAGATCGGTTGGCGACAGGCGTATGACGCATTGTCCATCCGTACCCACTACTTTGCTTCCAATCACTTCCCGCATTGTCGAAGTTATTCTCCCAATTGTAGGTAGTTGCAGCATTTCCGCCGAGTCGAAACAAGCTCCACTTGATGTGATGATATTGACTATCGTTCGCACCATAGATCAATGCGCTAATTCGAACCGGTTGGCCCGTCCAATCTATTTGAACGCTCGGAAGGTTTGAAGCTTGGGAGGCGAGCAATGTCGTTGCAGCAACAGCCAGAGTTAACATACTAGTTACCAGGAGGAGGCGTACCTGCTCCGACCTCTTTCATTCGATCGGCCGCTTGAGACTGGACAGCCTTCAATTCTTCTTCGGTCGGCTTTCGGCCCATGAAGTCCTTTTTGCCTTGGTCAGTAGGTGGGGGAGTTTGCGAGTCGCAACCCGAAACTAGAATTCCGGATGCCATACAAAGGCACGCAATCGATGCAATGGATACTTTCATAGTGGTTTTTTTGGGCAAGGTGAAGCAGTAGCTTCACCTTGCTAAGGTCTGGGGAGATTAAAGCACCTAGATGCTTAGCGCTTTGCGTCCCACATGTTTTCGAGAGGTCGCGCGGAAGGATTCGGGTTTGTCGCTTCCGGCCTCATGCTCTTGGCGTGCGTATCCGTGAATACGAAGGTTGCGAGACCAGAGAACTTAGCCGATACCGAACCTGCTCGGCCGTTTGGATAGGCCGCGGTTGCGCTTCGCGTACCGTTAGGAATCGAGTTAGCCTTGGTGTAGAAGACTCCGCTAAAGAAGACGCCTGGACCAAAGTTAGTCAAAGGAGTATCCCATGCTTGCAGTGCCGCGCCGCCAACGATCCCTTTAACATCTTGGGCATATCGCTCGCCAAGGAGAATCGTTTCTGAGGTGTTGCTGACGCTGGTTGCGCTTACAGCTCCAACTTCCTGAATCCAACCGTTTCCAGAGCATGCGACCATACCCATGGCACCTCGATGTTCGAAACCAGTTCCATTGACCCAACCACCATGGTAGGCATTACCGGCAAGAGAAAAGTTCACGCCGGCCCAGCTTAGACCCGGCCACTGCTTTCCGGCATCGGGGTCAACCGGACTGTAGAACATGTTGTAGTTCTTGACGTACGGTTCAGTGAACTTGACGAAATTGACGTTTCCAGCCCAGCCGCAGTTTTCGCTCCGGTCGTTCCAAGCTGGTGGATGGTTGTCGTCGGAGTCTGCGGCATAGATGATGACGCCGGTGCCGAGCTGCTTGACGTTCGAAAGCTGTTGGGTCTTCTTAGCGGCAAGCTTAGCTTGTGCGAAAACTGGGAAGAGGATTGCAGCAAGAATTGCGATAATTGCAATGACGACGAGGAGTTCAATAAGCGTAAACCCTAGGTTCCTTGATTTCATGATTTCACCTACGGTGGTGCTGTAGTTGTCTCTCTAACGATGAGTGACGTTGCAAGGGTTTGATCTTCAAAAGAGTTCCCTTCGATCTGAGCGAGAATTCCGTCCATGGCTGCGACAGCCATTTCAGGAATGGGTTGACGAATGGTAGAAAGTGGGATCGGCATTGTGCGCGCGACGCTGTCATCGTCAAAGCCGATGATGCTCAGCTGCTCGGGGACTCTTATCCGAAGTTCCAAGGCGGCTCTAAGGACCGCGGATGCCACGAGATCGTTAACGCAGATGATTGCCGTAGGAATTGTTTTTTGACTTAGAAGTTCTCGTGCAACAACGAGAGATAGGTCGTAGTTTGCGCCCGATCGAATAAGCCATGATTGCTCGAATTCGCTGTGAACTCTAGAAAACAGTGTTTCGGTAGTAATGAAGCGAATACTCGTATCCGACTCTGTCGTAGAGCCCAGGTACGCAATCTTTCGGTGCCCTAAACTCCAGATGTGATCAAATGCTTGACTAGCTCCTAGGGCATTATCTGCATTGATTGACGGGATTAGCCCATCGGTTTTGCCCGCGATCGCAATCATCGGTCGACCCTGCTCGATAATGTCTCGCAGAGCGCTTAAATTTTCGGGCAACAACAGAATAAATCCATCAACTGGCGCGTTAAATAGGTGCTCCCTCGTTTCGTCAGATCGGGCCGGATCATAGCCGGAGGGAAGAAGCAAATGTAGTTCGCGCTCGTGTGCCAGCGAGAAGGTGCTTTGCAAGAACACCGCCGCGTACGCGCTGTACATGGTTGCCGGATTTAGCGCATTCGGGATGAACCCAATCGTGCGGCTTCGTCGGTTCGCTAGGGACCTAGCGACTGGATTGGGGCGAAATCCAAACTCTTCAGCCGCCTTCAAAACGCGCTGTTTCACTTCAGGTGAAACGGGTTTGGGGCCGTTGTTCAGGGCATAACTAACCGTGCTCTTCGACAGGTTAAGCATTTTTGCGAGCTCTCCAATAGTCATAGGAATGCCCCAGTATAGGTGAGATCGAGGGGGTGCTCCAGTCCCCAGCAGAATTCGATTCCAGTCTGCGCTTGGCCGAAGGACTGACCTCTCAATCGCCGTGCGGCCGACGCCTGACGTACACATCCGCGAAAAGTTCTGGCTGAGTGTGTCATGGCAAGCGTCCTTGTCGAATCGGTTCGACAAGGAATTATATCACGGCGTTCGAACCGGTTCGCGCAAAAGTTCTCGGTGTGACAATAACTGGCACTTTTGCCAGTTAGGCGTCAAAAGCGACGCTAGTAGAGTTCGGTTCGGGGTTTCCCGTTCAACTTAGTCCGGCGGATTCTCGTCGCAAAGGCCGTCTTCCGGCTCGGGATCAATGTGAATGACCGCTACGGCGGGGGCGAGGGCTTGTTCGATTTGCTTTTCTAGACCATCGGCGAGGTCGTGAGCTTCGACAACGTTCCAGGTTCGGGGGACCACAACGTGGACGTCTATATAGTGAGTCGCGCCGGAATGGCGGGTACGAAGTTGGTGAAATCCAACGACGCCGGGGGTCTCGCGGATCAGCTTCGAAATCAGTGCGATCTCTTCATCCTCTACCCGACGGTCGATGAGGTCTTGATACGCCTTGTGACTAAGCTGAACGGCGCTGAAGCCCATCCAACCAGCGAACAGAATCGCAAACCAGTTGTCCGCTTGGGCAACGCCAGTGACTTTGACCACAACTAACGCAACGAGGACGCCGACGCTGGTCCAGCAGTCAACCAGCAAATGCTGCCCGTTCGATTGCAGAGCCATAGACCGGGTCTCGACGCCGACCTTTTGAACGTACTTGCCGATGATGAAGCTGGTCACCGCGCTGGCGGCCATGATGGCTAGGCCGAGGTCCACGTTCGGTAATGGGGCGGGTTTGGCGAATCGACCGACGCTCTCGATGACGATGTAGGCGACGATCAGAACGAGCAGAATGCTCTCGGCGAGTCCAGCGACGCTTTCGATCTTGCCGTGGCCGTACGGATGCTCCTCGTCCGGGGGAGCGGCCGCGGCGCGAACGCTAAAAAATGCCAGCAAACTCGCGACGATGTCGGTAGCGCTGTGGGCGGCTTCGCTAAGCAAACTTACCGAGCCGGTGAGTCCGGCCCCGGTGAGCTTCACGACCGTCGCGACAACGTTGTAGCCGACGCTAAGACTCGCGGCCCGTTGCTTGCGGAGCTCAAGTGCTCCAGATTCCGCAATAACGGGCATATCTGGAGTTTAACCCTGCGGTTGCGTGATCAGTTCGGGTTCGTCAGGTTTCTTCGATTTCACGAAGAAGATCACCCAGGCGCTGAAGGCAGCGATGATGCCGGCACCAACAAGGACGGCGACGGGGCCGAAGGTATCCCACAGGTACTTGATGTTGAGGCTGGTGATGGCGACACAGATGGCATAGGCGAGTACCTGGAGCCAAACCGGCGACACAAACGAACCCATGCGCTTTTTGTCGCTGGTGAACATCACCAGCGGGAAGATCGCAAATGGGAGCTGCATCGAAAGCACGACCTGGGTGATCGTGATGAGTTCGGCCGTCTTGGAGCCGCCGCTGGAGCCGACGAGCAAAAGCGCTGGAATGATAGCCAGTCCGCGGGTGATGAGGCGGCGCAGCCAAGGCTCTATGCGCCAGTTGAGAAAGCCTTCCATCACGATTTGCCCGGCTAGGGTTCCCGTGATGGTGCTGCTTTGCCCGCTGGCGAGGAGCGCGACGGCGAACAGCGTAGCCGCGGCTGGGCCGAGGGCCGGGACTAGGAGTTTGTGAGCTTCGCCAAGGTCTTCTACGATGACGCCTTGTCGATGGAACACGGCGGCGGCGAGAACGAGAATGGCGGCGTTGACGAAGAAGGCGGCCGTTAGGGCAAGGATGACGTCGACGGACGCGTTCTTGATCGCATCCTTCTTCCCTTCTTCGGTCTTATCAAACGCCCGGGTTTGCACCAGAGAGCTGTGTAGGTAGAGGTTGTGCGGCATGACCGTTGCGCCGAGAATTCCGACGGCGAGGAAAAGCGCCTGGTTGTTCTGGACCTGCGGCGTCACAAGTCCCTTGCCGACCAGCATCCAGTCTGATGAGGCCCAGAAGATGTTGATGCCAAAGCAAACGAAGATCGTAGCAACAAGCGTGAATATGATCGCTTCGATCTTGCGGAAGCCAAACCGCATGAGGGCCAGTAGAACCAGCACGTCTAGCCCGGTAATGAGAACGCCCGCGCTGAGGTTCAGGCCGAAAAGGAGATTGAGAGCCACGGCCGAGCCGATGACTTCGGCAATGTCGGTGGAGATGATGGCAATTTCGCAGAGGAGCCAAAGCGCCATTGCTGCAGGACGCTTTACGTAATCGCGGCAAGCTTGCGCAAGGTCCTTTCCGGTAGCGATTCCGAGCCGGGCGCAGAGGGTCTGCAGGACCATCGCCATGAGGCTGGAGCAGAGGATGACCCAGAGCAGGGTGTAGCCGAAGGTCGAGCCGCCACCTAGGGCAGTGGCCCAGTTGCCCGGATCCATGTAGCCGACGCTGACCAGATATCCGGGCCCCGCGAATGCGAGGAACCGCCGGAACGCGTTCCGCTGATTCACCTTTACGGTTCGGTAAGCCTCTGGTAAGGAATGATTCGGCTCGCTCACAACAATAAATGTACCCAAGGTTACAAATTTAGCGCACGGCTAAAAAAGTGTTTCGCACGGCGGTGGTATAAGAGGTGATGCTTTGCTGGGTAGCCGCAATGATGCACGTTGCTCTGATTCCTGACGTCAAGGTCAACAGCCTTTTTGTTGACAACGCGATACTTCAGCGCGACCGACCGATTCCCGTGTTCGGCACGGGACTTCCCGGTAAGGCGGTCGAGATCAAATTCGCTGGTTCGGTCCAGAAAACCGTCGTAGATGCCTCGGGCCGATGGCTCGTAAAATTCCCGGCGCGGAAGGCCGGAGCGCCGTTGGAGATTGCCGTGAACGGCGAAACGGTGGCCCGAAACGTGGCGATGGGCGAAGTCTGGATTGCCAGCGGGCAGTCGAACATGGAGTGGCCGATGGCCGCGACAAACCAAATGGCGTTGGCGCAGCCGCTGGCCAATGCAGACATTCGATGCCTCACGGTAACGAAGAGCAGCATTCAGCAACCGGCGAGCGACTTTACGGGCACGGGCTGGGTTCTTGGTTCGGCCGGAACGATCGGTAGCTTTTCCGCCGTCGGATACTGGTTCGCGCAACGATTGCAGCGTGAGCTTGGTGTTCCAGTCGGAATTATTCACACCAGTTGGGGCGGGACGCCAGCAGAGAGCTGGACCAGCCAGTCGGTTCTGAAGGACCTACCTTCCTATGCGGATCGATACAAAGAGTACGAGCGGTACCTAGGCACGGACTTCCAGACGGCACAGGCGGAGTACCAAAAGAAGCTAGCCGATTATAACAAGGCTCGACTCGATTCCGGCAACGAGGGTGAGCGAAATGGCTGGCAGAACGCGAGCTTTTCGGACTCCGGCTGGAAGAGTGCGAGCTTGCCGGGGACGGTAGAAGGGATTGTTGGACGGGCCATCGACGGCGCGTTTTGGTTCCGGACGACGGTCAATGTTTCGGCATCCGAAGCTGGGGCTTCGGCCGAGTTGACGCTGGGCGCTATTGATGACTTCGACGTCACTTACATCAATGGCCAGCAGGTCGGAAGGACGGGAGAAGAAGTTCCGAACCACTGGCAGCATCCGCGCAAGTATGCGGTTCCGGCCGGGGTTTTGAAGGCAGGCGAGAACGTGATTGCCGTACGAGTTTATGACTGGTCGGGCGGCGGCGGATTGACCGGTCCGGCCGAGTCGCTTGTACTTTCAATTGGCGGACGGAAGATTAGTCTTGCGAAAGACTGGAAGTTCATGGTGGAGCGGGAGATCAACCCTATTCCGGCTCCGGCTCAGCCGTTTGGTCCAGGGAATCCTTGGGCGCCAGCGAGTCTTTACAACGGCATGATTGCGCCGTTGGTGCCATACGGTGTTCGTGGGGCGATTTGGTATCAGGGCGAATCGAACGCGGATCGGGCCTTCCAGTACCGATCGCTGTTCCGCAGCATGATTGAAGACTGGCGGAATCGGTTTGGCCAGGGAGACTTCCCGTTCCTGTTTGTTCAGCTGGCCAACTATCAGAGCCGGTCTGCGACGCCGACGGAGAGCGGCTGGGCCGAGCTTCGCGAGGCGCAGGCGATGGCGCTTTCGCTGAAGAACACAGGAATGGCGACCGCGATCGACATTGGCGACAGCAAGGATATTCACCCGCGAAACAAGCGGGATGTTGGCTACCGATTAGCCGGAGTTGCGCTGGCGCAGACTTACCGGAAGAAGCTCGAATACTACGGACCGATGTTTAGCAAGATGGAAGCGAAAGCAGGATCCATCACGCTTCGGTTCTCTCATGCGGCTGGGTTGCGAACCGTGGATGGCAAGGCGCCGAAGAGCTTCAGCATTGCCGGTGCC
>Ga0247833_1005747_pt1 | contig 14234 bp, 10 predicted proteins | sample LaCruzMarch2015__7_FD_187117 | JGI IMG/M metagenome (GOLD analysis project Ga0247833, IMG submission 187117) | Freshwater microbial communities from meromictic Lake La Cruz, Castile-La Mancha, Spain - LaCruzMarch2015_8m | ecosystem: Environmental > Aquatic > Freshwater > Lake | place: Spain...
TTTTCTGTGGGCGTCCCGCAAAAAAAAAAAGATCTTTTTGCGGGAGCCTGGGGGTGGACCCCCTACCTTAACCTACTCTCCTCTACTGATGAAAAATCTAGTTTGTCAGATATTATTTGCACAGATATTCTTTGCCAGAGGTACAGAATTGTACCGGCTGTTGTTTTAATCTCATGGTTCACTTGATCTCCACCCTTATGAAAGGCAAACTCTAGGGTTAGAACCATCTTTCACGTGAGGAGAGATCTCTCTTTCCTGATTTTTCAAACATTATTCTTTCATATTTCTTTCTTTCTTCTTTGTATCAGTTACATTATCTCTCGTAAATAGCTGTGCGCATTATTCAGATTTTGAAAGAATTCAACTGCTTCCTCATCAGATATCCAGTGAATCCTGAGTTGTGCTTGTCTGGATGGTAAATTCTGGTCATTGCTCGGAAAGCAGCTTTCACTTCTCCTTCTGTTGCTCCTTCCTCTTAGTTCAAGTATTCTCAATGAGTCGTACCTAACTTTTCCAACGTTAGCCACAATCCAATCTCTGTCCCTGTGTTCTGCTTGTTGTGATGGAGGCTCTAGGGAGGTGGTGGTGCTTGCTGTCGGCGTTGAGGTGGCGATCCTGGTGGTGGTGATGGGTTTGAGTTAGACGACTGGTTTTGTCTTGTTCTCCTTGTGATGACAGTCTTCGTTGACATCTTCGTTCAGAGGTGGGGCATGGTGCAGCAGGTTGGGGCTGAGGTCTGGGAGTTTGGTTTCATCCTTTGTTGGTGGTCATGTAGGGGGATTTCTAATTGATTTAAGTAGGCATCGAATGAGCGTTGACTTCCTTTACCCAGTCTAGCATGGATCCTTGATTCTGGTCAATAGTCACTTCAGTGACTGTGACTGTATTCTTTACTTCCTTTAACCTATTCTACTATGATACTTACGAAAAGTATTGGTTTGACAAATATGAATTGCCAGAGGTACGGAATTGTACCAGAAGTCTGAAGGACTAACCTCATGGTTCACTTGATCTCCGCCCACAGGATCAAGCAAAATTAGAACACTCCCATGAGGTATACTAAGTTGTTGATTGGCATTGGTAGTGGTAGTTCTCGTAAAGTCTAACCCTAATCCCCCCCCCATATCAAAGTCAAACTAAAACTTTCCACTTCTAACCAAATCTCCTCCCTTGAATCCTTTCCTCCCTACCATTGACCCGAATATAAATAAGTTTCTTCATTATGACACGGTATGACTAGCTTCTACACTAACTTCTCCTGTATTTGTATCATGCGGGGGAAGCACAAGGCACAAAAATCTCCGTTCCATGTGTCATCTTGAGGGATGAATATTTATTATTCCTCTGTGGGAAATAGATATGTTGTTTGGCCGTTGCTGTCGGCCTGAAGTGAGTTCTGTCGGCCTGAAGTGAGTTACCCCTCGGTGGCCACTGTGAGGGGCCTCGCTGATATACAGCCCTTGACTGGGCTTCGGAGATTTCTTGGAGTGTTGAAGAATGGGCGAGCGAGCTCCACTTACTTGGTAGTAGGCCGGTTGTGTCCCTCTGCTTATCGCTTATCCTTCTGGGAGGGGCAAGCTCCACAGAACGGGTACTAGGCCGGACGGGTCACTCTTGGCGGGCCTAGATTAGACCACGCTTGGCCTCCATGGTACATTACGGGTACCACAAGGACAAGTTCAAATAATAGTACAAGACAGTTGACAAGAATGGTTCTTTATTTGTAGTATATGGTTGTCCTGGTTTCCTATTGTTGTTGCAACATGTAGTCGGCATTAGTTTTGTAGGTCAAAGTGGGTACGGATCTCATACAGCTTTTCCAATGAATGCTAGTAGTCATGCTGCAATCATATTCTCTAACATGGTATGTCAGTCATAGAATTGTTTTCTGACTTGATCTTCGTTATTCTTTCCTTCTTGACTTGAAACATAAATATTCTTAGGATTTGACGGATATTTCAAGTGAGGAAGACTTCAAGTTTCATCAGTAGCGATTTCCGTAGGGACCATGCTTCACATCCCTACAGGAGTAAGTTCATTGGTATGGATTGGAAGATGGGATATTTGCTGTAAGCTGTAAGTGTCAACATGCCGGTTGTACCAGAATTTGGTTAGTGCTCCAAACGCTTAACGCTTTGGTGGCTGCTGTGATGTGGGACTTGATGTCATAGTCGCCTTGGAGGCTGTAAGATATATGGGATCCAAGGTACCTGAGTGCTTGGTATTGTATGCCATGAATCCGCCTTTCACATTGATCAGTTGTGTCTCATCAATTCTGTTGTAGCATGCATCCTCCCTTGACATCTTTACCACTAAAGTCCAGAGTGGCAAGTTCCCACTGTTTCCAGTTGATACTTCCATGGCTTTTATTTTACTACTACAAAACTACCAAGCAAAGAAAGGAAGTGTCTGTAAAACAGTGTTTTTTTTTCAAGGAATGGAGTCAGAGACAGCTCGATTATCCATGTGAACGTAACTTGAAGTTCGATTGAGCACATTCCATCGAAATTTTTCTCTATTCCCGCCCACATCATCAGCCTTCACTGAAAATCTCAGCGCTACTACAGATTTTGGAACGTTTGTCCCCCCCCCTTTGAAAAAACATACTCTACTAATTCCCACGTAAGATTCTACTGCCTTTATGTCTTTCTGAAAACTAATGTGGGAATTAGATGGGTATTTTTTAAAAAAAAGGGGGGGGAAGGACAAACGTTTCGACATCTGTAGTACTACTACCACTTTTTGCAAGCCCACTGAAGTCTGTCTGGTAGTGTCAGTTGGTCATGATGGGAGTTTTACTGTGAGTCAAGTGATTCCAGTTTCTTTGTTGCTTTCTTTTTTGCCTTTGGTTGAAGTTTTTACCTTTTAAATTGCAGAACTGCAAGACAATCAAGAAAAAAGTGTGTTTCAAGGATTGGTGGGAGGAAAAGAATAGCTTCCCATTGAGGAAAAGATTCCATGGTGTGCATCTACATACAAAATTGAGTCAATCCTTCTGTAGTAGATGTTAAAAACAAAGAATTGAGCTAATGGTGTGAGCCATGTAGAATCTGCTCTATTATTGAATTTTAGACTCCCTATTCACCACCGCCTCTACTGGATCCTTTGGAACATTCTTGTTAAGGAAATTGGTAAGAGTTGAAAACAAATGACGCGTGGTGTTTGAACCCTCACTAATAGAGTGTGAGCGGTTGGGATATGCCATCATTGAAAATGGTTTGTTGTGTTGTATTAGCTCGTTGATCAAGGTTTCTGTCCCAGCATAATGACAATTGTCATCCCCTGTCCCATGGACAATCAACAGATTGCCTTTCAATTTCTTGGCATGAGTGATGGGCGATCCCTCGCGATATCCTTCCACATTATCTGATGGTAGACCCATGTATCTCTCCTGGTAAATTGTATCATAAACACGCTGATTGGGCACTGGTGCAACTGACATTGCGCTATGGTAAAGGTCGGGATACCTGAAAATTGCATTTAAGGACATCGAGCCGCCTCCACTCCAACCCCAAATTGCCACTCGGCTCCCATCCAAATATGGACGAGAATTCAGTAGAGCTTGTGCAGCAGCCGCCTGATCTTTTGGGGCATTTATTCCAATCTTTCGATAGATGCATTTCCTCCATTCTCGGCCACGTGGCGAGGGCGTTCCCCTATTATCTACCGACACTACAACATAACCCTGCTGAGCGAGCATAGTGTGCCAGAGAGAGGTCCGTCCTCCCCACATATCACGCACTACTTGCATGGCTGGCTCGCCGTAAACGTAGAACAATACAGGATACTTTCGTTCAGGATCAAAAGATGGTGGGTGGATCATGTACGCGTCAAGTTCAACTTTACCCTCTTCTATCGGAATACGGAAGAATTCCGGTTTAGGAAGAGAACCTTTCAGCAGACTGTCACGTAGGTCTTTGTTATCAGCTAGGACTGCCAAGGTTTGATGATCAGGTAGACTGACAATATCAGTAGTCTCAGGCATTGAGAATGTCGAATGGACGTGGATGGCGTACTTTCCATCTCTCGAAAACCGGTAGCTGTGCGTCCCAGGCATATCAGCCGGCGTGATCCGCTCCTGTGGAGCTATTGATCGCTTATCATTTCCACCAGACACATTGAGAGTTGTCCTGTATAGGTACCGGCGGAGAGGATCCTCAGGCGAAGCAATATAGTAAGCGAATTTACCCCCTTCATCCACCCCTGCAATTTCTGTAACATCATACGTCGGCGGGGTAAGTTGACTGCAGGAGCCATCGCTATTTACCAAAAACAGCTGCCTCCATCCATTCCTTTCACTGAGCCACAAGAAGTGCTTCCCTCCTTCAAAGAAACGAATACCCGATGACTCCTCTAATGATTAATAGTAGTGTGGATATTTAACAATGAGAAACCCGGCGAACAAATTTGCTCAAAATGAAAAAAAGAGTGGTAGTCTCAACTCACCACCGTACCAAGCAGCACTTTGCAAATCAATCCAAGCATCATCACGATCTGTAAATGCAATACGAATCTCCCCTGTTGTGGGTTTGGCAATCACAACATGTACTGTATTCTGTAGACGATTCAATCGTTGAAAGACCAATTCGTCGGACCCGGGAATCCAGTCCAACGAGGCAATGTAATGATGACGAGGGTCTCCGGGCACATGAATCCAGATGATTTTTCCACCGGAGGTGTCACCTTTGATTGGTTGTATATTTTCATCACTGTTCGTCGTTCCCCCCTCTATGTCCACAACGCCAATCCTACACGCAGGATTTTGTTCCCCCGCCTTCGGATAAGGAATCGGAATTAGCTGAGGATAAAGATGATCCGTATTATTGATCAAATTTACGATTCTCACTCCAGTCTGATCCATTTGCCAAAACGCAATTGACTTCGAATCAGGTGACCAACGAAAGCCTTTGCGTAAACGGAATTCCTCTTCGTATACCCAGTCAAATGTTCCGTTGATTATTTCATTCGACCCGTCACTCGTCAATGCCGTAATCTTGAATGTGTGCACATCCTGAACGTATAAGTTGTTTCCCATGACGTATGCCACCTTGTCACCGCAAGGCGAAAATGTAGCAAACATCAAACTCGACGGCTTAATGTTCCACCCGCCTAGTTGTCGCAGGTCTCTGGCTGTGATATCTAGGACCCAGTAATCCCCACGGGTCTTCTTCCGCCAGACCTTGCGCGAGTTTGTGAAGATGAGCAAACGACTCTTGTCGGGGGAGAGGGCGTAGTCGTCGATTGACAAAGGTGTGTCGTGACCGGGTGGGATGAGCAGGTCTGAAGAAACGTAGGTCTTGGTCGTATTTGTTGCAACGTCGTGCCATACCAAATCTCGTGCCCGTGCACTCGAAGTCTTCTCCGTATCTCCGACGTTTGGATTCGAGGCAACGCCGCCGGGATTAGCGGTAGCATCGGAGATTGCGAGGTCGGTACGTCCCAGAAGATTTCTACCAGACTTGACCAGCGCTGTGTAACATGATCCGCTGGCCCACGAGATCCGCTGATCCGCCAATGACTCGACTCTAAATTCCTTGCTGACGAAAATCGAGTCAAGGTCGAGGGAGATCGGCGAAGAAGCAGGATGATCTTCTCGCTCGGCCGGCATCGGCGACATCACTACGCAATGCGTGGAGGGTTGTTATTCTTTTACGGCAACAGCGGTGCGTGACAATCGTCCACGTAGCACTCGGCTACCGGCGTTTTAAGAGGAGGGAATGAAAAAGGGGGGGAACACAAACTCAACTCAAGTTTTTTGTAGAAAGCACTTCCTCCATGCTGTTGCTGCTGCTACTGGTTGTGTGGGCATCGTGTCTTCTGGTAGCAATAATTGATGCATCCACACCACCGCTGTTCGTCACGAACAGGAGGAAGAGAAGAAGAGATCGCACAGTCATTGCCGCCACACAAAGACGCTCCTTCGATATCTCACCGCCGAACGAATTTGATCTACGACGAATGGTCGAAATCTTCATTGGAGAGAAAGACAAGTCACTCGTGCCACTGTCGCTCGCCGGGATACAGCAGATACAGCAGAATGGGACTGCGATAATCGTTTTGTCTGATACGGAGCAATGCCGGGATGTGGCGAATGCCTACACGCAACTCATTACCGAAAGAAGCAACATCGATGAAATGCGATTCACCGGTCTTCCCGTGCCACTGTCCCCGAGCTTGTCACAAGCCGCTGTATCACTTTTGTCTCGGGCTTACTCGTCAGATGTACGGATATCTAAATCATCGTTGCTGTTGTCGAACTCACTTCTTGTTAATCGAGACGGTGGCGTGTTCGATAACTTGCCGTGGTCGACGTGGAGCATCGACCCACTGTTGATGGAACGGGATGCTGCTGGTAACGTTGTCGAAGCAAAGTTCACCTTCGGCAAACGGACATCGTATCAGCGTTTTATGGGCAAGGATTCGAGAGGACAAAGTCTCAGCGTTAGGAATATGGCCAATAGAATACGCTACATATTAGACAGAGATGAGAATGACGGCGATAGTGGTCAAGACGGCGTAGAAGGCAAGACAAGTCTGACAGTGGAGGGGATCGACAACAAAGGAGACACAGAGATGATGATTTCACTCACACAACGACTGCTGCAGCTTGAAATTAAGGATACCAGGATGGAAATCGCTGAGTGCGAGCAGTGCCTTGCAATTATCACTGTCAGTCGGTCGCTAAAAGAAGGAGGAGTGGACGATGATGTTGTCACCAATGAAGCGTTGATAATAGAGGAGGAAAAAATGACGAAAGAGGGACTGGAAAATGCGATCAATCGATTGCAAACGGCAGAAGCCTCGCTGCAAGAGGTAGATAAAGCGATGCGATCGCCTGCAGATTCTAGAAAGGAGGACAACAGAAATAGAGAATTCAAAAGGACCAAGACCCGTACACTCCTCTCTCCGATTCTCGACAAATTCGAGTCCAATGAGGAAATGTTCAACAAATCCATGCTACAGTATTCGTCTCCGTATGAGCTATTGATCGACATAATCGATGAACAATTGAATTCGAAGATTGTGGGATGTGTATTGGAGTCGTCCAGTCTGCTCGAAGGAAATCTTGTCCTCGGTGGTGCTATTCTACTAGAAAGGAAGGGTGTGACAAAATCGTCCGTCCTGATGGGAGAGGTGGTAAAATATACTGACGACAACGATGCACTCGGCAATGAGCGGGTGCTACCAAGATCCATGTATGTTGTCGAATGCTTTTCGGATGAAGCCTTAGGAGTTGCTTTGGCATCTGGACTGCCAATATTCGTTGAGGAAGGAATATACAACCGAGCTGGTGGCGTTCCAGTCGAGTTGGATGTAGACATCGCTGTGGCAATTAAGATTGAGAATGCGTCTCCATCAGTGACAAATCGTATACCACCCGTTCGTCTAGTGACTCCATACCTTCCACAGATAGCAGGAGATAGAGTGATATCGGAGAAGGAGTCCTTTCGCGTGCGTATTCCATTGCCGACCAGTCCTCAACTATTCGACAGAACTATCAAGTTGGATTCAGCTGCCAGCAGCTCCGTGTTTTCAACGTTTGATCCAATAGGGTCACTTGAAGAATATGATTCGCTCACAGATGATGGCAAGGTCAGGCTGTTACTCAAGTTAGAGACCTTCACCGGCGTTTTGCCTCGACCACGGGCGGTGAGATCATCAAGAGTCGCCGACAAAGATGGATTGGCAACACCTTCGCTCCTAGATGAATTACTTGTACCACTTATTGATGAATCAATTCGTAGACAGTATAGAATCAGAGATGCTGAACGTCGTGGAGATTATGCTGAAGCTGACTCCTTGCGATCCTTATCCAGTCCACGACAAATTGCCATAGAAAGAGCACAACAAGCTCGTGACGACATGCTTGAGGAGGAGGCAAGAAGAATGGAAGAGGAAGCTGAGTTTTACAAATCGTTACGAGCTGACTCAACACAAGATGAATCATCATATAGTAGATTCCTAGATCGAGATGAATGGTATGAAAGAGAGACCCAGGCTAGAATAAAACGCATGAACAAATCAAATAATAAAGAATAGTGAATTGTCAAATCAAAAGTATCACCACACTGGGATCTGAACCTCTCCACTCAAACTTACACACCCAAAAGAGGATCGGGTACAGGAATGATAGAGAGACAATAAGGATTATCACAGCAATAATAAAGGTGGATCCCACAAGGGGAGTCAAACATTCGATCAATCGTTTGCACGAAATCTCAGTCTAGCTTTTTAGTTTGCAATTAGCAACACGTTCATTCGGTAGAACCTCATGATGTAACGTCCTGTCTCTGTGCAAGAATACAGAAAGGGTCAAAAGAATATTTATAAACAGAAAAAAACAAGCTCTGGAGTATGTTTGGTCTTTAGTAACCATTTTTGGGAGAGGATTTTGGGCAGGAAGAGGGTCACAACACTCCCACCTCTATCATTGTTCAAGAGGAAGGAAGAATCCCTCAGTAAAATACAAGGTGGTCTCTATTTTTACTAGATATAAATTCATGGAAGACAGAGAAATCATCATGCCATTGGTCCAGCAACATCACTATCAAACAAACAACTTGCTCCACAAACGGTTATCCATTCACCCTCCTCATTTTTTGCTCTGTAGAGGTAATTGTGTCCAAATCCAAGTGCCAATCGTGACTTGGCAATAAAAGAACTGAATGTCGAAGCAGGATTGCCAATGAAAACATTGGCCATGGTTGCTGTTGTCATGTCAGCACCATACCACGAGGCTTCAGGTGGGGTCACATAAATCATTTTACCAATCTCCTTGTCGTCCTTCAAACGTTGCACCACCAAGGGATCTTGACCATCAGAAATAACAACGATGGGATATCGCAACATTCCCAATGGTTTAAGAATCGATTTGATGTACCCAGGTTTCATGTACAGTGCAGCTTCTGGATCGCAACCGGACCTGCGAGCGACACTGGCCATAATCTTCTTTCCAGGTTCGCCCTCAAGCGATCGAGCGTGGATCACGGAATAGATCGCATGCTTTCGTTTTGATCCGAACAGCGCACTATGATACAGAAGTAGAGATAAACAAATAAATGAGAAGGTCATATGAAAAATGGTCGCATCATGCTGTACAAGCGGATACTTACTCCAGACCTGAACACATGTTACGGACCGGCTGCCCCAGATGGTTGACTCCACCCTCCCCATCATTATAGTGTCGATATAACGTGCGCATCACATGCTCCTGCCCCATCATGTATTCTTTCAACGGAATATCCTTCTTACTGTATAAAAACAATTCCTTCGTTTCTATGAACTTGGTGTTATTCTTGTCGTCCCAAGGCTGTAGCTCTTGTGTGTCGTGAAATATCTTGACACAGAGAGCCTGTTCTAACTCAGACTCCCAGTTGCCTGACTTGGCAGATAGCCACATATTTTGTATAGCAGCCATAGCCCACGAATGAACGCTTATCCCGAGCTGTATGTCGTTGTCTCTCGCATACTGCATGGCATGAAGTAACTCGACAAGATTATTCCCCAGACGTCCATAGCTATCCAGTCCGTTTAGGACTAGGATGGGCCTATCGGGGGACACCTCCTGACAAGCAGCATATTTTTGCAGCGCTTTTAGGTCCTCTACGGTCCCGATATCTGCGAGACGGTCACATACAACGAGCGGCTTATATTCTTCACCGCCAAGGAGGTGGCGTACGGTCTCGTCATCAAGCGCCTCCGCCACCTCGTCCTCGTCCATGAATTCTTCACTTTCGCCATCCCGCACACCCAAACGCAGCCAAATATCTTCCTTGCTCTCTTGTAACTTATTGCGTTCACGTCGATTTAGCACACGGAGGCTGTACCTCTCTTGTTTATTCATTTTCCTTGGCCTCGATTTGGACGAATCCTTTCGTAGCAGGGCGCGTTGTTGTTCTTCACCACCACCACTAGAACTACTAATCATCTTCTTCATCTTTCGTATATTACGTCGTTCGAGACATCGTTGACGATCACGTTGGTCCGGTGGTGGTTCGTGAGTGAGCTTGCGACGAACATCGGAGTAATTACTGTCGTCATGCGAAGACCACATCTTCGTCCTTCCATTACCTCCAAAATCGAACGAGCGAATAGCAACGAAGAAGACTACGAGGAAGATAGCCCTCCGCAGAGTCCTCGGTTGCTTCACTAGGATGAGTCTCCTCATCCGGCGGACAAACATTGCGGATTATTGTTCCGATGGTGCGGAATGACTTCGGAGAAATAAGACCAAGTTTCTTGTCTCGGAATATCTACTACCTCTGGTTGAAAAGCACAACAGCGATACTTACATCAATCACCGATACACATTGATACGTTCTTCTTGCTTGAGTATTGAAGCATTCGTGTGATTTCTTGTCTCGGAATATGTATACATACGCTCCGCTCGGTTGAGGACGAGTTAAAAAGGCGGTCGAGTGTTCCAACGACGACACGAAGAAGATACAATCGATCACGGAGATCGAGGTGAGATTTTTGGTGACAATAACATGAATGATGATGATCACACCGATCCGTATCTAGATTTCCCACCACCCGAATCATCGTCGAATATCATTGTTGGCTATGATCACGACGATTGCGAGGATGGCGATGACGATGACGAAGACGAAGAGGGGCGCAGTGAAAATCTCTACTACGATACCGCGAGAGTTGGTAATGATCGGCGAGCGTCATCTGGACATCATCGTCGGAATGTTGTAGTTCGAGGAATAATCGATGCGAGAGAGTCAGCGTCACGTCGATGTTCATTCGGTCGATTGGGTTATCTGATATCAATAATACTGATGGCATGGACACTCGCTCTAATTGTTGTGACCAAGAAAGAAAGCTCACAGTTATCTCCGGTGCTCGTCGATAATTTAGAATCAACAACCGGTGTATCATCAGAAGGATCATTCTCTCGGATTACGGAACCCTGCGCCTCGTTCTATTTGCATATGATACCAGACAAATTCGGGAACGAAACACTTTGGACGGTAGCACGATATGATGGAATAGAAAACAAACCACCAACTTTCGACGGAGATTTTACATCGCAAAACTACACACTAGTCTCATCGGGTGGACCATACAATTTCCGTGATGATTTTTTCGTTAATGACAACGAAGTTACTATCGACACTAACCGCTATGAAATGATCGAGTCCATTACATGCCTGCCAGTAGGAATTTACGTGTTCAGCCTAAACGACGAGCGAGGTGACGGTATTTGCTGTGATTATGGTCATGGAGAGTATGGGATACAAATATCGACGGACCATGTGATACGTCCACTATCATTGGGAAAATTCACTGGCACGAGAGAGGACACTTCCTTTGTTGTCACTGCAATGGATGTTGACAGATACCCTCCTCTCTCGTTGCCGTCCGTGATCGATGAGAATGATCTCCCCCTACAGTCAACTGACTCATCTTACACTGACATTGATCCACCAGCAGCCTCAACATCTACACCCTGTGCGGAGATTTCGATGCATTTGGTCCTGGATCAGTTTGGGAATGAAACATCTTGGGAAATCATTCTGCCCTCGGAGGAGATGGCTGGTTATGAAACATCATCACTTGGTGATTTTCTTCACCAAGCCCTCACTGACATAATAGAATCGAATCCTCCTAAAGATGCCAGCACTTGGAATCCTACATATTCCCCATCATCATCATTGTCATCCAACAAATTTATGTTGTACGGAAAGGATGGCGAAGAGTTTACAGTGCTAAGTGGAAATAGCTTTCACACACTGGCACCCACCCCACAATTTGACGAGAGACACACACAAGGATCTTCACTGCGAACAACCGTGATGTCAGGAGGTCCGTATTCATATCAGGATGACTTCGAAAATGAGGCCAGTGAGAGCCATTACAGCGCCATTATCGAGGAAATGTGTCTACCTATCGGATCTTACGAATTTGTGCTGTACGATGAAAACAGTGATGGAATATGCTGTGACTACGGTAGAGGTGAATATGGGATTGAGTTTACCAATGGACGTGTAATACGACAAATCTCAAGGGGGGTGTTCTCTGGTTCTAGTGAGGTCACTCCATTCGATGTCACGGCTGAGGATGTCAATGTTTTCGCTGCCACCATGTCTGCTGAAGTTACAATTGATCCATCGCACGATGCGAATCAGTTAGATATGTTGAATAATTCATCCGTGCTCAATTCAATGGATGATTCGGGGCTTTCTGATGCAGTACCATATCACATGACCACTGCCGAGAATTCACTTGACAGTTTTGTGACTGTGCCAGATATTGATGTGACCACCGGCCGTGGTAAATCATATGGAATTCTGTATGACATTGTAAATACACATGACTCTTCATCTTTAGTTATTGTTAGTATGGATTTGTACATTGACACAACATCTGCTACTCATTACGAAGTTTGGACGAAGCAGGGATCCTGGCAAGATGTTGTCCAAATTGAGGATCCGGACTACTTAGAGGGGTTTCGGCAGGTTTTCAGTGGAAGTATTACCGGTAAGGGACCTTCAGAATTTACAAGGATTGCAATACAAGACTTCGAAAATGTTAGAATTGGGGGAGGTCAACGTCAAACATTTTATGTGACATCAAGGGACAATAATTTGATCTATACAAGTAATGAAGGAGGAGGCGTTAGCCGACATGATGTTGGACGTAATGTTGTACAGGCATCGTCCAAAGAGTTCGATATCTTCTTTGGCGCAGCAGTGAGAACTTATCCATTAGAAAATGCTGACCCAATGACTGATTTTTGGTACAATGCTGGTTTCCTTGGAAGAGTTTGGTTCGAGACAATGCCTCTAGAATGATTCCATTCTGGCTATTAATACACCTGCATACCTCTATGCTCCAGTCTGGGTGCAGAACAAAATGTCTCAGACCCAGCATTACAAACTTTGTGGGTGAAAAAGAAAGGTATGTCTGTGTACAGGCTTGGCAAGTTTGAAGTTTAGAACAGTTTTTCTCAGGAACTGAATTGTAGACAAAGCAGGAAATTTGCCGTCTATCAAAGGGGTTGGGTAGAGATTGTAATCATCAACCACCTTCAGAGTAATGATAAATTTCTGTTTTCTGAAATAGACACATCACTAGAATAAATACAAATGAAAATTTGCTGAGGTCATCAATTTAACAGTCCCACATGCAAATATTGTTTTCGCCGTGTGTGTCCCACTCCCCTCAACTCTACACTCTACATATGTACAGTCAAATAAAAATGAACAAATTTGGGTTCCGAGGTAAAGAAACATGGGTGTCGTATTATCACCACTTTGACAGGTGGCAGGAGGGCATTCAGCTTGTGCTGGTGAAAGTATTTAGATCAAAGTGTTAAGTAATAAGTATTAGACCCAATGAACTCTCAAATCATTTCGTTAAGTGTCTAAATAGATTCGTTAAGTATCTACATAGATTTGAGAAACATCTAACTAGATTTGATAAGTATTTTGATCAATGCCACGTCATGACTGTCATTCATTAAGTAATTATTGTGCCTTTTGGATTATCATTATCCCCTATCAGCGACGCCGCCACCGCACTACCCGATCCACGTCGTTGTTGACGGCACTGGACCCATGCTCTTATTTCCGTCCTTCTGAGCATGCAGTTATCATCTATGGGTACCTGATGATGTGTCACACGCGTAGGTTTGTTTCATTCCGACAGACGGGTGTATTATACGCTACTCCTGCGTCGTGTGTACGTTTTTCATTCAAACTGCCGCTGTTGCACCAATGATACGTCGATGGTTTTGACCGCTCTTGGCCAAATCGAGCACATATTGGCATTCGATATATTATGGACGATGGATTTAGGTGTCGGAATGGATTGAAACGGTGTATTACCTACAAGGCGCTGGCTAGAACCACGCATACACCATTTTTTACGACTTTTGAGTGTCATGCTGAGACAATGCAAATTACCCCAAATGAAAGGCTTTGCCGACAATCCGACAATGCAGATCGCTAATATAGATACTAATCATTAATAGTACAGCTTGGTTAACATAATGTTTAAATTAACCACTACTACTATGTATCATTTTAGCTTACTGTTACTGTTGTTTCACCTCTCGGATGGTGTATCATGTCGTAAGTGGGTAACACTTAGTTAGTTAGGTAGTACGTAAACATAAGTTTTTGTTACCCTTTACTATTCCATGACCATGGTGCTAGTTCGGGTGACGAAGACGATAGGCTATGACCCCCTTCCTTCCGCCTTGCATCCCCGCTGCTGCTAGG
>Ga0247833_1005753_pt1 | contig 14223 bp, 14 predicted proteins | sample LaCruzMarch2015__7_FD_187117 | JGI IMG/M metagenome (GOLD analysis project Ga0247833, IMG submission 187117) | Freshwater microbial communities from meromictic Lake La Cruz, Castile-La Mancha, Spain - LaCruzMarch2015_8m | ecosystem: Environmental > Aquatic > Freshwater > Lake | place: Spain...
CTCAAGTAATTGATAATGCTAGTGGAATTTTGGTGCCGGCAGCAGGAATCGAACCCGCGACCCACTGATTACAAATCATCAAATTCGCCCTAACTTCGCCTATCAATCGCTATCCCGCAACCGACGCGAGGCCTTGAATCTCAGGCGTTTACAGCGATATGATAGGCATCGTTACTAACGCGGGATAACGGTCTCAATCAGCGTCGGGCTGTTACCCCTGAGTTACCCGGAGGGCAATTTGGCGAAGGCATTAACGGTCAAGGCAGTTGAAGCCTTCAAGTCGGATGGAAAGCGGCTGGAGGTAGCAGACGGCCACACGCGGGGGCTTTATCTCGTTGTGCAGCCAAGCGGAGCGAAGGGGTGGGCGTTCCGCTATCGCTTTGACAATCGCCCGCGAAAACTAACCATCGGACCGGTTCTCGACGACAGGAAAGTTCCGGTCGAGGGTCTCATTCCCTTGGGCGCTCCGCACACGCTTTCGGAAGCTCGAATTGCTGCGCAATCGGCAAAGCTCCGTGTTGGATTGGGAAGCGATCCTGGCGGCGCAAAAATCGAAGCTAGGAAAGCCAAACCGCTCGATCCAAAGCGCGATTTGGTCGAGACACTCGCGACGACATTCATTAATCAGCACTGCAAGCCGAACAATCGGTCGTGGGCCGAAACAGAGCGGCAATTCAAAACCACCATCTTGCCGGCAGTCGGAAAAAAGCGCGTCGGCGAGGTGTCGAAGTCCGACATTGTCGGAATTCGCGACAGCCTTCTCGATGCAGGCAAACGCATTATGGCGAACCGAGTTTTCGCCACGCTGAGAAAGTTCTTCAACTGGCTTGTCGGTCGCGGGTCGCTTGAAATGTCGCCTTGCATTGGGTTGACGATGCCGAGCGCTGAAACGTCGCGAGACAGGGTTCTTTCGTGGACAGAGCTGGCGGCGCTTTGGGACGCCACTGCCGGGCTCAACGAACCCTTCGGTCAGCTAGTTCGGACCTTGGTCCTAACGTTGCAAAGACGGGAGGAAGTTGGCGGTCTCAACGATGCTGAACTGGAGAGGGAGCGCCTCGTCTGGACGATCCCAAGCGACCGCGCGAAGAACGGGAAGGCGCATGTAGTGCCTTTAACGCCGAGAGTTCTGTCGGAAATTGAAAGCGTCAGAAGGGTTGGCGACAAAGGGATCGTGTTCAGCACCACCGGCGAGACGTCGGTATCGGGTTTCAGCAAGACCAAGAGACGGTTGGACGATAATCTGAAATTCAACGCTCCCTGGACTTTCCATGATCTACGCCGAACAGGTGCGACCGGCATGGCGGAGCTCGGCGAGCCGATCCATGTCGTCGAAGCGGTCCTGAACCACAAGAGTGGCGCGATCAAAGGCGTAGCCGCTGTCTATAATCGCCACGACTACTATCAGGAGAAACAGCGTGCTTTGGTGGCCTGGGGGCGCTTCGTCGAGAACATCGTTACGAGCGAAGCAGCGCGAACAGCGTACGGTCGCATGAAGGATCGTCGTCCGTTTATCGAGGCAATTCACGCTGACGGCGATGCTGAGTGGCTCCGTTACGTCGAGAGTCTAAAGCAGACTGCAATGGCAGTTGCCGCTTAAGCGAAGGCGAAAGGATCGAAGTGATGCCTACTGCAAAGGGTGCGACGCCTAGCAGCGCCGAACGGTTTAGCGACAACCCGATCGGGAAAGTGACGAAAGCCACTGCTGAAGCGCGGGAGCAAGCTGCAGCGTATTACGCAGAATATCAAGCGAACGAGGCGAGGTGGAAGGTTATTGCTGAGGGTGCGCGCAAGAAGGCAAATATTTAGCCATCTCACCGTCGTTATGTCGTAATTTGCAGCATGAAGGCAATGGATTGGAAGCGGGGGCGTAGAATGCCGTTTTGGTCTGGGCTGAAAGCCCTGCTAGGCATGTTGGTTTGGTTCGGTGGCCTCAGTGCGACGAGCTACGCCATGGAATTCTATGTCGACGACAGTCGTGATGCGGTTTTCGCCGATAAGCTAATACGCGGCGGCGCCCGCGAGATTTTTGCCTCTGGCGAAATCGATGAGGGCACCACCTCCGCATTCTGGCAGTTCGTCTCAGAAAAGGGCATCTCCGCCGCGACAGTGTACTTGGATTCTCCAGGTGGGGCGTTGTCGGAGGGAATAGCGTTGGGGCGGGTGATCAGGACACTTGGTTTCTCCACGTCCGTCGGGGCTCGAGATTTTCGCCCCGGATTGTGCGCCAGCGCATGCGCCTACGCCTACGCCGGAGGTATCGCGAGGTTTTTTCCAGCTAACGGCTCTGGTCTTGGGCTGCACCAGTTCTATGCAGCAGCCGGCGATAGTCTATCGAGCGAGTCTGCGCAGCAGATCAGCGGAACGTTAGTTTCGTACCTGGTGGAAATGGGCGTAGACGCCAAGGCATTTTCTGTTGCTACCGAAGCGGCCCCCGATGGGATGATCTGGCTGGGACAGCAGCAAGCTTTAGCTCTTCAGTTCGCGAACGACGGTAAGTCATTGCCTGTCGCCGAGATAAAACTGAACGGATTGCAGCCTTACCTCCGCGTCGAGCAAGACTTGCACGATGTTATGACCCGAATGCTGTTGGTCTGCGACAGTGGCAGCCTGTCCATTCATTATGGAATCGTTACGACCCCGGACCTCAGTGCCATGCATCAGGGTTTTGCGACGCGATCGTACTTAGAGCTGGACTTCCAACCGGCATGGGTGGTGGAGGGCGACCGAGGAGCGGAAGCCAACGGCAGTGTGCTATGGATCACGCGCTCTCTAAGTATAAACGATGTCGAACTCATAGCGCAGTCTAGAACCTTGGATGGTTGGGTTGATGGTCGAAGCGGCATGAGGTTCGGCACCACGCTCGATATGACTACGGTACAGGATGAGTTTCGTGATTACGGTCGACGCTGTTTCACCAACTAGAACATCTGCGCGGCGGCCCCGCTACTGTCAGTCCGAGAGGAGCTGACTACCATTTACTGACGAGCTATTTCGACTACCTCGCATTTCCGTCAAACAATAGTTAACGTCCCGCGCTCTTTGCACACAGGACTCCCGCGAGGGGAATGGTTGGGGATCAATGTGCGTCGCACTTGCTGACGATGCCAAATCAGCGTTAGGGATTGGTTGGTTGCTTCGGGGTGCGTTATATCCGATGCAGCGACGCTGGTAGACCAGCGCAAGGGGCGGATGCCTCAAAGCCGGGAGTGAGACCCGGTGCTCGGACTAGACGGTCCATGCCGGGAGTAAGACCCGGTGCCCGCAGGCGGATGCCCGCGCTCAGAAATCCCCCATTGCAGGACCGTCAGATGAACACCCCGAATGTTCAGCCGACAGAGGCTGAAGGTCGTCACCAACTTATCACCGCAAGCGCAGTGCGCAGGCTTTGCGGCGGCATTAGCGACATGACGCTATGGCGCTGGCTCAATGTGTCGGAATCGAAGTTTCCCAGCCCCATCTACATTGGGGCGCGTCGGTATTGGCGTGAAGCCGAAGTAGTGGCCTGGCTGGACGATCGCCCCACGATCTCGCCGCATCACCTGAGCGAACTTCGGGCCACGGGCGCCAGAGGGCGAAGCGGCAATTGACCAACGTTGTTGCAGCGGCAGCGGGCCGCGATTTCGAACCGCCAACCGCGATGCGCGGCTATTCTCAATTCGTGGTCTGGAAACTTGAGCGCAGAGGCGGCGAGGAAAAGCCGACCAAAGTACCGTACGACCCGAAACGTGGTCTGCGCGCCAAAGTTAGCGATCCAGCGACCTGGGGGAGCTATGCCGAGGCGCAGTCGGCCTATCAGCAGGGCGGATATGAAGGAGTGGGCTTCGTTTTCACGGCCGCCGATCCGTTTGTATTTGTCGATTTCGATGATTGCCGCGATCCTGCAACAGGGCGCTTCAATCAAGTCGCCGAGACCACGAAATGCCTCCTTCCAGGCGCTTGGGAAGTTTCTCAGTCGGGCAAGGGCCTTCACGGAATTGGCGCTACCACCGACAAGGCTGCACTTGACGGCAAACGCAAGAAATGGACCGACCCTGCAGGCAATCGCTATGAATGCTACCCCAGTGGCCGGTTCGTTGCGTTCGGCGGCTTTGGATGGACTGGCGACGTTGGGCCCGACTGGGCACCGGTACTTGCCGCCATCGTGCCGAACAAGGAAGCGAACGCCGGTAATTCGGATACGCCGATCGAATGGATTGACCAGGCGCGTCCCGAATACGACGGCCCTTCAGACGATGCGGAGCTGATCCGTCGCGCCACAGCGAGCAAAGGTGGGCCGCGCTCAATGTTCGGCGATGCAGCGACATTCGAAATGCTCTGGAACGCCGATCCGGCGTTGGGCCGATTCTTTCCGGAAGTCGGAGGGCAGGGCCGTACGTTCGATCACAACTCGGCTGACCTCGCCTTGGCGAATGCATTGGCGTTCTGGACAGGCTGCAATCCCGTACGCATGGAACGCCTGTTCGAAATGTCGCGGTTGGCTCGTGGCGACCAGCGGAAAACGCGGCTGGCGATTTCCAAGGCAATTGCCGATCCGAACCGGCGCTACCTCAGTCGAAAGCAGCGCGTACGGGAGAATCAGCAGATTGGCGACGATCTTCCGTTCGAACCGCTGCCGACCATCCTAACGCTTGACGCTGCCCTGTCGGATTTGGTGTTCGTAACTAGTGGCTCGCAAGTGGTCAGTCGCGTAACCAAAAAGGTACGGGCGACTACTGACGCGATCCGATTGTTCGCGGCGAGCAAGCATCCAGTCGATACCGGAAAGGTTGACGATCTCGGCAAGCCGATTGTGAAGCTCGTCCCGGTATTGAGGCTCTGGCAAGAGGACGCCAAGCGCCTGTCGGTCGACACGATTACATGGGCACCAGGCGAGGGCGAGTTCTGCCACGCTCCCGAAAGATTGCAGGGCGGCAGCGATGCTTTCAACCTGTGGTTAGCGCCGCGTTTGCTGCAAGCGCCGGCCAACTGGCAGGAGTGGGCCAAGCCCTTCTTGGATCACGTCGCATATCTCGTGCCGGTCGAGCACGAGCGAACTCGGTTTCTAAAGTGGCTGGCGCACATCTTTCAGAAGCCCGGCGAACTTCCGCACACGCATTACCTGATGATCGCAACTAATACCGGCATCGGGCGCGGCACGCTGGCAAGCATTTTGACGCGCGCGCTTCGTGGCTACGTAGCCGCCAATATGAACGTCGACGCACTGTTCGGCGGCTACAACGGGCGGATTTCTCAGAAGCTGCTCGCAACCGTGGACGAAATTCGGGAAGGCAACGCCGCCGATCGTTATACGAAGGCGGAGGCGATCAAATCCAAGCTGACGGAAGAGACCCGACTCATCAATCCGAAGTACGGCGCTCAATCGCTCGAAACGAACGCCTGCCGTTGGCTCATGTTCTCAAATCATCCTGACGCTCTGCCCTTCGAAAACAACGACAGGCGCATCATTGTCATTGAGAACCCAACGCATCGAGCGAGTGCCGAGTGGTACGCGTATCTTCACGGTCTGATCGAAAATCCGGCGTTCATCGCTTCCGTCCAACAATACCTAATGACGCTGAGCCTTCAAGGCTTCAGTCCGCACGAGCCGGCGCCAATCAACGAAGCAAAACGCAAATCCCTCGCGGCGCTGGAAAGCGAGACAACACGGCTGTGTCGGGCGTTTGTCGAGACCTGGCCTGAAGAGCTGGCTACGCGCAGTGATCTGGTAACGTTCATCGGCGACGATCGGTTAAAGAATAGTCGTTCGCTGGACCACGATATCGAGCGTGCAGGTATGAAGACGGCACGCTACCAAAAAGTTGGTCCAAAGGCGGAAACGGTTTTGATCGTCCGGGGTGCGCTCACACCGAGCGACGTCGAGGCAGCTTCGCGTACGGACATTGCCGGCAGGATCATATCAGCGCGTATCGCATTCGCACGTTCCGCCTAAGAGCGATTGCCAGTTCAGGGCAAATGCCATTGATTTTGATCGATTTAGCGGACCGCTTTGAAAACACCGCTGTGCCGCCTCCCGTCTCGGACAGAATTTAGCTGAAATGGCTTTAGGAGGCCAAACGCCGCCCACATGGCCGCGACCCGGTTGAGCATGGTTGAGCAAGTTGAGCATACTCATACGGGTGAAAACTAATCAGCCGACCTGAGAGAGCATTTGTAGGGTTTGGAAACAGCTCAACTTGATCAACCTGCTAAACCGCGCGCCGAACTTGCCGACCCGCTGATATGAAGTCAAAGGGTCCCACGCGGTCGATCCTGCGAATATTGTTATTTGTCCGCACGTTAGCGACGCCATTCCCGGAATTGGCTTGGCGGTTTCTCGACGGGGTACCGTGAGGGTAACGCGTGGACACCACTCGGCATTTCCGACATTCGCGAAATTCCGGTCGACGTTGTAATGACGTTTTTGATAGTATGTCTAACTACATTATCGATATTCGCGGCAGATTCAGGCGCTCCCTATAAAATTCGCTAGATTTAATTGGGAAGTATGTAAATACATTGTTGACAAGCATACGAACCCCATTCAAATCTATCGTCTGTAGACAGGTTTAGCGGAGAGATTAGTTATGAAAGTGGTAAAGCGAGACAACGAACGTGGCATCATCTACACGTTGATTTCCGGCGATGCCAAAATATACGTATTCTTCACGCGCGAGGTTTTCGGCCACGAATCCCCCTTCGCTTCCGCGGCGATCGGGGCGATGAAACAGATGGAAAGTTTCGGCGCGAAGGCCGAAGAGCTATCCGCGAAGTTCCTGCCCGACCTGGTTGCCACGGAAATGCGATCGACTGCCGCTAGCGTGTTTCCAAACGTGATCCGGCCGTTGATCGATTTGGGACGTGTCGAGCTTTTCGAAATCAACAAGGCGTTCGCCGCGCTCGCAGAACCGCTGGCCGGCAACGACATGCTCTACTCCGAATATCGACGTGCTTTCGTCGCGCAGCCGGCCGGTAGTCGAGCAAAATGGATTGAAGGCGCAAACGTCTCAATGACGAGCGCTGTGCTTCAGGCGGGTCGCGAGGCTTACGCTGAGATCGACGTCGCCCTCTGGGATTTCCTAGTGAAGCGTCACAACGTCCTGGCCATCGCGTATCGCACAGGACTGAGCGCAAACAATGGAAAGCAGCCATCGATCGAAGATGTGCTGGCAGTAGGGCCGGACCCTCAGTCGCTGGACGCTGCTGCCCTTACAGCCATGGAGCGGTTGGAAGCTCGGAGGCAGAACATAGACGTTCTTCGCGAGGCAATACGGCAGTTGCTGAACATGGCAGCCACTGCGATGGGCGTTTCGGCAAGGCAGGCGCTAGATATCACAATGCAGCGAGCGGCGTAATGAGACGTCGCAAGCTCATTCCTTTCCCTACGCTAGTTCGCCTGCCCACCCAGCCGAGAATTCGAAGCGGCGAGCTACAGAAAGTGTTTGGTATATCTCGTGCCGTTCTGTGGATTTGGCGCAACCGAGACGGCTTTCCAGCGCCCGCCGCGCCGTTTCGCCAGTTGGGGTTTGTTCGCACGGCAGACGTTGCTGCGTGGGCAATCGCGCGTGGCGTTCGCGTCGAGTGGCTCTAGGAGGCAAGAAATGTCCGACGGACTGACGACATATGTTGATACCGGCATCTTCCACGTTATTGCTATCGACAGGATTGTCACGCTTAGGCGCGGCAGGATTGTCGAGATTGATGAGCCACTGGCACACGCTGTTTACGTCACAGCGGGATGCTTTAAGTTCGCGGGAGAGCAGTTCTCAAACGAGAAGAGCTTTTACGACAACTCGACATGCGCGCTATATCTTTCAGGTTCGGACGTCATGCAGATTATGTCGTACGCGGAGGATCGGCACCCGCAACTCGACAAGCGCATGACGAAGCTGACTTTGCGGTCTTGGTTCGCTGTTGGCGACGATGACGGCTTCGAGGAAGCCGCGTGGGACGTGATGTTCGCGATGCTCCGGACCGTAGAAGGGCGCGAGCAAGTTCGCCGTCGATATCCTAATGCCCCACTTCATCCGAAGTTTGCCCGCTACTTTGCGCAGGGGTAGGCGTGTTGGAGCATCCCGCCATCTTTCCGTTGACCGCCATCCAGTCGATCCGGGACGCCATTGCAGTCCCATCGGCTGAACTCGCTCAGGTAGCAGGTATCCCGGCTCGTCAAGTCGATGGGCGATATCAGAAAGGTGCACCAGGTAGGCCAAAGGGCTCTCGAAATCGGATGAGCCGGCAGGCCTTGGATCAGGTGAAAAGCTTCGCACCTGAGGCGCTTGCTGCCCTTCATTGCGCCGTTCAGAAGGGCGAGCGATGGGCGGTGGAGTTTGTGCTCGAAAAGGTATTGCCGAGCCAGAGAACCATCGAGCTTGACGACGCCACTCCGGCTGGTCTGACTGCCGCACTAGCAGACGGCGACATCTCAGCGAACGAAGCGAAGGACGTTGCAACTGCCCTCCACAAGCTAGCCGAGATTGGAGAACTTCAGGAGCTTAACGCTCGACTCGTGGAACTAGAGCAGGCAATGCAAGGTGAGGAACGTTGAGATTCGTCGACGCGTCGCCGCGCTCGAAAAGACCGTGGTCCCGCTGCCCGAAAGCACTGAAACTCTCATTGCCAGGCTGAGATCGGAGGACCGTGCGATTTATTATGCCGCGTTGGCGGCGGTGCAGGCGATGCCCATAGACGAGTTCTTGAGCGATGCGGACCCGCTGCCGCGACATATCTTCGAACGAATTTATGGCGTGACATATACGGTCTTGGTAACCGACACAGTCGCAGAGGCCGCCGAAAGATATCGGAATTTCGCGGCCAACTGCCGATAGGGGAGTCAGCCTAACCGGACTCCCGGCCACGACAGTCACACCCACACCGCTCAGTCCAGTCGAAATGTATTACAACTCAGCTCACTAGGTTGTTGTCACACATAATGCGATGAGCTAGCGTCGCGTTGTGTGACATAGGAGGCATCATTGCCACGCCCACCCTCGGCATCTCCTCGGTCTGCGGTCGCCAACGTGCGACTCACGGCGGGCGAACGAGAAGAGATGGAACGCCGCGCACTAAGCGACGGTCATAAGAACCTTTCGGAGTATATCCGCTTTCTTCATGCGTCTGCCAAGGCATCCGAAAAGGTCCGTTCACCGAGCGTCTCGGACTTAACCACGGTCTATCCGGCGTCACACGTGCGCAGCTTCCATCGAACCGACCACGGCGAGATACTCTGGGGTGATAGCCGAGCCTATCTCTTCAACATCGCCGAGCCGTCCAGCGTCAACCTGATCATGACGAGTCCGCCATTCGGCCTGGTGCGGAAGAAGGATTATGGGAACGAGGACGCAGATGTCTACTGCGACTGGTTCCGGCCATTTGCGGAGGGCTTCCGTAGGGTACTCCGTGACGACGGCAGTCTCGTCATCGACATCGGCGGTGCCTGGGTCCCCGGAACACCGACTCGGAGCCTGTATCACTTCAAGCTGCTTGTGATGCTCGTCGAAGAATATGGCTTTCATTTATGCCAGGAGCATTATTGGTGGAATCCGGCCAAGTTACCGACGCCGGCTGAGTGGGTTAACGTCCGTCGCGTACGCGTGAAAGATGCGGTAAACTGCGTTTGGTGGCTCTCGAAGACGCCTTTCCCAAAGGCGAACAACAAACGGGTACTTCAGCCCTATAGCAAATCAATGAAGGACCTATTGCGTAACGGCTACACTGCAAAGCGGCGGCCATCAGGTCACGAAATTTCCAAAAATTTCTCGAAAGACAACGGGGGATCGGTTCCGCCTAACCTTATGGCGATCGCCAATACCGAATCTAACGGGCGCTACCAAGATTTCTGCCGCGAAAACAACATTCCAATTCATCCCGCTCGCTTTCCCTCTCAACTACCAGATTATTTCATACGCATGCTCACCGACCCAGGTGATCTGGTGGTAGACCCGTTCGGTGGATCGTGCGTAACGGGAGCTGTGGCGGAGGGAGGGAAACGTAAGTGGGTGTGCTGTGAGCTTTCCGAAGAGTATCTTCAGGGTGCTCTAGCGCGATTTGACCGCTCGGTGACCGAGTTCCCGAAGTCAAAGCCCATCACGTATCAAATCTCTTCGCCGGTGGCAGGGCCAATATCTGAAGCGGACTCACCGCTTCCCTTGGATGGGGGGGCGCAGCGTCCACTGCATTTGCGGACAAACATAGCCCCACCTAAATCAAAGGCGGGCTAGGCCGATTTTTCTTTCGAGAAGCACTCACCTCGAAACTGTGCAGGCCAACACACTCGCGGTGCGCCTACGCGTCCTCGCCTTCGCAGTCTTCTATTCAGGTCCAGCCTGTTCTGCAGGCGAGACCGTACGGGCCCAGTCCTTGGTCGTTCCGGCCTTTATGTCTGAAAAGTCAATTACGAAGGGCAGGTTTGGCTTTTCAGAAGTTTCCAACGACGGCTTTCGCATAAGGGCGATTAGGCTCCGACCTATAAGCGGGTCTATTTGGTCGAGAGGAACGTACCCTCGGCCGTATCGTACGATTTGATGGACCGCATCTCGAAGCTTGTCCCAGGCGTCTTCGCCGCCTGAGGAAAAGAATTTGACCTCAATTATCGCCACGGCTTCACCCCGCGCTTCGTCGAGAACAACGAAGTCAGGTCGATCGCGGTCGCCCTGCATTCCAAAGCCGAGCAACACACTCTCCGTTACAGCCTCCGATGGTTCTTGCGGAGGTGCAGAATAAGCAGAGGTTGTGGTCTGCCAGTAAATCGAAAAATTGCCCGCGCGCGCTATTGGCGTCCTACTGCTTCCGGCCAGAACATTTAGCTGCAAGGGGGCACCATTCGCCTCGCTCAGAGACTCAGCTGCCCCTAAGCCGACCGCTAGCTCAAAACGTCGCCAAACGTCGATCGGAGCCAGCAGAGTTTCGCGAAGGACGCGCTGAATAGCGGACTCGTCACCTGCTTCTAGAGCGGTAAGCATCATGTAGGCCTCATAGGCCAGTCTGTAGACCGCGCGCCGAGATTTCGCTGCCGATTGAAGCGCTCCAGAATTGGGCCGCCGGGAAAGGTTGATCTCTTCCATGGCCTGCCGAACGGACTGGATGTTTCTCGTTTGATCAAGCTCGATCGCGCTGCGCTCTACCATCGGCCTGTAAGAGGCATCCGGCGGGAGCCAGCGCAGAAATCGTCGCGCTAGCTGCCAGGCCTGTTGCAGGACCCAGACAAGGACATGGTTTGGCCCAGAGGAGAATGAACGGACCGGTTCAAAGCTGACGCTGGTTGCCGGGTTACCGGAAATCAATCGGCGGATGAGTGTTGCTCGGGCATCAAGTCGCCCCCTTATAGGCCCGTCGTCTGATCTCGCCCGAAAGGTCAGAAAGCTTTGTGTTTCGTGCCTATGGCGCTGAATATGGTCTGTTAACTCGCGGACAGTCCAAGAAACGGCCCAATGAAGCCTAAGCAGTTCGCGATCGCGATTTGCGTCGATTCTGTTGGTATCCGCAGATGAGAGCACCCCCTGCCGAAAGTAGCGTAAGAGGATACCTCCGATAAAGTCCGTGATCTCGGATGCGTCGTCCGCGATCATATGGCCATCGCCATCAACCTCTTCGTGACTTCTTTGGCCGTCGGTTCGTTTTCGTTAACACCCAATCCTTCCAAGCACGCTTTAGCGATTTCTTCCGCATCCTGCTGCAAGATGCCGTCTAGCATCGGCAGTAGATACATATAGAAGCCGTCAAGGTAAGCAGTCACCGAAGTGGGATCAGCCGCCACTAGGAAATCAATTTCGTCCTTGATCCTTGCGGTCGTGTCAATCCAGTCAATGATGGGCGCGGCGCCGATTGGTCTCACGTTGTTAATCGAGCCCCAAATTTTGACCACAGGAGATTGGCTGGGATCGCCGCTAGATTTGATAAGGCCCGCCCTACCAAGGTACTCTGCAACGAACGCCCCTAAATTTGTAGGAACGTCGACAAACACCCAGCCAAATCTCCGCGTTAACGCGTAACTCATTTGGTATAGAGAGGCTTTGTCGATAGAGTTGATTGTCGCTATAATTCGCCATGCTGAGGATGGTGCATATTCATGCGGGGCCGATCCAGGTTTCGGAAGTGGAAGAATTACATACTGCTCGCTGTTTCTATCCGCTACATCAACTCTGTACGGTAGCGTGCTAGCTTGACCACTTAGGACCGTGAACAGGGGGCCGATAACTTTATCGATATCACAACGATTCAACTCGTCGATTATCAGAGGGCGATCGAACTCCCTGAGCAGCACCCCGGGCACAAACTCGATCCGCCCGTCTCCTACGGGCTGGTAGCCGCCAATAATGTCCTGTGAGGTCCAATCTGCCGATCCCGTTATCAGGCGCCAGTTTGGAGAAAGCAGCCCCGCCAGCCTGCGCGCAATTTCCGTCTTGCCCGTGCCGGGAGGGCCATAGAACATTAGGTGCCGCTTTCCTGAACGTAGCGCAGCCTCTATTTGCCGGTACACACTAGCGTCGACGCCAATAAGTTCCGGAAACGGGACAACGGTGATGCTCTCGACGTCTGCCGGCGGAGGGGCGGTATCATCGACATCAGACTCACGACCGGAGGTTTTTGCGGCGGACGCATAAGAATCCCGCACGAACTTGACCAAGGCATTCGGTCCGTCCAGTTGTGATAGGTCGAATACTGAAATGTTCTCAGACATCGGAAGTGTGTTCCTTGTTGTCTTCCAAAAGCTCCTGAGTGTCGCCTTCAACGTGGAGGAAAGCTGCTAACGCTGACGTTGCCTCCGCGTAAGTAACCACCTTTGGTTGGCCATCGACTATTGCCGCATATGACGCATCGCCGTCGTTTAGGCATACAAGGGCGGCTGCAATGTAGCTCTGGTGTTTCCCCATGTAGCTAAGCTTGCCGGTCTGTGGGTCGAAATCATCGAGCAGCTGTGCTGCCGAACCAACTGGCAAATTCGGGAGGAAGCACAGAAGCAACAACCATTCCCACGTCTCAAAGAATTCGAACTGGCCGGGGGCCACCATCAAGGCGGGCACCAGCCGGACCAGAACCGCTCCGCTCTTTCCTTGCGCAGTGTTGACAAAGGCTATCCGCCTTGCGCCATGAAGCGGCGATCCATTTGGATGGCTCGGGATACCCGCCTTAAGTACTTCACCTGTTAGGTCAATATGGGTCAGCCACCGGAGGGGCTTGTTGGTAGCATCGGTTGGGTCCTTCCAGAACCCCGTCTCTTCAGACACGGGGCGTGTCTGTTCAAGGAGACGTTTTTTGCTACCGGGCTGATTTAGCTCAAGATTGTAGGCGTTCAGCACGGACTCAAGAGACGCGCCCAACTGCTTACGGCGTTGCTCTCGGCTGTCGTTGCCCCACATCTTCCGTAGTGGATCGCGATAGAAATCCAACTCTTGCGTTCCAAATCGGGCGCTGCAACTCTGGCGGATCGCGAGTATCGCTTTATCCAACTCGAGGAGAGATGGATTAGGATGTCCAATACGCTCGCTCGCTGGCAGCACCCCTTTCAGGGCCATATAGATGTCCTGGCGATGAGCTACGCTGAGGTTCCGCTCGAACTGATCAGGGAAAAGAAAGTAGAGAAGCGCATTACGCATTGGACGTTTTGCAGCGTCGGCCATTTCGTCGAGCCAGTCTGCAAAGTGCCAAGCGTCTTGCTCGGAATTTCCCAAAGTCCCAGCAAAACTACTCTTGAAGCGCTTTGCGGCGTTCAAAGAGAAACCAAATTCGTCTGGTAGCCCCATCAAGAAATGCTGTCCAGGATTTCCAATACCTGCAAGATACTGATCGCCTAGAAACTTAGTGTCAGGCGAAAGCGTTTCGCCTGACCAATTCCAAACCTCAATTATCCTTTGGCGCTTTGTCTCGGTCTTCATGGAGTCCGGAAAAAGCAACGTAAACCAAATTGCCTCAGACGCTAACTGAGTGATTTCTGGCGACCCATTTGATAGTTGTTCTTGGAGTTTCTCGTAGAAGCCCTGATCTGTCCCATAGATTGGGTTGCTTTCGAAAACCAAGGATAGTTCGCTTAGGTTACCAGTTGTCCATAGCGTTTTATTGCTCAGAATTGAGCCGTTTTGTTCGAGGCAGCGAGAGCGCCATTCTTGAGCAGCCTCAAGCACGTCAGCTACGCTTTTGTGTCCAGTCCAACGTGCCATGAATCACCCCTCAGGGCAGTATCATGACGTCTAGGAGCCTGTCGCCCAATAGGCGCGGCTTGAAGGTCGCCGCGCTTCCGAGCGCCATGAC
>Ga0247833_1005756_pt1 | contig 14219 bp, 9 predicted proteins | sample LaCruzMarch2015__7_FD_187117 | JGI IMG/M metagenome (GOLD analysis project Ga0247833, IMG submission 187117) | Freshwater microbial communities from meromictic Lake La Cruz, Castile-La Mancha, Spain - LaCruzMarch2015_8m | ecosystem: Environmental > Aquatic > Freshwater > Lake | place: Spain...
TTGGTGTTGGCCAAACTGGTCAATGGTTGTGTAGGTGCTGTGACTGTGCTATCAGTGCTGTTGTAAACTGCTGTACCCACTGTGGCTCGCAAGTTGGTAATAAAGCCATTCCAATAGCCTCCATAGAATTTACCTATGTTGTTGGTCACGCCTGAGTAATTCAGCGTGTTAACCTGTGTGCCACCGCTGATGCTGGAGCCGCCTGCACAACTGGTAGCACGATTACAGGTTACCAATGTACTGGTATTGACAAAAGTGCCCACCCACATGGTTTCTACTTGGGTGCTGGCATTGCGATTCAGTATGATGTAATGCCACTGGTTGACCTGCAAGGTACTAGCGGGGAAATTATAAGTCCTAACACCAAGCCCACCATATGCATCCAGAGTAAATGACTGTGCATCATTGGTGAATAGGCTTAGAGCACCTGAGGCTCCGCTGGGATGCTGTGGGGCAACCAAGCCTCTTTGAGAGGTATAGTTGAGATTGTTGTAGAACCAACCTTCTATGGTATAGGCTCCTGTGCTTAATGCAAAGCCCGGGCTTAAACTGAGATACCTAGCACCAGCTGCTTCAAACTGGAGACTACCAGCCAAGGCGGTATAAATCGCAGCAGCAACTGAAGTATGAGCCATATTCATCATCATTATTCCACTCATATTAGGTCAATCCTGCGCCGTTGATATACCACACAGTGGCTGCTACCTTGATGGCAGTAGCCGTTCCATGTGCTGCTAAGGTTCGTGTGCCTGTGGTGCCTGTGCCTGCCAGGTACATGGTATCTGAAGTGATAGCAATAAGCACTGTGGTAGCACTGGGTCCAGCAACAAATGAAATAGCTGTGCCTATGGGATAGGCCACTGAGCTGTTGGCAGGTATGGTTATTGTCTGACCTGCTGTGTTGACATAAATGTGTTTGCCCACATCACCTATGACCAATGTGGCAGTAGTATTAGTAGCACTTTGTGGTATGCCTATGTAACCCACACTTGCCGCTGTGCTGGCAGTGGTAGCAGCGGCAGCTGCGCCAGTAAACGAAGTTGCGGCAACGCCAATGTTAGCTGTCCATAAACCTGTGGAATTCACATATGTGAATGTCTTGTCTGTGCTGCCCTTGAGTGTGATACCACCGCCGTCGGCAGTGACATCTGTGGGAGACACAGTTGATCCTAGTTCTATGTTCTTGTCATCCACTGAGAGTGTGACAGAGTTTATGGTAGTAGTGGTTCCGTTGATTGTAAGATTACCTGCCACAGTAAGATCATTTTCAACAACAACATCTGTGTTGAATGTGGTCTGTACATCCACAGTTAATCCGCTGGAGTCACTGGTGCTGATAGTGCTACCGATGAATTCTAATACGTTACTGTATGTAATTTCTTTGGTGGTTGAATTATACATCAACGGAGTGCCGTTGGCTGTGGTCCTAATTGGTGCTACATAGAAACTGTTGGTTTGTGCGGCAACCCCGTTGACTGCACTACCAGTGGCATTTAATATAATTGTGTTAGCAGGTTGATTTGTATTGCCAGCAGCTGCACCAATTGCTACTGAGTTCGCACCTTGCGAGGTAACACCTACATTAACACCAACGGCCACAGCATTGGCGCCTTGATTTGTTACTCCGGCATTGCCACCGATCGCCACAGCACCACTACCTTGTGAAGTTTGTCCAGCAATGACTCCAATAGCAACTGAATTGGCGCCCTGTGAAGTTTGTCCAGCTAACCTTCCTATAGCTACCGCTTGACTTTGTTGATCCGTTGCTCCAGCATTCTCACCTAGTGCTATTGTAGTTTCTGCTGTTCTCAATGTTGTGGCTTCTATGTTACCATAGACAGTGAATGAGTTGCCATCTATGATCTGTGTGGAATCATCAGCGAACACTGATCCTTTCAAAATGCCAGTGACATTACCAACCACGCTACCAGTAAATGTTCCCGAAACCACTGCTGCTGGAATGATACCGCTGACAGCATCTACCAACAGTGTGCTGTCATCTGCGAACACTGATCCTCGCAGATCAAACACAGGGTTCACAGTTATAGTAAGAGTATCTGTAGCTGAATTTTTAGCTAATGTAATACCCTGTCCTGACACTATTCTAAACACACCTGCGGTACTGTCAGCTATCAGTCTATCTCCTGAATCACTGTTTACTTCGATCTGTTGAAAAGCTGGCTGTGCCGGAGCAGTATTGGTGATAGTTACGATACCAGTGGTTATATCAGTTGATACTGCCAAAGAGCCAGATCCCGCCTGCACATCTATAACACCAGTATTGGTTATTCTTAGATTATCACCGGTACCAGCAGTGATGTTGATACCGGCTCCTGTTGCTCTACCTACAGGCAATCCAGTGACATTTTGTAGACTGCGTACCCCAGCATTGGTTATTGTGACTACCCCACTAGCTGTGGCAGCAGTGATGCCTAAGCCAGCTGTTACACTCAGTATGCCTGTGTTTGAGATAGTGATTGAATCTGCACCTGAGCTTACCAGCATGCTAACACCACTGCCACTAATCAAGTTCAAGGTGTCACCGAATGTGGTGGCTTCTACACTATTAGCATTATCGACCTGTATGCTTTTGAAAAAAGTTTTTTCTGGATCTATGATCAAACTAGAGCCAACACCAGTTAACGGATTTCCTCCTACTGTGGATCCAGCCGGTAGATTAACAGTTCCTGCTACTCCTTTGATCTGTGCCGCTCCGGCCCATACACCGTTAAACAGATCAGCATCAGTATATTCTCCAACAAACACTCCTTTCCATCTATGAGTGATATCTCCAAGATCCCGTAGATTATCAATTGTGGGTTTTACACTGGTATCTAGACTGGTAAAATCTATCGGAGTTAAAGCAGATCCTCCACCAACGGTGGCCACTATGATATCAAAATTTTCATTGATCTGGGTAAAGGCATCATTAACATCACTCCATAACAAAGGAGGAGCTCCCGGTGATATGTTGTTATTAAATGCAGTAGCAGTGATCAAACTGCTGCCATCTGAAACCACAGTCTGTGATAAATTCACAGTCCATGTGCTGCCCGATCCAGAAACGATAAAAGTACCTTGTAATATTCCAGTACCATAGAGTGCGTTCCCTACTGTGATCGTGCCTGACACCACCGAAGTTACAGTAAGAGTAGTTCCTGTGATAGATCCTAAAAATGTTGCTGCCATTATGTTCTCCCTACTGCTATTTCGACCAATCCAATATGATCTGAATCATAGTCTTTGATTGCTTTGCCTACCACGGTACCTACTCGGATATCTCCGCTAGCAGCCACAGCCACTCCGGGAATACCTGAAGTTATCAATATGTCACCTTTGCGGATCTTGCCCACTACCTTGCAGGGCACACGTCCTTGTAAGGCTATGAGATTTTTCAATCCCGGACAGGCTTCATACATGGTATAAGCCGCAGTGTTTGAAACTACCCCAGCTACTCTTGTATCGCCTTTTGTGTCTGTGGTGGTGACTTCTTTGTCACCACCAAACACTAACACTGTGCCCACTTCATAGTCTCGATCACCTTCATAGTTTTCTGCCAAGTCTGCTGCATATGTAGCCTGCATTCTTGATACCCCAGATAACGACCACTGTCCGATAATAGTGCCTGCTGATGTATTACCGCCTGCAGTGAGGGTGGTGGCCGCCACGCTGCTGCAAGTGATCGGAGCTAGAGCGCCGCCGCTCTGAGTTTTAAACTCATGAAAATTGTTCCAGTATTGAGTTTTCTTGTCAGCAGATACACTGCTGTCATTAATAAACATAGCAGCATTAGACGTCCAGCCGTAGTAGCCTACGTATCCGATAAATCCTGCGCCAACACCTTTTACAGCTAATTTGGTATCTCCAACGGTGCCTGGACCAACATAAAGCTCCCGTATAGATACGTTCCTACCGCCGAAATCACCATTTACGTCTCTAGCGATCAGTTCAGAAACTCCTACAGCAGTAGGTAACCCTGCACTGGAGTTTATAATACTGTAGTCAACGTCTGCTACATTGCTGACACCACTGATACGTTTCAAGAAACCTGCACTGCTATATTGTGATTTCTTTATGCCTAATCCTTCATCTATAACAGTACTAAATGCCACGGCACTTGGAGTAGCAGAAACTATTGTTGAATTGCCCACTAGGGTATCTGGAGCCATTGCTGCCAACTTACTGATTTGGATAGCAGCAGTGGCACTTACATCTGCGTTGACTATGCTGCTAGCTAGATTCAATTTACTATAGGCAATAGCAGCAGTAGCACTTACATCTGCGTTGACTATACTGCTAGCTAGATTCAATTTACTGTAGCTAACAGCGGCAGCAGCATTTATATCTGCGTCAATGATCGAGCCAGCTACAATCTGCGCATTGACTGTATTCAATGTAGAATCAACACCAGTAGCAAGATCGAAAGTAATGTCTCCAGTGACTCTTGCGTTTAATATATCGTTGCCAACTCCCGTGAACAGTAAGACATCTGCCGCCTGAATATTATTCAGCGAAATGCCCTGTATGTTATCTAAAGTCAGACTTTGTAAGTTAACTGCATCACCACCTGACACAGGATCGTCTAGATTAATAATTCTGTTGTTGCCTAGATTCATAGCAGCCTTCATGGCTAACACACCATTTAATGCCATGAACCCACCAATATTGGCAGGAATAAGTGTTGACAGATCACCAATTCCGGAACCGTCTGCAAGTGTGCCCAGTCTACGTTGAACATGTAGTGCAACAGCATTTTCTGTTGGCACTGTGTCAGTTCTCAGTGCAGCCATGCTGGATTCAATCGAGAATTCCGAAACAGTAACTCCTCGTTTGAACCCAATACCGTCTAGATTACTCAGAGCTATCTGCGCTGCAAAGGTCACGGTACCTGTGCCTTGATCCACCTTGAAGAATGGACCCACTTTGAAATTACCAAATTGATCAGTGGTTACATAAAATACTCTGCCTACGTCACGTTCTAGTACTTCAGTAGATTCATCAGCAGGGTTTACAGGACCTCCGAAAATCTCGTTAGGGTAATTGGTATCAGCATATGATCCTGTACCAATTTCCAGCAGGTCGTGCCCAGTAACACGAGTCAGTGCAATACGAATAGTAAGTGTACCCTGTGCTCCGTTAGATCTCGGAGGTACGGCAGATCGTATGGTGTACATACCTTCGTATGAAATGATACTGGCAACCAATGGTCTGTTTAAGGTTATTCTGCCATAGGGTTGATTGGTTACTGCTTCTGGTTCATACAAGGTAATTACATATTCCTCACCTAGATATATGAATCTGCTGTTGTTAACTCTGGATGTGTCGCTGGGACCTACTGCCACGACTGCAAAGTTGGAATCGCCCGCACGTCCAGATACCAATCCTACTCGAGCATCCACAAATGATCCACCGGTAACTGTTTGTGCAGTTCCGCCTGGAATTTCACTTAGCTGAAAAGCAGTCGCAGTCAATCCCGGTGCAATAACATGATAATGAATATTTTTACTCAGTCCAGCTGGCAGATCTATTGCAGAAGTTGATGTAGTGAATTTAATCACATTACCAACACTAAATCCGTGTGCTGCTGTAGTGTTGATCAATGCAGTTCCTGATGTGTTTATTGAAGAAACTTCAGTGCCAGTCGGCGCTGCGCCGATAAACTCACCGGGTTGACGTATTGATAAATCTACGTAATCATAATTTTCTCGAAGATCGGTCTTGGTTAATCCTACCATGGCATAACTATGAACGCCACTGCCAGCTGTGCCCGTGTTAATTACATTGCCGTTTTTAGTTAACGATATTGAAAATTGGGTATCAGTTAGACCAGTACTAACAACATAATAGGTCTCTGGGGTGATAAGACCCAGAGGTAATGTGCCTGTGGTAGTAATTGTTATGGTGTAATTTTCTAACAGTTTGTGGGTCTTGATGCCTTTGATAGTTAATGCAGTACCATCAACTAGAGTAAACACACTGCCACCTAATGTGGCACTTACAGTAAATTGATTATATTCAGGAACACTTATAATAAAGTAAGTGGTACCGCTGATAAAGTTGTTGGCCGTTGAAGTTGGTATAAACTTATCACCAATTTTTAGTTTATGATTCTGTGATGTTGTACAAACGTTTGTGGCGATATCAGTAACAGTTGCCAAGACCTGCAACACAGCTGGAGAGGCATTACTAATAACAACTTCATATGGACCATTGAGGTCTGTATATGCTATAAATTCCAAAACACGATAGACAGTGTTGGCAGTTTCACGTAGTTTCAGACCAGTCGATGGTCTTACAGCTACATCTTCAAGACTACCAGTTAATATAATCTGAGCCTTAGATCTCAGAGTCATCACAGTGTTATCGGGAACTACAGCTTCAAGGCCACCAGTTTGTGTAGTTACACCTTCCCCAAGATTTAGTCTTACTACTCCGGATGGATAGGTCTCTGATGTAGTGACAGCGGTGATAGGATATCGAAATACAGTAGGAAGTCCAGCAATTACATGTATAATTTCTAATTCACTAGAGTTTAATGGTATGTAGTCGTAGCCATCTACATAGATAAACAATCCGTTCGCGGTATTAGCGAATCCCGCACTAGGAAAAAAGCATCGAACTTTCTGTGCAAGATCTTCAAAAACATCCGTAGGAGTTGGAATTTCTAAAGGATCAGCACCTTCTGCTACCAAGGCATAGATACCGTGAGCACTAGAGCCTGCGACTGAGCGTATCTGTCCACCGTTGATAGAATAATATGATGTATAACAGTAATAAGTGAATATAGACACAGCTTCGATCAAACCACCATTTGTGGTTACTATTCCATAGCCCATATCGTTGATCTGTGTGTAGTCGTTGCCCAGCATGGATCTATTACCAGGCATTAGCAATTCATAGGTTCTTTGATAGCTGATAGTACCAGATCCGGGTGCAGTCACATTAACCGCAGTGATTGAGCCAAAGGTGCCTGTGATCTTGAAAGTGTTGTTACTTAATCCATCTGCCAGCACATAGTATTCTATACCAGCTGAGATTCCTGTGGGCAAAGATACTGTGCTGGAAAATTGTAGTATAGCACCAGCCTGTAATCTATGATCTACTCTCGTAACCACAGCAGGAGACGCTGTGCTAATGGTACAGGTCTGAGAACCAGCAGTAACCAAGAAAGGCGAGCCATCGTCGACCACAAAAGTGGCTGAGCTGCCTGTTGTTGAATATACATAGTCTCGAACATAGTTTACTCTGAACACTGTGTCGTTGACCAAGAAACTGGCGGGCAGTTGAGGTAATCGATCCAGTCCGGTAACATTTAGTCTAGTACCTGTGACAATATCTACACCAGTTGTAGTAGAGGCATGTTTGAATTGAAGGTTGCCTACGAATCCATCTACAAACATACCACCGGCAAATGTTTGAGCATTTATGCTCTTTGAGAATGATGCGCATTCTTGAGCATATGGAGATTTAGCTAGTATCTGTCCAGCAGGATCAAGGGTTAACATGAACCCGCCGTGACCCTGTGCTGTAATAGCCTGCCAGCGCACCGCATCATTGGCTAGGAACACATCTAGTTGATCATTTTCTTTGGGATAGTTTACGCTACCGCTACCATCCATGACATCTTTTAGTGCTGCAATCAATGCGCTAACCACTGTGATCGATCCTGGTTCTGGGGAATAGGCAAGATCGATTATCTGCAGATATGCTGTTTGACTGGGAACAACAGCAGCATTAGATAGAACATTACCTATCAAGAAGTCCAATCTAGTAATTGCCGCAAGTGTCTGTGACAATTGTGCGCCAATTGCGATCAGTCCGCTGGCACTTTGATAGTATTTCAATCCCGCAGATATAGTTCGATTATATTCACTGTATCTAAGATCAAAAGTCAAGGCATCAATTATCAATCCAAGATCACGTTTACACAGTAGAGAATTATAAACGAATGTGCTGGTAAATGGTGCTATATTAGCTGATATCTGAGTATCAATCCATGCTATAACTTCATTCTGTAAAAACTCTCTGTTAAGATCAATCAACTCCGCGGCTGCACGATATCCGCCTTTGTTATCAACCTTGGGATATACTGGCTGAGAACTGTTCTGTAGATAGTGATAGCCATAGAGATTACTAGCCACAGTCAACCCATCTATGGTTATGTCTCTACGGAATTTGTTAAAAGCCCATGGGCTGGAACTGGTGCCTACTCTAGGTCTGATGATACAGCGTCTAAACTCATCTCCGACTATGGAAGTATTCTGAGGAACTTTTAATGGATAGTTTTCTTCGTAGATTCCGCTTTCTAAATTAATGGTAATGTGTATACGTTTACTAACGTCACCAAAGGAAATATTTTCTCCTAATTCAAAATTACCATATTTGATATCAACATCAAATATTTCGTTACCTGAACTATCTAGAGCTCCTGAATGAGCCAATATCTGGGCCAAGGCCCCTGATGTTTCTCCAAACAAATACAGTCCTTCACGAATGTCTCTACCACGCAACGCCTCAGCAGTGTTGGTTAACACATCTCCGGTCGAATCAGTTCGATATCCATCGGTTCGAATTAGAAATCTTGGAAGATTTACCAACAGAGAGGGTATCGAAGTAAATCCTGTGCCACCGTCAGTGATAGATATATTAGTAATCACTCCAGCAGTAACCACCGCGAATCCAAAGGCTCCCACGCCTCCACCACCTGTAGCCCTAACGCTAACCAACCCATAACCTGTACCACCAGAAGTTATTGCGACTGAACTTACCTTGTAAGTGATATTAAATGACGCAAGAACTCCAATAGGACCTACACCAACAGGTGCCGCAGAAGTAGTAATAGTTGTGGCCACTGCAGTGGCACCGGGTAATGTAGCGTACCCACCTGCAGAAATGATTCTAAATGTAGATATACCTCCCGGTGTTGTAATTGTAGTCAACACTTCTATTGTAGCTATGCTAGTTCCAGCGCCGCCGACTAGGCTTAATATATCTCCTGGATAGTAATTGACTCCGATGCTGTTTAAGGTCAATGTGCTTACAGCCATTCTCAGGGTACCTGCAAACCCACTACCAGAACTAGGAGCAGCATTATCCTTATCTATCAAGGTACACTTAGAAACACCGTTATTGTATGTTAGTACTTTTCTGTAAGGACCGATTTCTTCACGTGCTTCTAATACCAATTCTTCTGCACGTTTCAGTGCAGCTTCTAGGGTCCTATAGGCATAGGCGAGAGCACGTCCCTGCAGAGCCTTTGAGGTTCCTGGTCTGTCGTCACTGCCGCTCAACGCCACATATAAATTTGATACACTGCCAAATGCCGAAGAATCTACATATTGTTTAGTTGCTGCGATTAATCCACCATATGTAACATCATCATCAGGTTCAGGACTACGCGACAGAACTAATGGTCCACTCATGGTGCCAAATGATCCGTCTACTAGACCTGTTTCGGGGTTGATGGCTGAGGTGCCTGCACGAGCTATCTTGGAATCTGTATAGGCTTTATTGACTAATTCATGTTTGAAGATCGGAGTTAACGGTGATATTGTTGTTCCAGCATCTATGATTCTATACTGATTGCCGCCTGATCGCAGAGACAGATTTCCACCAAGCTGTGGAGCAGTGTCGCCTACTATTGCTGAGAAATCCGAACTTAAAATAATTTCATTTGGGTTAGAGGCAAAGTCTAGACTAATACCTATTCCTGGAGATAGTTTTTTAAAAGCAAGTCCAGTTTCAGTGCTGTTTACTACTACAAATTCATTTTCTTGTCCTACATAAGTAGAGGGTGTATCATCTAAACCAATAAAGGTAAGATTTTCACCTAGTCCAAGCGAACTGTAGAGTTCACGAAAGTTGTCGTTGACCTTGCGGAACGAATCTCTTATGCTATCACCAGTGCCATCATTGCCGATAGCACCAATATCAATTGTCTTTCTTGCCATAGTTTTTCCTAGGATTAGCAGTTGCTGAGTGTATTTAGCCCAAAGTTTTATAAGCCTAATGTAAATACACGATGTTCATCAAAACAGAAATCCAACAGAATCATTATATTAGACTCAGTAAACTAGGACATCGGCATGAATACGTGAGAAACAAAATAGCAGTGATTTTGAGATGTGACAGCTGCGATAGAGAATTTGTTCGAGATCTCAAACACATAGATAAGAAGCGTCTCAGCAACAATTATTTTCATTGTTGCAGCGAATGTGACGCTAAAAGATTTGCTCAGAGAATAGGAGTAGAGCAGAAAATGATCTGGGATATGCCCGCAAGCACTACCTTGCCCGTAGGCAAGTACTAAATATTAATCCAAGGAGAATTCATATGTTAGGATTATTGAAGAAAATGTTTGGGATCAAACCAGCAGAATCTGCTGCAGAAACTGTTGCAGAAGCACCTTATAAGGTAGAATCGTCGGTGGTTAGTTCGGCAGAAACTGTGCAAACACAGGTTCCTAACGAAACTACTGCTACAAAGGCCAAGGTACAATCAGCAACACCTGCAAAGCCAAAAGCAGGCAAACCGGTTGTTGCAAAAGCCCCATCAGCTCCCAAAAAGCCTCGTGCTACTAAAATAAAATAATTAATCGAATCGTTTCAATTGTTCGAGATACTGGGTGTATTCGCCCAGTATCTTTTCTTTTTTCTTTTCGATAGATTCAGAGGTTGGAAGTAATTCCAATTCTTCTAGTTTTTCTCTCTGAGTTTCAATTCTAAATATTAGTTGCTCTCGAGATAGCTTCTGGCTTGATTGTACAGTTCCATGCTGGCGAGATTTTTTCCCTTGCTCTCGCACATGATGTCGAACTGGTTTAGAAAAGTTATTGCCCATTCGTTTGTTTTTTGATTCCAATAAAATCCACTGTGTGCTCTCAGTTTTTGTTTCTTGTAGCCCTGTGTTAAGAGGGTCGAAAGATCGGGACGGATGTGTCCGGGATGGTCAATAAGGCAGTCTTCCCGTGAAACACTATAATGTATAACAGGACGAACACCACGCCAGCTATCAATAATCCTTTTAACACGGTCGTCATTTGCTTCAATATATTCTCCTGAGTTAATCCAATGATGGTGAATGTCTAGTACTAAGGCACAGTCTTTGGCTAGTTCTAAACTATGATCAATGCCCCAGGTCATTTCGTCGTTTTCAATAGTTAGACAGTTACGAGCTTCGGGAGTCATCCGTGCCAAAGCACTACGGATACCGCTGGGACCTTGTCGACCTCCAATATGTACATTAATTTTAAAATCTTGGAAAGTTTTGCCATAGCCCATCCAGCGAGCCATGTCCACATGATATTCAAATTCTTCTATTGATCGATTTACAATATCCGGATTAACGCTAGCCAACACAGTGAACTGACCAGGATGAAAACTAAGCCGAACACGATTCTCACGGGCCAGTTGACCCACTCGGCAAAAATTTCTTTCGGCATAGTCCCTAACATCGGGCTGCCGCCAAAACCACTTCCAACTAGGCTCAGTGTATACAGGCAGTATATCACTTGAGAGTCGTACCATTCTAAGATCTTCATCCAGCGTTCCTACCCTTGCTACCAATTTGTAGCAGGCTTCTATATTTCGTTTCATCAAATCCCAAAGTCGCTGTTCTGCTTCTTGAGGATGTTCACGCAACCATCTAACTGTGGTAGCGCCTGTATTTAAGTCACGGTCTTTGGCATTAATCTTCATGCCATTGACTTCTTCAGGATCATTGATCCATTTGCAGGCAAAGCCTAGACGTCCGTGTGTAGTGTTCATACTACTAGTATAACATCATCACTGCCAGTTGTCAACTACAAACTTATCTTGGATTACACAGGGATTTGGATCACCGTGAAACACAGCTACTGAACATGCTGGATCCAAGATAACATCATGGCGCACTGTGGCAAATGTGCGTTTACCATTGTTCATGGTAAGTTCACCACGATTTCGTATTTCCCATTTATAACTCATGATCCATTCTTTGGGCCAAAATTTGATAGAACTCTGACACAGTTTCCAAATCCAATCTTGATCTCCCTGCAGTCGCTGGGCGTCTCTGGGATTGAGTTGGAACTGAGTCCATATATGACTCTGCGTGCCGTGGTCCCAAGCCATCACAGAGCTATTGAGATATCGCCAAGATGCGTAAAATTTTCTATTGAAATCATGTATGCCCATAAACTGCCCTGGCATGTAGACTGCGAGTTTGTCTATGTTGGCATGGATAACCACATCCAGATCAAAATATAACACCCGGCCTCTCAGTGGTAGATTGGGATCAAACATATGAACTTTGTGCCACCAACCTCTGGGATAATTGGCATTGGGTTGCACAATACTGCGAACACCTTCTATAGGATGTTGATCATCTGTAAGACACACCAGTTCATAAGGCACTGTGATATGCCTTGAGATCATGTTGCGTAATCTTTCTACATATTCACGGCCATACTTGTTGCCAAATCTCACACATAGAATAGTGATTTTGGTATTGGGATCGAGATTGGCAACTATAGCTGCATATTGATGTGCAGCTTTGGCAGCTTTGGCTTCTCGTTTGATTCTTTTACGTTCTTCTTTTGACAATTCCATCTATAGCAACCAAGTCTTCTAATAGCTGTTTCAACTGATTCAATGGAATCATATTGGGTCCATCTGACGGAGCTGTATCGGGATCTTCGTGTGTTTCTACGAACACTGCTGCGATGCAACCTGTGGCTACAGCAGCTCTCGCCAGGTACGGGACCATGGTCCTATCTCCTCCTGATCGTTGGCCCAGCCCTCCAGGCTGCTGAACACTATGAGTGGCATCAAAGACCACTGGATAGCCGGTGCCAGCCATAATGGGTAAGCTACGCATATCCACAACAAGATTATTATATCCATGAGTATATCCTCTTTCACACAACATGATACGTTCGTTGCCAGTTGATGCTATTTTCTCAGCCACATTTCGCATGTCCTGCGGAGCAAGAAACTGACCTTTTTTAACATTGATAGCACAACCGGTAGCACCTGCTGCTAATAATAGATCAGTTTGTCTACAGAGAAATGCAGGTATTTGTATGACATCTATGCCTGCATCTGCTACTAGCTGTGCCTGATAAGTTTCGTGTATGTCAGTTAATATGGGAATACCAAATTCATGTTTGATGCTGTTGAGGATTTTCAGTCCCTCGTCAATCCCAATTCCACGCTGTGTACCTAGACTAGATCTATTGGCTTTGTCAAAACTGCTTTTATAGATCAAGTCAATATCTAGATCATCACAGATTTCTTTGATGGCACCTGCAGTTTGCTCTGCGTGTGTTTGACTTTCGATCTGGCAAGGGCCAGCGATTAAGAATATTTTGTTTTCGTTGCTGGCAACGATTCGGTTAATGGCAAATGTATGCATAAAACTATTTACCAATGTTTTATCACCCCAGCTATAATAAATGTATTGGTTATAAAATATCCCACCACTATTAGGGTGCGGATCAAGGCCACTCGATCAGCTTCCTGATCGGTAGCACCTGATTTTTCACCTAGGGCTTTGGCCCATAACCGCCAAAGTCGTTTCATTAGCCTTCATAAGTTGCCGAGTTACCAGCATGTTCGAATACTTCTACGGAACGAAGTCGAACACCTAGCCCAACTGGATACCGTGCTTCAAAAATATGCCCACCTGGATGTGTCCACCCACGTCCTTCCTGATAAGCTTCTAGTATTTCGTTCATTGTGCGATATGCTAGTTCAGCAAATTTTTCACAGCCCACAGCTTCTACAACACGTAGATCTACTATACCACCGTCGGCCTGTTTGCCCAGCTCAGCCATTTGCTTGAAAAGATTTAAATGGGGATCGTCTGATCCCACACATAGCGTATGGTCAAACTGCCATTCACTCCATTCTTTAAATGCTTTGAGTCCGCCAAAGTCCATGACCCAGTTACGGTCATCTAAGGTTTCAGATTCAAAGATCAGTTTGATGCCAATGGAATAACCATGTAGCAGTGAACAATGACTATGAGTTGATCGCCATTGTCTAAAACAGCATGACAGACCTCTGTCGTTGCCGTAGGTTTTTGTTGAAAGATATTTCGCCATCTCTTGCCTCCTGTGCATAAAGCGAGTAAGTTTGACGACATGCAGAGTTTATAAAGCGGGATGAATGACGTAAAAGTCCGCTGTGCCTGTGTGTATGATTTATTATACTATCAACGTATTTATAAAGCAACAAATTCCA
>Ga0247833_1005779_pt1 | contig 14165 bp, 16 predicted proteins | sample LaCruzMarch2015__7_FD_187117 | JGI IMG/M metagenome (GOLD analysis project Ga0247833, IMG submission 187117) | Freshwater microbial communities from meromictic Lake La Cruz, Castile-La Mancha, Spain - LaCruzMarch2015_8m | ecosystem: Environmental > Aquatic > Freshwater > Lake | place: Spain...
ATGACCGATCGAAATCGATTTTCAAGGGGTTAATTCGGGTCGCTCCGGGGGCGGCCAAGACGGACGCGTATCAAAACAACAGAAACCTTTTGCTCAACCCCGAGGCGGAGGCGGATTCGATGCCTGGGCTGGAGATTTTGAATGACGATGTGCGCTGCACCCACGGGGCGACGACGGGTCAGATTGATCAAGACCAGCTTTTTTACCTGATGGCGCGGGGGATTGATCCCCGGACGGGGGCGCAGCTTTTGGCGCACGGTTTTTTTGAGGAGGTGATTGCCCGCTTGCCTGACCAAAAAATCGGGGAAGCAGTCCGCGTGGCGGTGGCGGATAAATTTGCTTCGATGCGAACTCGTGGGGGCCAAGTGGATTCAATCGAAAAGTCGGTTCCCCCTGCTCGGTTTCATCCGAGTGCTTTGCCGGAGGAGGAAACCTTGGACGTGCGGGCCCTGCAGGGATTAGGAAAATAGCGATGAGTCTTTCGCCCACCCAAGGTTGCGTCATTCCCGCCATTCCGATGAATGAGGCGGAGCGGCAGGCCGCCTTGGATGATTTAAAGTTGATCGATTCTCCCCAAGAGGAGCGCTTTGACCGGATCGTACAGTTGGCCCAACTCCTATTTCGCACCCCGATCGCCTATATCGCGCTGGTGGATAAGGACCGGCAGTGGTTTAAGTCGAAGGTGGGGATTGAGGCGAATGAGACGTCACGCAGCGTCTCCTTTTGTGGACACGCGATTTTGGAGGATAAAGCGATGGTGGTGCCGGATGCGTTGCAGGATTACCGTTTTGCGGGCAATCCGATGGTTTTGGGTGAGCCCTTTATTCGGTTTTATGTGGGGCAACCGTTGCGGGGCCCCTCGGGACATAAAGTGGGGACCTTATGCTTGGCCGATCACGAGGCGAGAGAATTCGGGGAGCATGACCTGGCAATGCTGGGGCAAATTGGCAAGTTGGTGGAGAGGGAGTTTACCCTCCTCGATAAGATTCAGATGCAGATCGAGACGTTAAAAGCGAAAGAGGCGTTGGAGAAAAAAGGGCAGGAGCTAGAGAAAGCGGTGGCGGATCTTTCAGCGGAGAAACAGAATTCGGAGTTTCTGCTGACGAACATATTTCCAGGGAATGTGGCGAATGAGTTGCGGGCCAACGGAAAAGTCAAGGCGGTGGGGCATGAGAAGGCCACGGTGATGTTCTCTGATTTCAGCGATTTCACGGCGGTCGCGTCCACCTACAATCCAGCGGAGTTGGTCGAGGAGTTAAATCGGGCGTTTTGTTTGTTTGATGGGTTGAGTGCTCGGTACGGGGTGGAGAAACTGAAGACGATTGGGGATGGATATCTCTGTGTGGCGGGATTGCAGGGGGATCCAGTGGAAGCGGGTGGAAAGATGCTGAAGTTTGCCCAAGAAATCCTGGCCTTTGTCCTGAAGCGAAAAGGGGAGGTGGAGGCGAGTGGGAAAAAGTATTGGAACATTCGGATTGGCGTTCACTGCGGTCCGTTGGTGGCGGGAGTGGTGGGGGTGAAGCGAATGGCGTACGACATTTGGGGAGATACGGTCAATGTGGCGGCGCGGCTTCAGCAGGGGTCGGAGCCGGGGCGGATTAATGTATCGAAAGATTTTCGGGATTTGATGGGGGATCGAATCGAAGCCGAGTCCCGGGGGAAGATGCCGATGAAGCATCATGGTGAGATGGAGATGTTTTTTCTGCAGAAGGTGAAGTGAGTTGCACATGAGACCAGGCGATCAGACGAAATTAACGCGGGAGGTGCCGGCGACGGCCATTCCGGCGGGATCCCCTCTGATTCTGCCGAAAGATACGGAGGTGACGCTGACCCAGTCGTTGGGGGGAAGCCATACGGTGGCGGGGGCGTTTGGTTTGGCGCGAATTGAGGAGAAGGATCAGGACGCTTTGGGGTTGGCCTTGGTGAAGGTGGTGAGCGAGGCGGCGGAGACAAACGAACCCGCGGATGAGAAGAGGGTGTGGGACAAGTTGAAGGAGGTATTCGATCCTGAAATTCCGGTGAACGTGGTCGATTTGGGGCTGGTCTACAGCCTCGAGCTAAAGCCTTTGCCGGCGGGGGGGAGTCGAGCCGAGGTGAAGATGACGCTGACGGCGCCGGGTTGTGGCATGGGGCCGACGATTCAGGCGGATGCCAAGAGTAAGGTGATGTCGGTTCCGGGGGTGAAAGAGGCGGAGGTGGAGTTGGTCTGGGAACCGGCTTGGACGCAGTCGATGATCAGCGAGGCCGGAAAGATGAAGTTAGGGTGGGTGTAAAGGAGGAGAGTTGAAGTAGGCGAGCCAGCGGTTACGCGGTGGCGAGGAGGGAATCGAAATCGTTCAGAGAGTCGGGCATTTGGGGGGAGAAGTAGCGTTCGAAGTGGCTGACGACTCCGGAAATTCCGCAGGAGAGGAGGCCGAAGCGACGGCGGATACAACGGACGAGAAATGGGTTGAAACTGTAAAAACCTGAAAATACTTTTTGATGAAATTCAGTCGTTTGGTTGGCCTGTTTGCAAAAGAGCAGAGCGTGGATCTCCGGACTATCGAAAAGAACAACCCAGTAGCGGGTGAGTTCGGGGTGGAAGATAGGAATAAAATCGATATCGGGGCAGTCCCGGGGAGGTTCTCCTTCCCCCCAAACGCGAACGGCATCCAATTTACGGGCGATGGCGCGGTAGTTTTTTTCTTGGCAGCGGAAGTTGTTGAAATGTTGGAAGGTAGAGATCAGCTCGCCGTCCGCGGTGTCGTGGGCCAGATCCTCAATGGCATGACTGACCGCTAACATCGCCTCATGGTTGAAGATGTGATTGATATCGGAGGCTGGGATGGACTGAGTACGAGAGCCGCAAGGAGTACGACAATTTTTGGAGGTGCGGATGGAGCGGTGTTTTTTTACTTTTAGGTGGGGCTTGAGAAAGCTTTGGAACCGGCGACCCGAGTTATTTTCTTCTGAAGTACGACAAATCATATCATTTTCGAAAAGATTGGCACTGGCGGGTCGGGATGCAAGTCATGAGAGGGAAGTATCAGGAAAACTAACAGTTAGGGGGCGGGATTAGGAATGACGCGTTCGAGAAGTTTGGCGGAGGAGAGGACCCCTGGGACACCCGCACCGGGGTGGGTGCCAGCGCCGCAAAGAAAGAGGCCACGGACATCCTCGGACACGTTGTGGGGGCGAAACCAGGCACTTTGCGTGAGGATGGGTTCAAACTGGAAAGCGGAACCAACGTGGGCATCGAGTCGCGATGCAAAATCTTTGGGAGTGAAGATGAGTTTGCTGACAAGGTGTTTTCGAAGGTCTGGGACAATCGTTTTCTCGAGGGCAGCGAGAATACGGTCGGCATAGGATTCTTTCTCCTTCTCCCAATCGATCTGGTCGCCGGGCGCACCGAGGTGGGGCACAGGAGAAAGGACATAAAAGCATTCGTGGCCCTTTGGGGCTAGGGATGGATCGGTCCGAGTGGGGGCGTGGAGATAGAGAGAGAAGTCTTCGGCGAGAATTCGGTTTTGGAAAATGTCGTCGAGAAGGCCTTTGTAGCGGGGCCCGAGCCAGATGGTGTGGTGAGCGAGGTCGGGGTAGGTGCGGTTGGTGCCGAAATAAATCAGAAAGAGGGACATACTGTAGCGCATTTTGTCTAATTTTCGGTCACTCCATTTCCGGCGGGCGGCGGCGGGAACTTTTTTCTGGTAGAAATTGGCCACGTCGGCATTGGAGACAACCACTTTTGCTCGGAGAATTTCGCCTGAGCGGAGGCGAACACCCGCGGCGGCGCCGTTTTCAACCAGCAGTTCGTCCACGGGGGAGTTGAGGCGGAGTGTTCCGCCCAGATCCTCGAGGAGTTTGACGAGGGCATGAACGAGAGCGCCCGTTCCGCCCATGGCAAAGTGCACCCCCCACTCGCGTTCGAGGTAGTGAATCATGGCGTAGATCGAGGAGGATTGAAACGGGTTGCCCCCGACGAGAAGGGGGTGGAAAGAGAGGACTTCGCGGAGACGCTGGGCTTTAACGTGGCGGGAGGCCATTTGCCAAACGGAACGGTCGGAACGGAGCCGGATCAGATCCGGAGCGACCCGAAGCATGTCGGTGAAGGAGGAGAAGGGTTGGTCGGCCAGTTCGACGAAAGCTTTTTGGAAAATGGCGTGGGTTTCTCCGACAAAACGGCGGTAGCCCTCGAGGTCGTTGGGAAAGTGCTGGCGAACTTGGGCCTCCATTTCCGCTTGGTTCCCGGTGTATTCGAAGGATTGGCCATCGTGCCACGCGATTCGGTAAAAGGGTTTGCAGGGGACGATCTGGACGTAGTCGGAAGTTTTTTTACCCGCGAGAGCAAACAGCTCATCAAGAAGGAAAGGTGCAGTCAGGATGGTGGGGCCGGCGTCGTAGGTGAATCCTTTGTCACGAAAAACGGAGGCGCGACCACCCGGTTGCTCGAGAGCCTCGAGGAGAGTGACATCGTAGCCACGGGCTTGGAGTCGAACGGCGGAGGCGAGGCCTCCAAAGCCTGAGCCGATGACGATGGCGGGGGGGCGAATGGGCGCGATCATCGGACGGAGGGAATTAACGAATGGATGCCATCAAAAAACAAATGCATCGTCTGATATTGCCTCGTTTGCGTCATGGGGCAAGGGGTAGTCTGAGATTGGTCGGTAAATTTAATTCCTATTTTTTCCATAAAGCATTACTAGGCAACAGGAAAAATTCATGAACGGCCGACAGAGAATGTTGTCTAAACCCTTGATGACAATGAAATTCAAGAAAATCACCCAATTCACAACCTGCCCCTTGATAAACACCGACAACAGGCTTAGATTTCAACTATGAAACAACCTCAAGCAATCTTCCTTGGTTGTTCTGTTTTCCTTTTCACTTTGTTTAGCGTGGAGGCGGCGGCTGATTTTAAAATCCGCTACAATCAAAAGTTCCCCTGTTTGGAGGTGATGGACTCGAACGCGGTTAAGATCACCGACGTGACGGAAGGCGCCAAAGGAGAGACGGTCACCTCAGGTAAATCCAGTTTAAATATTTCCTTTATCAAAAACGGATCCGGTCAGCCTGAGGTGACTTTACGGGAGGCAAAATCCCCACTTTCCGAAATGGAGATCGAGGCGTTTGGTCTTTCGGTCGGGATGAAGCCGGAGGGAACGGTGCTGGTGCGATTTGGTGCGGACAACAAACCAAAATTTGAGATGGATCGAACGGGGGGTTCACGATTCCTGATGGCGGATCTCGGAAACCTCGACACGGCCGCGGGAAAAGAGGTGGCTGGGGCACTAGCAACCAAAGGGGCAGGTGCTGAACCATCCAAAGCCTTGGTTCGTATGCGTGAACGGTTTGCCGCATGGAAAGAGGGTAAGGGGGGTTGGAGCAACAAGTCGGGTAAAATTCTTAAAACGGTTGGCGGGGAAACTTTGCAGATTGGCAAGGATCAACCGCGTCCCCTTTATGAGGGAGAGGCTATACAGGTGGGGGGTACCATTGTGGTTGGTCCCAACGGTCCCATGATCTTCCAAAGCGCGGTCGGGGTTTTCCATCAAGTTCTGCCGGAAACAGTGATTGTGCTTTCCCCCATGGAGAAGGATTCTGTCGATATTAAAGTGGAGTTGCGGCAGGGCACCTTATTGACGTACGTGGCGGCACCGCTCGTTGCTCCTCGGGCGAATCTGGTGGTGATTGCCGAGGGGATCGTGGCCCGCACCAGTGACGGGCTTTACCAGATCACGAAGGGGGCAGACGGGATAAGCCTGATCAGTGTGGCTACTGGAAAAGTGACTTTGGCGGACGTGGCCGGGGGAGTCGAGCGAGGTTCGGCCAGTGCCAACCAAAAGTTGACGTACCCCGGTGGAAAAACGGTCGCCCTGACGACCGGAACTCCCGAGGTGGCATCTCTCAAGGCCCTTCCGGAAGCCTGTAAGGAAGTCACGCTTTTGGATATAGCGCAGGATGGAATTCTGGGTTGCCCGGAGGCGATCGATGAGATTTTTACTGAAGTCACCACCCCTCGTCCGGATTTGAAGGAAAAGTTGGCGACCCAAGCGATTGGGATTCGGCCCGAACTACTGGGACAAATTCAGAAAATCACCGGGTTGGCCGAACTCAAGGCACCCCCGCCGAGTGGGTTTCACTCTATCCAGTTCAGCAAGCGGGCGGCGGGTTGGTTGCAAGGTGAACCCAGTCCTATCTCCAAGGATGGAAAAGTGCTCAAGGTGGTTGGAAGTGCGACTTTCGGTGGGCAAACGATCAAGCGCGGGCAGAATTTGCCGAGGGGTGCCACCATCAAGACGGGACCGTTGTCGCAGGTTATGTTCTTGCCCGTCCCTGGGGTCATTGCCGAGGTTCAGCAAAACAGTGAAATCGTTTTCGAAGAAAGCTCGGATCGTTTTGAAAAAGGAATTCTGCAAAGTGCCCAAACCCGTCTCAAAACCGTTTCTGGGGATGTTCATTTCGCGATTGCTGATGGTTTTGGAGATAAGATTCGCGTGGAAGTTTCCACACCCAAGGGGTTGCTGAAAGCGCAAAGCACGGCTCCCGTGGATCAACCCAAAAGTAAGCAGGCGAAACTAAAATGAACAATCAATCTATGATCCGTTTGGCTTTTCTGGCGTCGCTTTCCGTCCTTTCCGGCATTGACACGGCATGGAGCGCGGAGAAAAAACCTCTGGAAGCAGGGGCCTTTAGTGCGGTGAAGAACGGTGTTCTGCAGACGGACGGGGCGGAAAAAAAACCGGCTCAGAAGGACGCCAAAATCACGGAAGGAAACAAGGTGGATACCGGGGCAGATTCGTGTACGGAAATGACCTTCACTGATTCCTCGGTACTGCGCATGGGGCGGAATTCGCATTTTTCTTTCGATTCGAAGGAGCGAATTATCAAGTTGGATCAAGGGACCCTGTTGATGCACGTCCCGCCGGGAAACGGGGGAGTTTCCATCGAGGGGGGGGGAGTGGTCGGGGCCGTTTCCGGCAGCACAGTTATGGCCAGCAATGACGGCAAGGGGAATTTCGCCTTTGCGGTTCTGGAATCGGATGGAGGGGCAGGCCAGATCACCAACAAGGACGGTTCCGTGACCCCACTGATTCCTGGGCAAATGGGGGTGGTATCGGCCAACCGGCCGGGAGTCTCCACCAGTTTTGAGGTGAATGTGACGGGGTTGATGGAAAGCTCTCCTTTGTTCACGGAATTCACCAACCCGATTCCCGGAAATGAAAAAGTCGCGGCGGTCGCCGAAAAACAAGGAGAGGCGATTGAATCGGGAGCCAAGGGCCTGGACAAAACCCCCAGCGCGGATGAAAAAACTGCCCGGACAGAGGACCCTGCCGTCCAGGCTTTTGCCGCATTGACCGGGCTTTCGCCCGAGGAATGCGCCCTCGCTCCCAACCTCGTTTTGAACCCAGTCAAAAGTGGTGAGGGAGAGAGATCGGAAAGATCGGAATTAGGAACGGCTTTCACGATTAATACTGATGCCGGAGGTGAGGTCAGCGCGAAAGTGGCTTCCGGAAGTGCCGAGTTTGTGCCTGCAGGGGCTTCCAACGCTGTGCAGATCGGATCTAACCAAGGCTTTTCGAGTAGCTCTGGCCAAGTGGCCTCCCTTGCTCCAACCGATAACTTTACTGGCAGTTCCATGGTGGTAGCGGATGCCCGTTCCTCGGAAGGGAAGGCTGTTGCTGCCTCGTCTCAGGGCGCTGCGGAAGCGCCAGCGGTTGACACCGCTGCCGGTTCTGAGGGTGGGGATCTTGCCTCCACGGATACCGCCGCGGGTGGGGCAGACACAGGCAATGCGAACCCGCCGCCAGCTCTGCCAGTGCAGTTGCCCGCCCGCCCTAGTGAGGCCACCCCATTTGGGGCGAGCTAATTCGGTTTTCGGGCCTGCTTGTGGCTTGGATGATTCGCTTTTTCTTCTAAACCTACTGGATGGATTATAGTTCGACGGTTCTTCTGCCGAAGACCGATTTCCCCATGCGGGCAGACCTCCCTAAGCGGGAGCCTGCCTTTGTTGACCAGTGGGCACACCTAAATGCCTATGAATCACTCCTTAAGGCCCGAGAAGGTGCCCCCGCTTATCACCTGCACGATGGGCCACCCTTCGCCAACGGCGACGCCCACGTGGGCCACGCACTGAATATGGTTCTGAAGGATCTTGTCCTGAAAAGCCGTGCGATGATGGGCTTTTATGCGCCTTTTGTTCCAGGATGGGACTGTCACGGTCTTCCCATCGAACACAAGGTGGTGACCGAGCAGAAGCTCGTGGGTGCTGATCCTGCCGTTATTCGCACCAAGTGTGAGGAGGTGGCTCGGCATTTCATCCAAAGGCAAAAAGAGCAGTTTCAAAGGCTCGGAGTCTTTGGGGATTGGGATCACCCCTACCTGACGATGAGTCCCGCCTACGAGGCCGCCGAACTACGGGTGCTGGCCCAACTGGTAGAAAAGGGAATGGTCTATGAGGGGTTGCGACCCGTTCACTGGAGCACCGGTTGCAGAACCGCACTGGCCGAGGCGGAGGTGGAGTATGCTGAACGGGAGGATGAGTCGGTCTATGTGAGGTTGGAGCTGGAGGACGCAAAGGATGAGGATCTGCTCGTTTGGACAACGACTCCATGGACCTTGCCGGCCAATCTGGCGGTGGCGGTTCACCCTGGGATGGTTTACCTGCTGGCTGAAGCGGGCGATGGGCGAAAGGTGTGGCTGGCCAAGAGTCGAATCGAGGCGGTGGGGAAAGCGGCGGGGAAGGAGTTGAAAATTTTAAAGGAGTGTAAAGGAACCGACTTGGAGAACAGAATTTACCGTCATCCGTTGGTCGAAAAGGAGGGAATGGTCCGATGTGCGGAGTTTGTCACGGCCGATTCGGGAACGGGATTGGTGCATATCGCTCCGGGGCATGGCCATGAGGATTATGTCTTGGGACGGAAATGCGGGTTGGAGCCATTTTCTCCCGTGAATGAGGCGGGGAAATTGACGGAGGAGTGCGGGGTGCCGGAGTTGGTAGGGAAGAATGTGTTTGCGGCGAATCCCGAGGTGGCGGATTTATTGGGAAAGAGGGGTCGGCTATGGGCGCGGGAAAAGATTCGGCACAGCTATCCGCACTGTCCCCGCTCCAAGACGCCGATTGTCTTTCGATCCGTGCGGCAATGGTTCATTCGAATGGATCAGTTGCGGGATAAGGCGCTGGAGGCGGTGGGGCAGGTAAAGTGGGTCCCTGCTTGGGGAGAGAGCAGGATCCGAGGAGCGTTGGGGACGAGACCCGACTGGTGTATTTCTCGGCAACGATCGTGGGGATTGCCCATTCCTGCTTTTTATAAGCCGGACGGAATTTCGGTTTTAGATTCGAAGGTGATCGAAAAAGTGGCGGATCGGGCGGAAAAAGAGGGGACGGGATTCTGGTTTGGGGGATCGGACGAGGATGTGGCCAAGACTTGTGGGGTGGAAAAGGATTGGAAAAGAGGAAGGGAGACTTTGGATGTGTGGTTGGACTCAGGGTCGAGCTGGGCAGCCGTAGCCAAGGATGGACGGGTGAAGTTTCCGGCAGACTTATATCTTGAGGGTAGTGATCAACATCGGGGCTGGTTTCAGTCCAGCCTCCTTCTTTCGGTGGCGTTGACCGGAAAAGCGCCGTTCCAAGCGGTGTTGACGAATGGATTTGTGGTGGATGTGGACGGAAAGAAGATGTCGAAGTCGCGGGGGAAACCTCCGGCCTTGATGGAGTTGGTGGAGAAGTATGGGGCGGATGTGGTGAGGTTGTGGGTAGCGAGTGAGGATGCGAAAGAGGATGTGCCGTTTTCGACCGAGATCTTTGGGAGGGTGGGGGATAGTTATCGGCTGATTCGGAATTCGTTGCGAATCCTGCTGGGGAATTTGTCGGGGTTTGATCCGAAAAGGGATGCGGTGAAGGAGCGGGAGTCATTGGATCGGTATATTTTGGCGAAGATGGCAGAGTTGGTTAAAACAGTGAAAGACGCGTATGAAAGCTACAACTTTCCCGCGGTGTATCATGCCTTGAACCGATTTTGTTCGGTTGAGCTAAGCTCGTTTTACATCGATGCGTGCAAAGACCGGATTTACTGCGAGGCCGAGGGGAGTCCCAAACGGCGTTCGGCCCAGACGACAATGTTCGAGATCTTGGATGGGTTGGTGAAGCTGGTGGCACCTGTGTTGGCCTTTACGGCAGAGGAGGCGTGGCAAAGCATACCAGGAGCAAAGAGCACATCGGTTCATTTAGAGAAATTTCCGGAGGCAGTTGCGCCAGCCCAGTGGAGTGATCCAGAGGCGGCGAGGTGGGAGAAGCTTCTGGCCGTGCGGGGAAAGGTGAACGAGGCGTTAGAGGAGCAGAGAAAGCTGAAGAAGATCGGGAAAAGCTTGGAGGCGAAAGTTCAGATCCAGGGAGGAGGGTTGGCCGTAGAAGATGCCCGTTTGCTGGAGGAGATTTGTCTGGTGAGTGGGGTTGAGGTGATGGGGGGCAGTGGAGGAGTTGAAGTCGCAGTTTTTCCCGCTGATGGGGTGAAGTGTGACCGGTGTTGGAAGCACTCGGAATCGGTCGGACAAAAGAAAGAGCATCCGAGCTTGTGTGGGCGTTGTGCCGAGGTGGTTTTGTTGGGGAGTTCGAGTTGAAGGAGGGAGAACTGGGGGGAGGTTGGTTTCTGCCGGTGGGGTTAGTTTTGCTGGCGGTGGATCAGATGACAAAATTTCTGGTGGAGGGAGGGATGAGGGTGGGCGTGGAAGTTCCGATTCTTCCAGGGTTATTCTCCCTGACGCGGGTGCATAACACGGGAGTGGCCTTTGGGATGGCGCAGGGAAACAACCTGCTGACCGGGTTTCTGGCCTTGGTGATTCTGATTTTTGCCGGCTGGATGGCTCGGGAGTGGGATTGGCGGGAGCGCTGGGTGCAGGTGGTGGCGGGGTTGATTGCGGGAGGGGCGGTGGGAAATCTGATCGATCGGGTTCGGCTGGGGTATGTGCTCGATTTCCTTGATTTTCACTATGGGGCATGGTCCTGGCCGGCCTTCAACGTGGCGGATGCTGCCATCAGCGTTGGGGTGGGCTGCTTGCTCTTAGGGTGGGTGACGGGTCGGTCGGTGGAAAAGAAATAGTGAATTTCTTCGGGTCAGGGTTCGGATTTTAAGATTTAGCAGTTTTTGATGCGGGGATCGCCGTGGGGTGAGTTTTTGTGATGGTGCTGGAGTTGGCGAACATGATTCATCGCGAAGGCTCCCATAACTCCGAAACCCGCCATAATGACGAACCAGAAGGTGTAGCCGTACTGGGCTTTGGTTGCCTCGAGCACTCGTCCCGTCAGGGAAAGGGAAATAGCGGCACCGTAGTATTGAAAGGAGTCGATAACCCCCGCAGCGAAGCCCGCCATTTTCTTTCCGCCGATGTCCATGGGGGCGGCGGAGCCCACGATCGAGTGGGTCGAGTTGGCGGTAAAGGCGATGAGGACGAGGATGGTGCATCCGAGCAGGATTCCTCCTGCGGTGGGGCCGACATGGCCTAGGAGAAGAATCACGGCCGCGATGGAGATGACCACGGCTTCGATGATGTAGAGGGACATGGCCACGGGTGAGCGGTGGCCTTTGAAGAATCGATCGGAGACCCAACCGGCAAGGAAGGAGCCGGCCACGGCAACGAGAGGCATCAGTTCCAAGGTCCGGCGAGCGGCGACCGGGATATTGGTTTTCATGTCAAAACCCATCTGATCTTGAAAGTAGAGGATAGCGATTTGGTCCGAGCTAGAGCGAACGGCCCCGGTGCAGGCATAGGCAGCGGCATAAAACCAAACGAGGGGATGGGTGAATATCGTGCGGAAAGATTCCAGAAGCGAGACGGTGACGCCAGCGGAGTCATCGATTTCATCTCGGATGACTCCTGGAAAGCCAGCTTCCTCGGGGGTAGGTCGGGCGGCGAAGTACATGAAGAGGGCGGCGGCGGCGGCGAAGAGCGGAGGTATACGAAAGAGCCAGCGCCACTCGCCCTCCGGAACGGTAAAGGCGAAAAAGGTAAAACCAGCCAAGATGAGTGGGGCGAGAAAGCTCACGGCAACTTGGCCGAGTTGTATCATGAGACCAAAGATTCCGGAGAAGGTGCCTCGTTCCCGGCGAGCGAACCAGGCGGCATTAATTTTCACCATCCCCGGTGCGCCGAAGGATTGAAAGTAGCCGTTCATCAGCCAGATGAGGGAGAAGGTGGTAAAGGTGCCGGCGAGGGAGGCAAAGCCGAAAATGAGGTTGATGGCGATGGTGCCGACTGCCCCGATGAGGAGGGAGGTGCGGCCGCCGATTCGGTCGGTCAGGAGTCCGTTGATGAGTTGGCCGGTGCCGTAGGCGAGAGACCAGATGGCCAGCATGTCGGTAATTTGGGAAGTGGTGAAGTGGAACTCAGCAATCATGCCTGGGGTGGCGAAACGGAAGTTGTAGCGACACATGTAATAGGCCCCGTAGAGGAGTCCGATCGAGACCCAGTTCAGGCCACGCCGTGAACGAAACCCGGCCGGGTAGGGAGTATGGGCGGCAGCCGAAGGCATAGGGAGACCTTACTGGGTTCCAAAAGCGGGTGGAATGGGAAAGAGAGTCGTGCGGAGGCTTGGTGGGCCCTAAGATTTGGAATGAATTGGACACAGGTTCGGCATGTGATTTGGGATTGGAACGGAACCTTGCTGGATGATGCTTGGCTGTGTCGCGAAATTATGAACGGGCAGCTAAGAAAACGTGGGTTACCTACGTTGAGTGCCGAGAGATATGAGGCGATCTTTGATTTTCCAGTGGAGGGGTACTACCGAAAGGTGGGTTTTGATTGGAAAAAGGAGTCATTTGAAGAGGCTGGGACCGAGTTCATCGTGGAGTACGAGAGGAGGAAGACGGAGTGTCGCCTGCAGATTGGAGCGAGAGAGTTGTTGCAACAACTAGAAAGTGTGGGTTACTCCCAAGCGGTCTTATCGGCTTACTCTCACGGATCTCTCGAGACATTTTTGGGACATTTTGGGGTGAGGAGCCATTTCAGGAGCGTGGCGGGGAGTCGGAATCACTATGCGGAGGGGAAAGTGGAGGATGGTTTGAGAATGCTGCAAGAGCTTCATGTCTCACCCTCGGAGACGCTGCTGATCGGAGATACGACCCACGATGCGGAGGTGGCCCGGGCAATGGGGGTGGGGTGTGTCTTGATTCCGTCTGGGCACAATAGTCGGGATCGTTTGGATCGGTGCGGGGTGGAGGTGGTGGCTGGGCTGGGAGATTTAGCTCTAGATCTTACGAAAAGAAAATGATCACCCTGAGAGTTGGGGTTTGGTAGGTTAGCAGGATGGATTTGGCCATGATTGATTATGGGCGGGGAAATTTAAGAAGTGTAGAGAGGGCATTGGAGAAGGCGGGAGCAAAGGTTAGGCGGGTAGAGGATCCGGTGGGCCTGAAGAAGGCCGAGCTGGTTGTTTTGCCGGGGGTGGGGTCGTTTGGAGATGCGGTGGACGGCCTGAAGCAGAGAAAGTTGTGGGAGCCGCTACGGGATTGGGTGAGGTCGGACCAGCCTTTTTTGGGAATCTGTTTAGGGTTTCAGCTTCTTTGGGAAGAGGGGGAGGAGGCGCCGGGGGCAAAGGGGTTGGGAATTTTTCCTGGGCGTGTCAGTAAATTTCAGGGGCATGGGTTGAAAATTCCTTTAATTGGATGGTGTGAGGTCAGGCCAAAGGGGGACGCAGAGGAATTTTTCCAAGAAGCAGACAGATTTTTTTATCATGTTCACTCCTATCGTCCTGAGTCGGTGCCCTCTGAGTTTCTTCTTTGCGAGACGGAGTATGGGGGTTGGTATCCAAGCGGTGTTCGCAAAGGCAGGGTGGTTGGCTTTCAGTTCCATCCCGAGAAAAGCCAGCAAGCTGGTATCTCGTTGATCCAAAGTGCTTTAAGTATTATTCGCGGGGGCTGACTTGCATCTACAGCCAGCCTCACTAGAGTGAGATGATGATTAATAAACTAGTTCGTCTTGCCGTGTTGGGGTTGGTAGTTGGTTTGGCTTCGGTCTCTGCGCACGCCGGTTGCGGCAGTTGCGGTGGCTGTAAAGACAGTGCTGACGATAGCGACAGCTCTAAGAAAAAGACCAATAACGTTACTCCTTCCGATAAGAAATAACGTCACCTAAAACAGAAAACCCAGCCCTGAATTTCGGGGCTGGGTTTTTTGTTTTAAGATGGGGTCAGG
>Ga0247833_1005791_pt1 | contig 14131 bp, 10 predicted proteins | sample LaCruzMarch2015__7_FD_187117 | JGI IMG/M metagenome (GOLD analysis project Ga0247833, IMG submission 187117) | Freshwater microbial communities from meromictic Lake La Cruz, Castile-La Mancha, Spain - LaCruzMarch2015_8m | ecosystem: Environmental > Aquatic > Freshwater > Lake | place: Spain...
TTCTGCATGTACATGTGAATTGGTTTCACCAGGATTGTAAATAATTCCTATTATGGATTCTTTTGGAAGAAACTCTTGAATAAGTTCCACCTGTTTTTTAATGTCTGGGGAATCTGAAATCCCTGTTATATTTTCTTTGTTTTTACCATTCTCACCTATTAACTTTGCAGCAACTGGATCGGTGACGCCGGCAAATACCATAGGAATTTTTTGAGTATTTGCAGAAAACATTGCTTGGGCTGATGGGGTTGTAATGGCCACAAGCACATCAACTTTTTTTCCTATAAAATTTTGAGCTATTTGCGTAGCTAAAGCAGGATTTCCTTGGGCTGACTGAAATTCAATTTTTACTTTTTTACCAAAAGCTGCGGTAATTTCGTCTTCAATACCACTTCGAATTCGATCTAAAGATGGGTGAGGGGCAATTTGAGTGATTGCAACAACTTTGTCAGTAATTTTTGATTCAGAAAAATTAGTAAAAAAACCAATTGCTAAAACAGTTGTGATGAATAGGGCGATTTTAGTGTACATAAGAGCTCCAACATTGAATGGCTAATAAAAAACTGTGCGGAATAATCTAGGGATTATCCGTGTCGCCATCGAGCAATATGTTGGTGCATCATAATCATAGCTTTCATAATGCACAATTTTTAAGCAAAAAGCAACAACTTTTTCCTAATGATATGCATTGGAGTATGTATAGAAAATCTAAATTGGCGTCCCCAACGGGATTCGAACCCGTGTTGCCGCCTTGAGAGGGCGATGTCCTAGGCCTCTAGACGATGGGGACCATGACTATATCTAACCATTCGAGCTGAGTTTTGCAAGCAAAATGCGTAAAAACTTTTAAGCTGCCGCTAGCAATTTACCTTCCATGACTGTAATGGCTTGCGCTGTAAGGGTAACCCTATTGTTTTCTAGCGCTACCTTTATGAATCCAGTGCGTTCTGAAATTTGCATAGCGTTCATTGATGATTTTCCTAGCTTCTCTGCCCACAAAGGTGTTAGGCGGCAATGGGCAGAACCGCAAACAGGGTCCTCAGGAATGCCAACTTTAGGAGCGAAATACCTAGAAACAAAATCAATATTAGAATCGATCTCGCCTTCATTGAATGCAGTAATAGTTACGGAACGGCACGGTAATTGAGCAATTTTTGCAAAATTAGGTTTTAATTCGCGTACAGCTTGTACAGAAGGCAAAACGACCACATACATAATGTCATCTTTGTAAACAGAAGTTACAGGCATGAAACCTAATGCTTTATTTAATAATTCTGGCATTGGCGCAGGTTCAATTATAAAACTTGGGAAGTTAAGGGTAATCCAGCTACCGTTACGCTGTGCTGTTAAGGGGCCGCCCATTGAATCAAAAGTGATCATATCACTTTTAACAACACCCTGTTCCCATAGTAAATGCGCTGCTGCAAGGGTGGCGTGTCCACATAGACCACATTCATCCTTTGGAGAAAACCAGCGAATATGGTAATGATTATCTGCAAGCTTTTTTAAAAAAGTTGTTTCTGAATAATTTAATTCAGCAGCAATTTTTTGAGCTAAAATATCACTTGGAAATTCTGAGACAATGCTTACACCTGCAGGATTTCCTTTAAAAGGCTCATTAGTAAAAGCATTAACTTGCCAAATTTGCATGCGATTCTCCAATTGATGATTGCAGTTTGTAAGTATTCAAGATATTTTGAAAACACAATTGTTTCAATACTTAACATTAGAAATTTAATAAGGATACATAAATATGTCTATTAATTCCTCTGTCAGTGCTGCAGAATTACGCCAATTTATTGAAAAAGTTGAGCGTTTAGATGAAGACAAAGCAGAAATTCAAAATCACATTAAAGATGTGCTATCAGAAGCTAAAGCTCAAGGCTTTGATACAAAGATTATGCGTCAGGTTATTCGCATGCGCAAAATGAAAAAGGAAGAGCTGATTGAACAACAAGAGCTTCTTGACGTGTACACTCATGCTTTAGGTATGCAAGTTGAAGCAGAAACAGCAGAAGCTGCCTAATGTTGCAACTGTTTAACACTCTAAGCAAACAAAAAGAAGTTTTTAAACCGCTTGATGTCGGCAATGTTGGCATGTATGTATGTGGACCTACTGTCTATGACTTGGCTCATTTAGGTAATGCAAGGCCGGTTGTTGTGTTTGACATGCTGCTCAGAGTGTTGCAAAAGCAATATGCTAAGGTGACGTATGTACGAAACATTACGGATGTTGACGATAAAATAAATGCGGCAGCACATGCTAATGGCGAAGATATCCGTGAATTAACAACGCGTACGGCAAAAGCATATCATGAAGACATGAGCGCGTTGAATACACTGCCTCCAACTCATGAACCTAGGGCTACTGACCATATTACTGACATGATTTCAATCATCGAATCATTAATAAGTGGTGGATATGCTTATGCTAATGAAGGGCATGTGCTATTTCGTGTGCAAAAATATAAAGATTACGGGCACCTTTCAAGGCGTAATCAAGATGAGTTACTAGCAGGTGCACGGGTTGAAATTGCTCCGTATAAAGAGAATGCGGGTGATTTCGTGCTGTGGAAGCCATCAACGCCAGAATTGCCCGGTTGGGAAAGCCCATGGAGTCGTGGAAGGCCAGGTTGGCACATCGAATGCTCTGCAATGAGTAAAGCTTTTCTTGGTAATACATTTGATATCCACGGTGGTGGTATTGACCTTGTATTTCCTCATCATGAAAATGAAATTGCTCAAAGCTGTTGCGCCCATGGTACCGATCGCATGGCAATGGTGTGGATGCATAACGGGCATTTGCTTGTTAATGGCGAGAAAATGTCGAAGTCTCTTGGGAATTTTTTCACCGTACGTGATGTTTTGAAAAATTATCCAGGCGAAGTTATTCGCTTTGCTTTTTTAAGTACGCATTACAGACAACCACTAGATTGGACTGACGAAAGCCCAAAGAACGCAAAAGCAACCCTCGATAGGTTTTATAAAGCTATTGAATACGCAAAGAGTGAAGGAGAAATTTCTTCAGATGTTATTGCGGCACTGGAAGATGACCTAAACACACCGCTTGCGATAAGTTATTTGCACGAACTTGCAAATGCAGTGTTTAAATCAACTGGCGACGAACAAATTGCGGCTGCGAATACACTAAAAGCCAGTGGGCAATTTTTAGGATTACTTGCTCAAGATTCTCAAATTTGGTTTCAAGGACAATCTGACAATCAAGACATAGATCAATTGGTGACTACACGCCATGAAGCTAAGCAGGCAAAGAACTTTGCAGAAGCAGACAGAATTCGTGCGTTGCTCATTAATCAAGGCATTACCCTTGAAGACGGCCCTAATGGAACCATCTGGCGTCGAGCTTAATGATTAAGCCCATTATTCTTTTGCACCAGGTTCAGCTAGCTGAAAATTTGGGTGCAGTTGCACGTGCTATGGGAAACTTTGGCATAACACAACTTCGATTGATTCAGCCTAAGTGTGACCCAGATGATAGTAAAGCAATTGCTATGGCAGTTGGTAATGAACGTGTGTTAGAAGAAGCAAGTATTTACCAAAGCTTAGAACATGCCGTTGGGGACTTAGAGATAGTTTTTGCAACCACAGCCGCGGAGCGTGAGTTAATTAAAGAATATCATACTCCAAAAACGGCAGTGCCATTAATGAATGGAAAAAAGGTTGGGTTACTATTTGGGCCTGAACGCACAGGTCTTAGTAATGAAGATTTGTCTGTAGCAACGCACATTATTACGATTCCTGTTGATCCTGATTTTTCATCATTAAACATTGCACAGGCTGTAGTGGTTATTTTATATGAATGGTACCAGTCTCACACAGCGCAAGAATCATGGCTGCACATGGGTAATACAAAACCAGTTAATCAAAAAGAGCTTCATCATTTTTTTCAGTCTTTAGAAACAGAACTGGATTTGGTGAATTTCTGGAGAGTTCCTCATAAAAAAGAAAAGATGTGGCAAAATATTAGGGCTGCATTTTTAAGAATGCAGCCCACAGAGCAAGAGATTCGCACCTTGTATGGTGCAATTCAAGCAATTAAAAAGTGATTATCCAGCGACAGTGATCTTTGCACCAACTGTACATAGAAATTTCTTTTCTGAATGAAAGTTAGTAAATGCATTTCTTCCTGCTGCTTCTACAATTCTGCCTTCTGAAACGCCTTTTCCATCAACAATAGGACCATCAGCTTTTGGTTTGTCTGTATAAGTGAAAGTAGCTCTTTCTTTACCGTTCTTTTTAATTTCTGAAATAGCTTTGTCTCGAACAATTTCATCTGTGTTTGTTCTGAAATCTGACACTGGTTTACCTAGTGAAGTAGGGTCTGTTGAAGCAACAACAGTGTCTGATCCTTCTTCGTAACACATAATGCGCATTTTCTGCGTTGCAGCTTCCCTAACAGTGGCTTGCAAAGGCAATTCTCGGTCTGTTGTTTGTGTTTCTCCACTTATTATTTTAAATAGTTCTTCAGGTCCACTTACTTTAGCACTTACTAGGCCATCGACAATTTTATTTATATCACTTGCTTGTGTAGCATTTACTGCTAAAGATGGTGACGCTGTTTTTTGATCGCTAGCAGTATGTGCTGCGCTCAGTGCTGCAACAGATAAGGTTAAGCTTATTAACAAAAGTTTTATTTTCATAATGGGCTGACTCCAAGTTCAAATGTTTGCCTATACTAACAATTTTTTCTAAAATTTTCCTATTATTTTTTCTATTGCTAAATAATATGTAGGGTCATGTTGTAAAAAAACACTTGGTTTTTATCCAAAATCTGCTAGCAATTCCTCGACAGCATCTTTTTTCTGAGGTTGTTTCTCATCTTTAGTTGGTGTTTTTACTGAGATTTTAGGTTGAACTGTCTTCTTAGGTGGTTGATTGGGACCATTATAAACTTCAGGACCACGATAAAAAGCTGCGGTTACTAGTGCAGGTAAATTTGAACCAGAAGATTCGTTTGCCATACGTTTATTCTTGTCATTTCCTGTCCAAACTCCAACTACTAAATTCTGAAATCCAATATCATTTTCCAAAGGCTCACGCAAACTAAAAAACCAAGCGTCAATGTTTCCACTTTTGTCGCCATTAGTGCCAGTTTTACCCATTACAGTTGGCGAAACGTTGGCTCTATAGCCACTACGTCCGTCAACCACAGCTCTTAGCAAAGTACGCATTTTAGCAAGCGGTTCTGGCTTTATAATTATTTGAGTTTGCTGTTCTTCTCGCCTGTAAAGAATGTTACCTTCTTTATCACGAATTTCTAGAATTCCATAAGGCCAAACTGCACGTCCCTGATTTGCATACGTTGCAAATGCCGAAGTCAAATCAAGTAAGGTAGCTTCAATTGCTCCTAATGATAAGGAAAGATGCTCCTCCATAGGGCTAGTAATACCTAAACGATGCGCTGCTTCAATAACTTTTCGAGGCGTAACTTTTTCCATTAGCCGAATTGGTACACTGTTAACAGAACGAGAGAATGCTTCAACAATGCTCACTTCTCCGCGAGTCTTCCAAGTGAAATTGCTAGGGCGCCATGTGCCGTTGACATAAGGGCTATCATCAATTTTGTCCTCAGGGCTCATGCCATCTTCCATTGCCGCTAAGAAAATAAACATTTTGAAAGCGGATCCTGGTTGGCGAGATGCTTGGACACGATTGAATTGGCTTTTTTTGTAATCGACACCGCCAATCATTGCACGTACTGCCCCATCAGGGTTCATGGCAAGCAAAGCAAGTTGAGATGTCTTAAGCTTAGCACCCATCTCATTTATATGATCAACACAAACATGGTCAGCATGGCGTTGCATCGCAGGATCTAATGTGGTTACCACAATTAAATCACGGTCCATCCCGTTAACAAAATTAGGAATAAGTTCTATGACCCAATCGCAAAAATATTTGAAGCTACTTTCCTGCTTGTTATTTTCAAGCACGTGGATACCTTCATTAAAGTATGTTTGTGCATTTTTAATAAACCCTGCTTCTTGCATAAGCTGTAAAACTGTTTTGGCACGTTCCTTAGCTTTTTCAGGGTTAGATGAAGGAGAAAAGCGCGAAGGGGCTTTGAGCAACCCGGCAATCACCGCTGCTTCAAACACAGTAAGGTCGCGTGCTGATTTATTAAAGTAACGCTGCGCTGCTGCTTCAATGCCAAAAGTTCCAGCACCGAGGTAAACACGGTTTAGATACATTGTCAAAATATCGTCTTTTGAAAATTTCCATTCAAGCCAAACTGCTAGGAAAACTTCAAGAATCTTCCGTTTAAAAGAACGGTCACTTACAGTAAAAGAGCCTTCTGTAAATAATAAATTTTTTGCCAGCTGTTGAGTTACAGTAGATCCACCTTGAACCACACGGTTCGCACGATAGTTTTCGTAAGCTGCTCGTGCAAGGCCTATAATATCAACACCAAAGTGATAGTAGAAGCGTCGATCTTCCACAGCCATAAGTGCTTGTGGAACATGTTTTGGCAAATCTTGTACGCGAACCATTTCATCGAACACATCGCCATAGGTATTTATCACCGTGCCATCAATAGTTTGAATGGTGATGCTTGGGGTGCGTACATTTGTTTGCAAGTGATTTAAATCAGGTAGGTCTTGCACAAACCATAAAAGGATTAATCCTAGTAGAATTGACCCCCAAATGCTTGCTAATAGGCAAAACCTACCAACAAGACCTAATAATGATCTTTTTGCTTTTTTTTTCTTAGTCTTTTGTTGCTTCTTAATAGCCACGACACATGAACCTATATATCTAAGTTGATGACTTTCAAAGCATTTGTTGTAATAAATTCACGTCGTGGTTCAACCACATCACCCATAAGAGTTGAGAAAATTTCCTCAGCTTCCTCAGCATGATGCATTTTAACTTGCAGTAATGTGCGTGATTCTGGATCCATCGTTGTTTGCCATAATTCTTCGTCACCCATTTCACCAAGACCTTTATTTCGGCGATACGTAACGCCCTTAGCGCCTTGTTCCATTAGAGTTTTAGTGAGCATGCCAATATCTAAAAAGTTTTCTTGCTTACCATCACGCGCTGTAATGTGAAGGGTCAATGATTTGCCTAATACATCAGCTAATTGAAGACTTAAAGTTAACAAAGCCTTTGCTTCCGGTGTTGCCCTCAAGGATTCATCTAACACCCACTTTTCATCCACACCACCCCAGCTACGTACGAAAATAACTGTGTTTTCAGTACCGCGTTCTGCTCGCCAAACTGCATTTGGATTATCGTTAGCATTAAGATGCGTAACAAGAACAGTGTCCTGATCAGGTAAGGTTTCTTCAAAATAGTTGAATACTAATAGGCTTTCCAATAGGAAGCGATTTGAAATTCTTCTTGCTAAAGGTTTAAACGTACTGTCAGTTTTTAAAATCAGACTTGCTAGTTGGCGCCAATCAGCGCCCATAATCTGTTCACCAGAAGGTAATGCGAGGAATGAATCCTTACAAGCTGCGTCTAGTAAATAATTATCAAGGGCAGGTTGGTCTTTTAAGTACACAACTGATTGTCCACGTTTTACTGTGTAAAGCGGCGGTTGTGCAATGTATAAATGTCCTCTTTTTAAAAGTTCAGGCATTTGTCTGTAGAAAAATGTTAATAATAGAGTGCGAATGTGACTACCATCAACGTCCGCATCGGTCATGATAACAATTTTGTGGTAACGAAGTTTTTCGGGGTTAAAATCTTCTTGACCAATACTGGTGCCCAAGGCGGTGATAATATTGCCGATTTGGTCATAGCCTATAATTTTATCAAAACGGGCTCTTTCCACATTTAGAATTTTTCCACGAATTGGTAGAATAGCTTGATAGTTTCTATTACGCCCACCTTTTGCAGTACCACCCGCTGAGTCTCCCTCAACGATGAATAGTTCGCATTTTGATGGATCACGTTCTTGACAGTCTGCTAGCTTTCCAGGAAGAGATGCAATATCAAGCGCACCCTTACGACGAGTAAGCTCGCGAGCTTTGCGTGCCGCTTCACGTGCAGCTGCAGCTTCTACAACTTTTCCTACAATACTTTTTGCATGAGTTGGATTCTCTTCAAACCATTGCTCAAGTGCTTGACCAACAACTGACTCAACAACTGGGCGAACTTCTGATGAAATTAGCTTATCTTTTGTTTGTGATGAAAATTTAGGGTCCGGCACTTTTACTGATAAAACAGCGCTTAAACCTTCACGAATGTCATCACCTGTAATTGACAGTTTTGAGTCTTTTTTACCTTGGGGAGTAGCAGCAATATAGTTTCCAACAACTCTAGTTAATGCGCCACGAAAACCAGCCAAATGGGTTCCACCGTCGCGTTGTGGAATATTATTTGTGAAACAAAGAGTGTTTTCATGATAGCTATCAGTCCATTCCATAGCTACTTCAATAGTCATTGCGTCAACTACCTGACTGCAATACAAAGGTTTGTCGTGAAGTGTATTTTTTGCTTTATCAATATATTTAACGAATTCAATGAGTCCGCCTTCATAATACAAGACAGTTTCGTAAAAATGATCAGGGCGTTCATCACGTAGCGTAATATGTACACCCGAATTCAAAAATGCTAATTCACGTAACCGATGTTCAATAGTAGGCCTATCAAACACAATTGCCGAAAAAGTTTCTAAAGAAGGAAGGAAACGAACTTTTGTACCTTTTTTACCTTCTGCAGAACCAATAAGCTCTAGTGATCCTTCTGGAACACCATGCTTAAAACGCAAAAAATACTTTTTATCATTTCGATAAATTGTTAAGTCTAAAAATTCGGACAAAGCGTTCACAACAGAAACACCAACACCGTGCAGACCACCAGAAATCTTATAAGAATTTTGGTCAAATTTACCACCAGCATGAAGCTGAGTCATAATTACTTCTGCAGCAGAAACGCCCATTTCTTCATGAATATCAACAGGAATACCACGACCATTGTCGGTAACGCTTACTGACCCGTCGGCTTCAATAGTGATAGTAATGCGATCACAATGGCCAGCTAAAGCTTCGTCAACGGCGTTGTCGACAACTTCATATACCATATGATGTAACCCAGTACCGTCATCAGTGTCACCGATGTACATACCTGGGCGCTTACGAACAGCGTCTAACCCCTTTAAAACTTTAATAGAATCTGCGGTGTATTCTTCGTTTGGTATTGTATTTGGTGCGGTCATTAAACGGTCCTTACCTGACTATGGTCAACTTCAAAACTTTGTGCATAGGGGAGTATAGCTTCAAATGCATTTAGATGTGTTCCAGTAAAAAACACCTGCAACATACCTTTATTACTTGTTTGCTGTTGCAACCCTATGAGTTGTTCAAACAATAGCACACGATTAGCAAAATCTAAATGTGAAATAACATCATCGAATAATAAAATCACAGGAGTGTCTATATTTTCTAGAAGATACTTCAAAAATCCCATTAAAAATTTAGAAAGTAGCATTTTTTGCTCACCCGTTGAACATTTTTCTGCAAGTTGATTTTTGTGTGTGTAAAATACTTCCAAGTCGCTTCTATGAGGGCCAAATGTTGTCATTCCAGCTGCGCCATCGCGGGGGCGATTTTGTGAAAGCTGTTTTAAATAATAGTCTTTGGCATCGTCTTCGGTTTCTAAAAGCTCTGCTGCACCACGCATTGATGCTTTTAGTGATTCATCAAGTGGTAAAAGTTCTAAGAAACTGCTGCGGTTTTTTTGCATTTGAATGCCGGTACTTACAATATTTTCTTCAACGTTACTAATCCATGCGGCATCGGCATTCATCTCTAATAATCGTAATCGTTCTTTAGTTGAATGTTCATATGCTTTTAAAACGGCAGCATGTTCTGGCCACAGCACAAAAATCATTCTGTCAATAAAATGACGACGAACCGATGGCGTATCTAAAAATAGACGATCTGTTTCAGGCGTAAGCCAAAACAGTCGAAGAATATCATTTAGTATTTTCTGGCTTTTCAATGGTTCTTGATTCAAATGCCAAAGTCGTTTTTTCAAACCCACATCACTAACGCCTGTCCCAAGGGAATACCCATTCACAGTAATTGATGCAGCCCATGGGGAGATGGACTCTAGCTGTTGCAATTCCAACAGTTCGGCTTTTCGCAACCCTCGCCCCGGTGTAAATAGGGAAATTGCTTCTAAAACATTTGTTTTGCCGGCGCCATTAGGCCCTGAAAAAACCACAAAGGGTTTATTGATATCAATAATCAACTGGTTATAGCTTCTAAAAGACTGCAATTGTAAACGTTGAATCATATGTTAAATTGCTATTAAACGTATGCTTATCCTATAGCCTGTTTAAAAACTCGGCAAGATAGGGATTATTTTGTGTCTAGGGTAACGATATCTTTTAAATGCATGAGTGCATGTCTCGTGTCTGCGACTAAATAGTCAGGAAATTGTTTTTCTATAGCATCTCGCACTGCAGTTTGAAATGCTTCTGGGTTTGAGTAAAGATGCTTGAAATTTTGGTATTCTTGCATAAATGCAGCGGTTATAGCTGAGTTGTATACGCTAAGATTTGTAAAAGCCACGAATGACAACTGATCGTGCGGTCGATAAGTTACAGTTGTGGAAAATCCTGTAACTCCACCATCGTGCGTGAATACATCTCCATTAGAATATTTGGTCTTCATTACGCCGTAGCAATAATATGCTGTTGGATTTTCTGGATCCATTAATACGTGTTCCGTCAGCATTAATTCGGCAACTTCTTTGGGTAAAGTCTTACTATTATGCAGACTGTAATTCCAAATGACTAAATCGCCAACTGTGGAAACAATAGCTCCAGCACCGTTTAAAAAGGTATTATCATAATATTTTTCAACTTCAATCATCGGTGAATTTGGTTCAATGCCACAATTATAACCTCTGGCAAGGTTAGGATAATCACCAGATTCTTTCATTGTTTTTCCATTGCCAACTTCTGGCATGAAGGTTCTATACATACCTAGTGGAGTAAAAAAATTATCAGCTAAATATTTGCTTAAAATTTTTCCGCTTAACCGTGCAACAACTTCACTAAGTAAAAAATAACCAGAATTGCAATACTGACATTTTTCTCCTGGCTCAAAATTTAGTGGTTCATTTTTAAACATATTGGTTAGTCCAACTACAGAGATTGGGTTGCCAACAGCGCTTTGAAAACTTGGCAAGTCTGTATAAGAAGCAATACCTGAGGTGTGGGTTAATAAGTGATGTAACGTGACTTTGTCAGCCCACTCAGGAGCAGATCCGGTCCATATGGAATCCGTTTGCCGGTAGGTAATGTGAAAGAGGGGTATAGAGAGCTGCTTTTAGCGATTCAATAGATGGATTTTTGTGCCATAAGACGTGCAACAGTGCAGCAGCAGTAAATTGCTTTGTTATAGATGCTATAAAAAATTGAGTGTCTTTTGTACATAGCTGATTTGTTAAATGGTCAGCAATTCCAAACCCACTGGCATAAATAGTTTCTCCACCTTGTGCTACCGCAATTGCACCGTTCATAATATGTGCTTTTTGAAATTCTTGAATTTTTCTTGGTATTAATACCGTCACAAAAATATCCCCTGAATTTGCTTCAGTACTGCAAAGCAAAATTTTAAACGCTGATCAGTGTTTAGGCCATCACGTAAAAAGCTAATTTTCTGATCAGGACGTAGCTTAACATCAGCTAGTTTACGCGCTTCAAGTGAACCAATGTACGCCAATAAAGCCTCTGGTTTTGCAAATTCATTTTTATAAAAAGCAATGACAATGCCCTTTGGTCCAGCATCAATTTTTTCAATGTTTAAATGTTTGCATGCAATTTTAAGCTCAATAACTTTTAGCAAGTTTTCACACTCATTAGGAATTTTTCCAAAACGGTCTACCAGTTCGGCAGCGAATGCGTGCACTTCATTGACTGATTCTAATGTTGCTAGTCGTCTGTATAAACTTAAGCGCAAGCCTAGGTCAGCAACATAAGATTCTGGTATAAGCAATGAAAGTCCCAAATTCAGTTGAGGAATCCAATCCGTTGTTTGCACAACTGTGCGTTCCTGTTCTGCGCGAACTTGTAAAATGGCTTCGTGTAACAGGGTTTGGTATAGTTCAACGCCAACTTCTTTTATGTGGCCAGATTGTTCTTCACCAACAAGATTACCGGCACCACGAATGTCCATATCGTAGCTTGCCAATTTAAACCCTGCACCTAGTTGATCAAGGCTTTGCATGACCTCTAATCGTTTTTTTGCTGTGTCACTAATGATTACATCAGGGGGCAGGGTGAGGTAAGCGTAAGACTGAATTTTTGTGCGGCCCACGCGTCCGCGTAATTGGTAAAGTTGTGCTAGCCCAAAGCGATCAGCACGATGAATAATAATGGTATTTACCCAAGGCATATCAATGCCGGATTCTATTATATTGGTGGCAAGTAGTACTTCGTATTTTCTATCGCAAAAATCAGAAATAATGTCTTCTAATTCTGTTGCTGGTAATTGACCATGGGCGGTAGCAATACGAAAATCAGGCAGTAACGTTTCAAGAATTTCTTTTGATTTTTTAAGGTCTTCAATACGGGGTACCACGAAGAAACTCTGTCCGCCGCGGTGATATTCTCGCATCAATGCTTCTTTTATCACCACTCCATCAAACGGCATGGTAAAGGTGCGAATGCTCAAACGGTCAATTGGCGGCGTAGCAATTAAGCTTAGTTCACGAACACCAGTTAGTGCTAATTGCAAGGTGCGCGGAATTGGTGTTGCCGTTAGGGTTAGAATGTGAATATTTGGTTTTAGTTTTTTTAATTTTTCTTTTTGCTTAACACCGAAATGTTGTTCTTCATCAATAATAAGTAGTCCTAAGTCATGAAATTTTGTTTTGTCAGATAACACTGCATGGGTGGCAATCACAATTTTTGCATCACCATTGGTAATTTCAGCATGAGTACGTTTTGCATCTGCTGCCTTAACTAAACGTGAAAGCTGCGCAACACGAATACCAAAGCCATGAAAACGATTGGAAAAATTCTGAAAGTGCTGACGACATAATAATGTAGTAGGGGCTACAATAACAACTTGCTTGCCAGATGCTGCAACAGCAAAAGCAGCACGCAAAGCAATTTCAGTTTTTCCAAAACCAACATCTCCGCATACTAACCTATCCATAGGTTTACCCGATGATAAATCACCAAGCACTTCTTCAATGGCGCGAAGCTGATCATCAGTTTCAGGGTAGGGGAAGCGTGAGCAAAATTCATCGTAAACTTTGGGAGTTAAGAAAGTCTCCCCTTCTTGTAATGATCGTTCCGCTGCTAATTTGATTAGGTAGTCAGCAATGATCAATAAACGTTTCTTGACTCGTGCTTTTCGATTTTGCCAATTCGCAGTGCCTAAACGGTCTAGTTCAACCACCATGTCGTCAGAGCCATAGCGGCTTAAAAGCTCAAGGTTTTCAACGGGAAGGAATAGCTTGTTTTTATCAGCGTATTCTAGTAGTAAACAATCATGAGGGTGGTCGGCAACATCGACCGTTTGTAACCCCTGATACTTTGCGACACCATGTTCACGGTGCACAACATAATCGCCTAAATTTAATTCACTAAGGTCTTTGAATATGTTTGTATTTTTGCGCGCTTTTTGGATTTTACGTGAAATGCGTTCGCCCAAAATATCTTGTTCTGTAAGAACTATTTGATCGTGGGTTACAAACCCTTCATCTAACGGAAAAGTTAGAGAATAAATAGGTTTTTTTGAAGCATTTACAGGTGGCCATTCTGTGAGCGGCAGAATCTGCACGCTTCCGTTTTCTTTTAGCATTGCCTCAAGGCGAGACCGTGCGCCATCAGTTTGGGCAACAACGATCAATTGCTTATCAGGGTGCGTATTTTTTAAAGCGAATACATGCTCAAACAATTGTCCTTGCTGCCTTGATTGTTCAAAACTTGGGGCAGGGTTAATCGGTAATTGTGTTGCGCCTTCTGTATGGAATGGAGAAATTATCACATGATTTTTTTTTGTAAAATCATTCCAGGTCTTTTCATTCCAATAGACTATTTCAGGTGGCAATGGTTGGTATGTGTGATCTCCAAAAACAGGTGATACGCGCGCCTGATAGTATTCGTGAATTAAGGTGTGATGCTCTGAAAAAGTTTGAGATG
>Ga0247833_1005801_pt1 | contig 14112 bp, 15 predicted proteins | sample LaCruzMarch2015__7_FD_187117 | JGI IMG/M metagenome (GOLD analysis project Ga0247833, IMG submission 187117) | Freshwater microbial communities from meromictic Lake La Cruz, Castile-La Mancha, Spain - LaCruzMarch2015_8m | ecosystem: Environmental > Aquatic > Freshwater > Lake | place: Spain...
GAGGGCGATGCTCCGTCGGCGCCCACTTCTCCCGCGCGCCAGCGCGGCTTTGTCAAATGGATGGGTGCGGGGCTGCGCCCCGCAGAAGTCGGACGACACGGAGGTCGTCCCTCCAGTTTTATTACGAACGCGGCGCGTCAGCGCCCAGCGAAATCCCTTGGAGGGCGATGCTCCGTCGGCGCCCACTTCTCCCGCGCGCCAGCGCGGCTTTGTCGGTGATATGGGGGCGGGGCTGCGCCCCGCAGAAGTCGGACGACACGGAGGTCGTCCCTCCAGTTTTATTACGAACGCGGCGCGTCAGCGCCCAGCGAAATCCCTTGGAGGGCGATGCTCCGTCGGCGCCCACTTCTCCCGCGCGCCAGCGCGGATTTGTCGGTGATATGGGGGCGGGGCTGCGCCCCGCAGAAGTCGGACGACACGGAGGTCGTCCCTCCAGTTTTGTTACGAGCGCGGCGCGGGAGCAGAATGACGATTCCCGTTTGCCAAGACGCAATGGACTCGGATAGCTTCGCAGCATGTTCAGGAAAATTTTACAAGTAGCCGCTTCAACGATTTTATTTTTCACACACACCATCATGGCACAATCCGCACTTGAGAAGGGGCAGGCTTTCCTGGCTGAAAATGCAACCAAACCAGGCGTTCAAAAGACAGCGAGCGGCCTTCAATACCTGATCGTGAATCCTGGCGAGGGACGCAGTCCCAAGGCCACCGATACGGTGAAGGTGAATTACCGGGGCACTCTTCTCGACGGGACGGAATTCGATAGTTCCTACAAACGGAATGAACCGATCGAATTTCCCTTGAATGGAGTCATCAAGGGTTGGACGGAAGGTCTTCAGCTCATCAAGGAAGGCGGAAAAATCACGCTCTTCATTCCTTCGAACCTGGCGTATGGCCCTCGCGGAGCGGGTGGTGCGATCGGGCCGGATGAGACGCTCATTTTCGACGTCGAGCTGCTGAAGGTTCGTTGATTGCCAGGCGGAGGGAATCAGATGAGCTCCGCCGCGATTTCATCGGCTACCAAGCGTCCCTCACGGGTCAGGAAAACCCGCCCGTCGCGTTGCGTCACCAAGCCGTGCTGCACGAGAGCGGCGGCTTGTTTTTCAGGCAGCATGCTTTCAGGCACGCCGTCGCTGGTGCGGAGGGAAAAAGCGATTCTTTCCGCCCGTTGGGAGGCCTCATCAAGGCGCTCGACGAAGTCGAAGCGATCGCTCCCCGAGAGCATTCGCTTGGTGTAGTCCGCCGTATCGGCGACATTGCGCCGCCGCCAACCTGCTCGCGTGGAAAATGCGCTGGGCCCCAGACCGGCGTAGTCCGCACCTCGCCAGTAGCCGAGATTGTGCAGGCACTCGCGGCCGGCTCGCGCGTAGTTTGAGATTTCATACTGCGGGTAGCCCGCCGCCTCGAATTCCCCCATGGCGACCTCGAAAAAATCCGAGTCCCGGTCTTCCTGCGGCCCCATTTCACCCCGCTGGAAACGCTCAAAAAATTCCGTGTCCTCTTCGTAGGTGAGGCAGTAGGCGGAAATATGATCCGGCGCGAGTTTGATCGTTTGATGAATGGATGCGATCCACTGATCGCGGGTTTGGCCCGGCACTCCGAACATCAGGTCCAGATTGATATTGGTAACGCCCGCTTCCCGCAGGATGGCATAGCTCCGGGCCGCCTGGGCCGCCGAGTGCACGCGGCCGAGAGTTTTCAGCAGATCGTCGTCCCAGGATTGAACTCCCATGCTCACGCGATTGACACCCAGCGCAATCAAGGCTTCAGCCTTCTCATGCGAAACGGTGGCGGGGTTCATTTCGATGGTGAATTCCTCCACAGCGGAAAAGTCGATCCTTGCGCGTAAGCCACCGATGAGGAATTCCAACTTCGAGGTCGAAAGTGCCGTGGGTGTGCCTCCGCCGAAAAAAATGGTCCTCGGCCGCAAACCTTCCGCCTCGAATTCCGCTTCAATGAGAACAGCGTCCAAAAACGCCTGTGTTTTGTTCCGGTCGCTCGCCTCTTTGTAAAAACTGCAATACGGACAGACCTTCGGACAAAAGGGAATGTGGACGTAGAGATGCTGAACCATCAGGGAGTGCAGCGTCTCAGCGAAAATGAATTTTCACGGCGCCCTTGGCTTGAAGGCTATCGGAGAGCGTGGCAGTCGACGCTCCGGGAGATTTCGACACCTCGCCAGTGAGGGCATTTTTAAGCGCATCCTCCACGAGTTGGGCACAGTGGATTTTCATGGGAGGAAGCGGGCCAAGTGGCTCCGAGAGGGCTTCACCCGACATGGCCAGGGCCTCTCCGGGAGTTTTTCCCTTGATGAGTTCCGTGGCCATGCTGGCCACGGCGATGGCAGTTTGGCAGCCGAAGGATTGGAAGGTGGCCTTGTCGATCACCCGCTTGCCGCCCTCTTCCCGAAATTTGATCCACATGCGCAGCATATCGCCGCAATCGGCCCCGCCGGCGGTTCCCACCGCGTCCGCGCCGGTCATTTCGCCCAGATTGCTGGGATTGCGGATAGCGTCGTCGATTTTTTCCTGTGTGTTCATTCGGTCGTGTAGCGTGGCAAAGTGGGATCGACCTCGCAACTCCACGCATCGATGCCACCACGAAGAGCGCGAATGTTTGTGAAGGCATGGCCGGTGAAGTAGGCGGCGGCATCAAGACTGCGATGGCCTGTATGGTCCACGATAATGATCCAAGCGTCCTTGGCCCAAGTGCCCATGACATCCTGAATAAAATCCTGTCCCATGAATTGGGATCCGGGGATGTGGACCGCGTCGAATTCCTCTCTCGTCCGGATATCCAGCAAGCTGGCTCCTGCGTTTCGCATGGCCGCTTCGGCTTCGACCGGGGAGATGAAAACCCTCTCGTCGGCTTCGTGGGATTCCAGAATGCGCGAGATGGCTTCCGAGGGATCGATGCCGTCATTTCTTAGGCAGACACCTTCCAGCGTTTCCTCAGGTTGGAAACCGCAACTGGCGCAACCGCCAATATGGTAATGGCGAAAGAGGGCCCGCTGGGCGCCTGGGCACTGCTCCAGAAGTTCCCGCATCGTGGTCTGTGGCGAAATCGTCATGGAGCGAAAGGTTAGGCCCTTTTCAGAGATGCGCCACGGATTTTTCAGGGGGAATAGCGCCCCACGACATCGGAATAAACATCCATGAGTCGTGAAAAAACCGTCTTCCAAGAATAGCGTCCGCGCGCCTCCTCACTCGCGCGCAGGCCGGCTGCACGCAGGTCGATAGTGAATTTGCTTTCGATGGCTTCGGCCAAGGCGGCGGGGGTATTTTCGGTGGCCCACTGCTTCTGGTCGGAAAAAATAATGCGATCCATGTAACTCCCCTTGATTCCCACCACAGGTGTTCCACTGGCCTGGCTCTCGAGGGCAACGAGGCCGAAGGTTTCCTGCACGCCGGGATGCACGAAGAGATCGGCTGAGCGATAGATTCGAGCCAACTCGGCAGGGTCTGAACAATAGGGCATCCAATGAACACCGGGCGCTTGCTTTTGAAGTTCGATCAAAGACGGGCGCTGCGTGCCGTCGCCCAGACAAAGAAGCTCGTAGGGCTCGGATGAGCGGGAACGCAGTCGCGTGAAGGCATCGAAGAGCGTTCGGACATTTTTCTCTGTGGCGAGACGGCCCACATAAAGAAGAAGGCGCGCATCCCGGGAAATACCCATTTTTTCTCGGGTGGCGTCGCTGTCGGCAGGCTCGGGGCGGAAAATCTCGTCATCGACTCCCAGATCGACGGTGTGAGTATTTTCAACGCCCCAACTTCCGAGCAACTTGGCCAACACGGGGCTGGGAACAAAGGTGCACTCGAATCTGTTGTAGAGCGTCGCGACATATTTGCGGCAGGTCTCCTCGGCAATCGTCACCGCGAGCGGCCCCAGGAACTTGCCCACAGTGCGCAGTATCGATTCCGAAAAGTGCGAGTGGTAGAAACCGACGGTGGGAATATCGAGTCCCCTCCCCGATGCGACGGCCTTCCAGGCGACTTGGTAGGGATCGCCGGATTCGATGATATCGGGCCTTTCCTTTTCCAAGACCTCTTCCACGAGGTGAAGCTTGGTGAGCACGCGGTAGCGCGAGGTGCGGGAAAGCAACTGCGATGCGATCGTGTAGACGCGAATCTGGCCATCGCCGCTTGATTCGGTTTTTTCACCAGGAACAATGACCACATGCTGGCAGTCTGGCCTGTGTCGGCGCAGAAACGCACTTTTCTGCTCGATGTAGCGGCGGACGCCACCGCTGACAGGCGAGTAGAACTGCGTGAGGTCGCAAATTTTCAAAAGAGGAGGCGTTTATTCAGAATCCGCCAGCCAGCGCTCAGCCTCAATCGCCGCTGCACACCCTTGGCCAGCAGCGGTAATAGCTTGGCGATAAACATGGTCAGCAACATCTCCGGCAGCAAAAACCCCAGGCACATTGGTGCGGGTGCCAGTGGTTTGAACCAGATAGCCATTCGAGTCGGTGGTGAGGCTTTGCCGGAACGGGGCGGTATTCGGCTCGTGGCCGATGGCGACAAAAACGCATTTGAGAGCCAGCTCCGACGTCTCTCCCGTGAGCACATTCTTCACATGAACCCCGCTCACCTCGCCGGATGCGTCCGTGATATAGCCGGTCACAAGCGAATTCCAGACGAGTTTGATTTTGGGATTTGCCAGCGCGCGGTCGGCCATGATTTTGGAAGCACGGAGGCTGTCGCGGCGGTGAATCAGATAAACCTCGGAGGCAAAGCGCGTGAGGAAGGTCGCCTCTTCGCAGGCCGAGTCGCCACCGCCGACCACGCAGACTGGAACATTGCGGTAAAACGCGCCGTCGCAGGTCGCGCAGGAGGTCAGTCCATGCCCGATGAGCGCATTCTCCCCCTCGATGCCGATGTAGCGCGGGGAGGCTCCGCTCGCGATGATGAGGGCCTTTGTTTCCATCCAGGAGCCATCCACTTTGATGCGATGAGGCGTGCCGGGCTCGAATTCCTCGACAACACCATACTTGAAACGAGAGCCGAATTTTTCCGCTTGCTGATGCATGCGCTGAACCAATTCCGGCCCGTCCACGCCTTCGGGAAAGCCTGGAAAATTTTCCACGGCCGTCGTGGTGGTCAGCTGTCCTCCGGGCATGCGTCCTTCGAGAACGAGCGGTGTGAGATTGGCGCGGGCGGTGTAAATTGCGGCTGTGAGTCCGGCACAACCGGTGCCGACAATGATGACATTTTCCATAAGCGGACGCAGTAAACACAAACCCCCGCCTGTTGCGAATGGAATAATTTCGAACAGGCGAAGTCTGGAGGACTCGGAAAAGAGACATCAATTTTGGAGTGTCATGAGAGATTTCGACCTCTAAAATGCCGGGATGTCACAAATCACGATGTCCCAAAAAATGGACACGATCCGCCAATCCATCGAGAGCGGTTCGGCGACCCCTGAGTTGTCAGAGGCGTATCAGGAATGGAAATCCCTGAACGGCCGCCTGCAGGCGCTGGGCGAAACCGAGAAATACTATCTCAAGGCGATGAATTGCCCGCACCATCACCGCATTTTCGCGGCGGAACCCCGGAGCTACCGCGACCTGCCGCTGCGCCTGGCGGAGTATGGATGCTGCTACCGCTATGAACAAAGCGGCGAGCTTTTCGGTCTCATGCGCGTGCGTTCGCTAAACATGAACGATGCCCACATTTATTGCACGGAGGAGCAATTCGCTGCAGAATTCCGCGCCGTCAACGAGATGTATATCGAATACTTCAAGGTTTTCGGATTGGAGAAATACCAGATGCGCTTTTCCACGCATGACCCTGAAAAGCTGGGTCAGAAATTTGTGAACGAGCCGGAGCTTTGGAAAAAGACCGAGGACATGGTGCGGGATGTTCTCGTCGAGAGCGGCATCAATTTCGTGGAAGTGCCGAACGAAGCGGCCTTCTACGGGCCAAAAATCGATGTGCAGGTCTGGAGCGCCATCGGCCGTGAATTCACCATTGCCACAAACCAGGTCGATTTCGCCGTGCCCGCCAAGTTCGGACTGCATTATCGCGACCGAGACAACACCGAGAAGACGCCACTCTGCATCCATCGCGCGCCCCTGGGCACGCACGAGCGCTTCATTGGATTTCTCATCGAACACTACGCCGGCAACTTCCCCCTCTGGCTTGCTCCCGAGCAGGTGCGCGTCATCACTCTCAACAACGATCCCGCCTTGATTGCCTATGCAGAACCCATCGTCAGCGAACTCCGCAAGCAGATGGTCCGCGCCGAGGCGGATTTCGGTGCCGATCCTGTGAAGGCCAAGATCGCCGACGCCGAAAAGGCCCGTGTCCACACCATGTTGGTGATCGGCCACCGCGACATGGAGTCCGGCAATGTGAGCGTTCGCTTGCATGGAAAAGGCAACATCGGCGCCAAGCCGGTTGCCGAGGCCACAGCGGACATCCTCGCCTCCATCCGCGAACGCCGCGCCTGATTGGCTCGGTGTTTTCGCTTGTCACCCAACCCACCTGTCTCAAAGTAACACACTCATTTTATGCCAAACACGATTCTCGTCGGCGCCCAGTGGGGCGATGAAGGAAAAGGAAAAATTATCGACTTCCTCACGGATGAAGCCGACATCGTCGTCCGCAGCCAGGGCGGCAACAATGCCGGTCATACGATTGTCATTGGCGGTGAAAAATATGTCCTCCATCTGATTCCCTCCGGCATCCTCCGGAAATCCAAAACCTGCGTCATCGGAAATGGTGTCGTCCTCGACCCCGTGGCGCTCGTTGTCGAAATCGAAGGCCTCCGCAAACGCGGCGTGAAGGTTGAGAAAAACTTGCTCATCAGCGACACAGCGCACCTCGTTCTTCCTTACCATCAGGCCCTCGACGGCCTGCGCGAAACGCAAAAAGGCTCCAAAAAAATCGGCACCACCAAGCGTGGCATCGGTCCGGCCTATGCCGACAAGGCCTCGCGCACCGGGCTTCGCACCGGCGACCTTCTGAGACCCGATGTGCTGAAGGAAAAACTTACCCAGCGCATCAAGGAAAACAACGCCCTCCTCAAGATCCTCGGCGCCCCAACGCTAAATGCGAAAAAGATCATCAATGACACCCTGGCGGCGGCGGAAATGCTGAGCCCGTTCATTACCAACACCGTCATATTCCTGCACCGCGCCCTGGAGCTGAAGACCAACATGCTCTTCGAAGGAGCCCAGGGAACCTTTCTCGATATCGACCACGGGACCTACCCCTACGTCACCAGCTCCAACACCACGTCCGGCGGAGCCTGCACCGGCAGTGGCGTGCCTCCGCACCGCATTGACAAGGTCATGGGCGTCCTCAAAGCCTACACCACGCGCGTCGGAGAGGGACCATTCACCACCGAAGACGATGCGCTCGGCGACCGCTTCCATGGGATGGGCCGCGAATTCGGAGCCACCACCGGCCGCGCCCGGCGTTGCGGATGGTTCGATGCCGTTTCAACTCGATATTCTGTGATTTTGAATGGCATCGATGAGCTTGCCATCACGAACCTCGATGGCCTCGACGGTGTGGAAACCATAAAGCTGTGCATCGCCTACCGCCTCGATGGCAAAGTGCTGGACTTTCCTCCGACCGACTCCGAGCACCTGTCCCGCTGCGAACCCATTTACATCGAGATGCCCGGGTGGTTGAAATCCACTGAGAAGGCCAAGAAGTTCTCCGACCTGCCACCCAAAGCCCGCGCCTATGTGAAGAAAATCGCGGAACTCACGGGAGCCAAGCTCTCCATCGTGAGCATCGGGCCAGCCCGCGCACAGACGATTCGACTCTGATTGTGAGCAACACCCCCAAGCATGTCGCCATCATCATGGATGGAAACGGCCGATGGGCCCAGCAGCGGGGACTCCCCCGGCTCGCTGGCCACGAAGCCGGCTCGAAATCCATCGAACGCTGCGTGCAGGCCTGCTTGGACACCGGTGTGCAGTATCTCACGCTGTATGCGTTTTCCTCGGAGAACTGGAAACGCCCGGCCCTGGAAGTCAACGGCCTCATGCTTCTGCTTGAAAACTTCCTCAACCAAAAGCGCGACGAGATGGTCCGTGAGGGCATTCGACTCCACCACATCGGCCGCATCCACCAACTCCCGAGTGTCTGCCAGCGCAAGTTGCGCGAGGTTACGGAGGCCACAGCCTCGAATACCAAACTCCATTTCACCCTCGCCCTGAGCTACAGCGGACGCAGCGAAATCCTCGATGCCGTGCAGTCTCTGGCGCGCGACGCAGCCGCAGGAAAACTGGATCCGGAGGCCATTACACCGGAACTTTTCGAGTCCCACCTGAACACGACGGGCACTCCAGACCCCGATCTCCTCATTCGCACTTCGGGCGAAATGCGCATTTCCAACTTTCTGCTCTGGCAACTGAGCTACACGGAGATCCATGTGACGAAGAAATTCTGGCCCGACTTTGGCCGCGACGATTTCCTTGCAGCGTTGGATGATTACAAATCCCGTTCCCGCCGCTTTGGAGGAGTCTGAGAAGACCGTGAGCGCGACAGTTTCAGAGCAAATCACCAACATCGCCGCCTATCGCTTCGCCGAGTTGAGCGATCTCAAACCCCTTCGCGAGCGCCTCATGGGACTCTGCCGGGAGCAATCCCTCAAAGGCACGATTCTCCTGAGCACCGAAGGCATCAACCTTTTCGTGGCCGGCTCGGCGACTGGCATCGACTCTCTCCTTAGCGCACTGCGCGAGCTTCCCGGACTTGAGGGTTTAGCCCCGAAGGTCAGCTTGAGTGAAGACCAACCCTTTTCTCGAATGCTTGTGAGGATCAAGAAGGAGATCATCGCCTTCGGTGTCGAAGGCATCCACCCAGCCCGCAGAACTTCTCCCAAACTGCCTGCCGCCACCCTCAAGCAATGGCTCGATGAGGGTCGCAAGATCACGCTCCTCGACACCCGCAACGACTACGAAATCAAACTCGGCACATTTCGCGGCGCGCTCCCGGCCGGCATCGACCATTTCCGGGATTTTCCCCAAGCGGTCGCCAAACTTCCCGAATCCCTCAAAGACGAGCCTGTGGTGATGTTCTGCACCGGCGGCATTCGCTGTGAAAAGGCGGGCCCTTACATGGAAAGCCAGGGCTTTCGGAACATCCATCAACTCGATGGAGGCATCCTGAAATACTTTGAAGACTGCGGGGGTGCCCACTACGACGGCGAATGTTTTGTCTTCGACCAGCGCGTCGGCGTGGACCCCGCCCTGCGCGAGACGGATTCCTCCCAATGCTTCAACTGCATCTCCCCGCTCACGGCAGAAGACCAGAGCGATCCGCGCTATGTGGCCGGGAGGTCATGTCCGTTTTGCTTCAAATCGCCGGAAGAGGAAATGGCGATTCGAATTGCAGCGCGCGAGGAGGCGATTCGAAAAGCCACCACTCCCCTGCCCGGCAGCACGCCGCGCGACAACTTCCGCCCGATTGAGATTCCGCCGGAATACCATGGCACCCCCATCCTTGAAGCAATAACAGGCATCTTCAGCCACATTCCTCACGAGGATTGGGTCAGGACTTTTGAAAATTCCTGCCTTCTCGATTCCGCCTACCATCCCGTCCAGCCAACCCGCATCGCGCAGGCGGGGGAGCGATTTTATCGGAAAAAACCGACTGATGTGGAACCGGAGGTGAATGCCGATATTCGAATCCTCCATGAGGATGAGGCGATGATCGTCATCAACAAGCCGGCCCCTCTGCCCATTCACCCGAGCGGTCGATTCAACCGCAACACGCTCCAAGCGATCTTGCAGACGGTTTACCATCCGCAGAAGCCACGCCCGGCCCACCGCTTGGACGCGAACACGAGTGGACTGATTGTTTTCACCCGCACCCGGCATTTTGCCAAGTTCGTTCAGCCACAATTCGAGCGCGGCGAAGTCGAGAAAACCTACATTGCGCGGGTGGTTGGAAATCCGGTTGAAGACACTTTTTTCTGCGATGCGCCGATTGGTGACGAGCCTGTCGTGGCAGGGGCCCGCCAGATCGATACGGCAAACGGCCTTCCCGCCCGCACGGAATTCCGCGTGATCCGCAGAGACTCCGACGGCACCGCTTTGCTGGAAGTTCGTCCCCTCACCGGCCGCACGAACCAGATTCGTCTGCACCTCTGGCATCTTGGTTTTCCGATCTGCGGCGATCCGGTGTATTTGCCGGGAAATGCTCTTGGCCACCGCCAGACACTCGCTCCCGGAAATCCTCCGCTTTGCCTGCATGCCTGGAAGCTGACTTTCCGGCATCCTCTCACCAAAGAGGCCACGACCTTTGAAGCCCCGACTCCGGCCTGGAGCCTGGAACCGCTCGCTTAGACAAAAATCAAACCGGTAGATCGCCGTATTCGAGCAAATGGGCTTCGGCAATGGTTCGCAATGACTCCTCGGAGGTCACTTGCTGGAGCCGTTCCCGAAGACGGGCGCCTCCCGGGAGCCCTCGTGTATAGGACATGAAGCGCGCCCGCATGGAGCGGATAGCAAGCTCCTCCTTGCCGCCCCACCACTCGATCTCGCGGCGTGTGTGCTCGAAGATAAACTCCCATTTTACTCCCAGAGTCACCACTTCCGGAGTGCCGCCGCCATCCATCGCCGAACGGATTTCGCGAAAGATCCAGGGATGGCACATCGCGGCGCGACCGATCATCAGGCCCGAGACATTTGTTTGCTTGAGCCGCTGGAGCGCGACGGCGGCGGAATCGATGTCGCCATTCCCAATCACCGGGATTTTCACCGCATCGGCAACGGCTCCGATGACCTGCCAATCCGCCTCGCCCGTGTAGCCCTGCTCCTTGGTGCGTCCATGCACGGCGAGACGGGAGATCCCCTCGCCTTCGAGAATGCGGGCGGTTTCGAGCGCATTGACCGAGCGGGAATCCCACCCGATGCGGATTTTCGCCGTGACCGGCAAACTTCCCGCCGCGGCGACGACTTCGCGGGCCACTCTCGACAGGAGCGGGCAGTCCTTGAGCAAGGCCGAGCCTCCGTTGCGGGAGACGACTTTGTTGACCGGACAACCGAAATTGAGGTCGATGAAGTCTGGCGAAACCCAGTCCGCAACCGCTTTCACGGCTTCCGCAAGACGCGCCGGGTCTGCTCCGAAAAGCTGGATGCCAAGCGGACGCTCCACAGGCAGGAATTCCAGATAACGGCGTGTGCGCTCGTTCCGGTGGAGGATTCCCTCGGCGGAGACAAACTCTGTTGTGAGGACATCCGCCCCCAAGTCTTTGCAGAGGCTGCGAAAAACGGTGTTCGTCACCCCCGCCATGGGGGCGAGGAAAAGAAGCGGCCCTGACGGCATATCAGGCTCCGTGCTCCAAAAGGGCACCCACCTCTTGCTGAACCTGCGGGATTTGGTCAAAGCTCAGGTGAGGATTTGCGATCACTATCGTCTCACCCGTGACCACATGTTCGTAAACGAGCATGTCGCCATCGCGACTCTGGACAGGGCGGAGCATTTTTTTGCGCTCCAGCATGAGCGCCAGAATGTAGCAGGCGTTTTTGCGGGAGGGATTGTTTTCCCCGATGAAACGGCGCAGAAGCCCCTCGGCATCGTCCTTCGCCAGGGTCTCTGGAGCGGCGGCGGCTGGCGGCTCGTATTTCGAACGCCAGAATGAAAATGGCTGGATGTTGTCATTCCGTCCTTTCCAGGCCTCCTCGCAAAGATCCTCGCGACGAAATCCATCCCCCTCGCGAATCAGAAGCGTGTAAAAGTGGTCCCCCTCTGAAAACTCGTATCCCGTGCGGGCGCAAGTGTGAGCGCGTGATTTGATCTCCCAGTCGGCTTGCATCATGACAGTCCAGGTATTTTGAATTTTGGCATTTCGCGGTTTGTTGATCTCATCCAGAGAAGAACCAGCCCCACGACAAAGAAAGCAATCATCGGCCCCCAGGCTGCCGTGAAGGGCGACACGCGCCCGCCCTTGCCAAGGGCGACGAAGAGACTGCTGAAAAAGACCAGAGAAAAGAAAAGGCCAATCGCCAGAGCGACGCCGCCCAGAACCCCGCGCCGCGAGTAAACGATCCCACAGGGGGCCGCCACAAAGATCACAAGAAAGCAAACAACGGGCATGGCCCAGCGGTAGTGCCAGTGCGTGCGATAGGCGGCCAAGCGATTTTCGGGAAAGTCGGCGTTGTATTGCAGGTAGTCATTCAATTCCGGCACGGAGAGGAAATCCGCATTAAGCATGGAACTCGAAATGCGCCAAGGCGTCTCCGACCAGCCATCGATAGCTATGTTGCCCGGCATTTCGCTTTTCAAAATATTACCCTCTGTATCCATCTCCACATGTTTGCCGCCGATCAGTATCCATCGAGCCATGAGCGGATCGAAAACCGCCTCCCTCGCATACCATTGCTGGAGGATATTCCCTTCGGCATCTTGTTGGATGATTTGCACATCCTGAATGCGCTCGCCGCGCAGCGACATGCGGGCCACAAACCAGGTGCGATACTCCTCACGGTTGCGAAAGAGGTGGCCCTTGATGTTTTTGTCGCTCTTTTTTCCGCGCTTGATGTCTCCGACGATGACTTTTTTCATGCCGGTCGCATGGGGCGCCCCCTCGTAGTTAAAAAAGGCGGTCACGCCCGTGAGAAGCACTCCAACGAACAATAAAGGCGTAAGAATCCGGAAGATGCTCCGCCCCGCGCCCAGCATGGAGATGATCTCGTTCGACCGCGACATGCCCGCCAGCGAGTGGAGCAAAGCCAGCAGTGTGGCCAATGGTAGGGCAATGACGATGATTTCCGGAACCTGCGAGGCGTAGTAGTCGATAAGTGCCTCGGCGGACGCCTGCCCCTGAATGAAATCCTGCAGATTGTCGGCGAGGTCGAAAATGAACCAAATGCCTATGAAACCAGCAAAGCAGTAAAAAAATGGAACGGAAAATTTCCGCAAAACATAACGATCAAGGGTAGTCATCTTGCAAAGGGCGAAGCCTATCTTCGCAGCGGGGCGGCGTCAACGGTCGGGCAGGGCGACTTCTTCCCTCCGCAAAGGTGCCCGGCATGGTGATCAGGCTTGGCTCTCCACCTCATGGATGACCGCATCCAAGAGGCTGCGCTTCAGATGCAGCATGGATTGAGCCGTCAACGCCCGCAGCAGGGCGAGAACTTCCGGCTTCGTCCGCTGCCGCCTGCGGATGGCACGCATGAGGATGTCGATGGTTCCGTGGGTGGCGATCCCAAGATTTCCCGCCGCCAGACGCGCCGCCGTATCATCCGTCAGCAGCAGGCCTGGGCGATTTTCCAGCGCCACACGCAAGGCCTCCCACTCTCCCGTATGCAGACTCAGCACTTGGGCCAACGCTTCCAGCGCGGGTGGTTCCGGGACTGTCGGCGAAACACGCCGTAGCCTCACGGAAGGATGGGTGAGAGCACTGGGCCGATGCTGCCGCACTTCCCGCCATACCGCCTCCGGCACCAGCACTTCAGAAAAGTCCGAGAGCAGGTCCATACAGCCCAACTCATCCAAGTGGATCAGCGGCCCTGCATCACAAACCACCAGTGGCATTTTTTGGTCAGTCGTTGCCACGCAGACCCCATTGCACATCACTCATGACCATGGCCTCCGACACACGCGCGGAGTGAGACTCCAGGAAACGCCGCAAGGCATCCGCCAGCAGTTCATTGAAATCGGAGGCCCACCCTTCTTGAACAAATGCGAGCGCACGCGCTGTCAACTCAGGCGGGAGCTCAGCTTGAATGGTGGTTTTTGTCATAAGGTTATCATAGCACGAAGGCTGGGAAGCGGAAGCCCCAGTTGCCGCAGATGTCCGATGTGGAAGTGGCTAAACTTGCCGAGCAGAGCCCCCTCGGCCTCGGCATAGCACGGGTTGAACTCCCTCACACCCTTGCCGCGCGGTTACCGCAAGGCAAAGTCGGTGTAGCGTCGAGCAGGTCCTCGAAGACATCACCGCGCGAACTGAGCAGGAGGCATCCCAGAGACAGGCATGTTTACCGCATGGCAATCGGCTCGCTTTTGAAAATAAACTTAAATTTATTTTTTAAATTCACTCATTTCGTAGAGGAAAGCGAACTTGTCCCTTCCGCCCCGACAAAGACCACTTCGCACCCGGACTTCGAGGCGAGCTCCTGAACTTTTTCACGGAGCAGGTCCTCGGCGC
>Ga0247833_1005807_pt1 | contig 14096 bp, 12 predicted proteins | sample LaCruzMarch2015__7_FD_187117 | JGI IMG/M metagenome (GOLD analysis project Ga0247833, IMG submission 187117) | Freshwater microbial communities from meromictic Lake La Cruz, Castile-La Mancha, Spain - LaCruzMarch2015_8m | ecosystem: Environmental > Aquatic > Freshwater > Lake | place: Spain...
TGGAACGGCGCGGCATCGCGCCGGCGATGGCGATCCTCGACGGCGTGCTCCAGAGCGACGGCGTGTACGACCTCGACCCCGCGCTCGTGCAGCAGTGGGTCGCGATGACGCACGCGGCCGGTGGCCTGTGGGTGGCCGACGAGGTGCAGGGCGGCCACGGCCGCACCGGCGAGGCGATGTGGTCGTTCGAACGGTTCGGCATCGAGCCCGACTTCGTCACGCTCGGCAAGCCGATGGGCAACGGCCATCCCGTCGCGGCCGTCATCACCCGGCGCGAGATCGCCGAGCGGATGGCCGAACACACCGTCTTCTTCTCGACCTTCGGTGGCAACCAGGTGTCGGTCGCCGCAGCGCACGCCGTCCTCGACGTCATCGCCGACGAACAGGTCCTGCCTCGTGTGGTCGAAGCCGGCGAAGCCCTGCGCGCCGAGGTCCGAGCGGTGGTCGAGCCGTTCGACTGCGTCGGAGACGTGCGCGGCATGGGTCTGGCGAATGCGATCGAGCTCGTCACCGATCGGGCGACCAAGCAGCCCGACCCGGCGATGGCCAAGGCCGTGCGCAACGGCCTCCGCCATCAGGGCGCACTCGTCGGCACCACCGGCCGCGACGTCAACATCCTCAAGGTGCGGCCGCCGCTCGCGTTCACAGCCCACCACGCCCCGCTGTTCGCCGCCGCGCTCGAGGCCACGCTGCACGAACTTTGTCGCTGAGGTGTCGCCCAGCGACACCTCAGCGACAAAGTTCCGTCACCAGCTGATCTCGATCTCGATCTCCGACCCGTCGCCGCCGATCTCGATCTCGAGCTTCAACTCGATCTCGTCGGGCACACGCACCGAGTAGCGAAGGCCCTCGCGCACGAACTCGACCTGGTTGTGCCGCGAGAGCTGATCGGCCAGCTCGCGCAGCTGTGCAGCCGCTGCCTCACGCCGCATCATCCGGGTCTCGCTCAATTCCATCAACTCGTCGCCCATCGGCCCTCCATCGTCGTGGTGTCGGTACGTCACCGACCACCCTGATTCTCGCCGATGCGCGGCACCGTGTCGTGGTCAGGTGGTCGACAGCCGGAGCGCCGTCAGGCCGCGGAGCACGAACGTGGGGTGGTACACCGGTTCGGCTGCAAGCTGGACGTCGGGGAAGCGATGCACCAGCTGCGCCACCGACACTTCGAGCTCGAGCCGGGCCAGCGGTGCCCCGATGCAGAAGTGGATGCCACCGCCGAAGCCGACGTGTGCCGTGTCGCCGCGGCCGACGTCGAACCGGGCCGCGTCGGCAAAGCGACGAGGGTCGCGGTTGGCTGCGCCGAACAGCATCGCGACCTCGGCGCCGAGGGGGATGACCTGCCCGGCGATCTCGATATCGCGCTCGAGTGCCCAGCGCTCGAACAGCTGCAGCGGGGCGTCCCACCGGATCATGTCCTCGATCGCCGTGCGGGGCGCGACCTCGCCGCTGGTCAGCCGCTGCCACTGGTCGCGGTGCAGCATCATCGCCCGCATCCCGTTCGCGAGCGAGTTCACGGTCGCCTCGTGCCCGGCCTCGAGCAGCACCATCGCGGTGCAGGTGATCTCGTCCTCGCTGAGCACATCACCCTCGTCCTCGACGGCGGCGAGCTCGCTGATGAGCGAACCGTCCGGGTTCGCTCGCTTCTCGGCGATGAGGGCCCGGGTGTAGTCGATGAACTCGCCCGCCGCGTCGTCAGCCGCGATCTTGAGCGCCTCGGGCGTGTTGAGCTCGTACATCTTCACGATCGCATGCGACCAGTCGAGCAGCCGTTGCGTGTCGGCACGCGGCACGCCCAGCATCCCGCAGATGACCGCCACCGAGAACGGCTGTGCAAAGTGGGCGATGAGGTCGAACTCACCACGGGCGGCGCAGTCGTCGAGCAGTTCGCCGGCCACCTGCTCGATCGTCGGTCGCAACGCATCGACCGCGCGGGGTGTGAACACCTTGGTCACCAGCCGGCGCAGACGAGTGTGGTCCGGCGGCTCGAGCGACAGCAGCGACCAGCGCTCGTGCTGGTGGAAGCGGCTCCAGCGCGGGTCGGGCTCGGGACGGCCCAGCTCCTCGTGGGTGTAGCGGTGCGTGTAGCCACGGCCGAGCCGACGGTCGCGCAACGTCTCGTGCACCTCGGCGAACCGCGTGAGGATCCACTGGTCGGACCGCTCGTCGTAGAAGATCGGAGTGGCCTCGCGCAGCTCGTCGAGCACCGGGTACGGCCACTGCACGAACGCCGGATCGGTGACGTCGAAGCGGGCGATCAGGTCGGCGAGCATGCAGTCAGTCTGACGCGACCGGCCACCGAGCGTGCACGGTGCGGGGCTTGCGGAAGATGACGCCGCTCGCCACGGCCGGCGCCGCCAGCTCGATGCCCGGCAACAGGTCGAGCACCGCCTCGAGTGCGGCCCGCGTCTCCATGCGGGCGAGCTGCGCACCGATGCACGCGTGCGGACCCTGTGCGAACGACAGATGGGGCCGCGTGCTCGATCGGACGATGTCGAACTCGTCGGGGCGCTCGTACACGGCCGGGTCGCGGTTCGCGCCCGAGAGCGACACGACCACCAGATCACCGCGGCGGATGCGCGCCCCGGCCAGGTCGACATCGGCAGTCGCGTAGCGATCGACACGTGCGGCGGCCGGCTCGAGGCGCAACGACTCCTCCACGGCAGCATCGGCCAGACCGGGCTCGCGGCGCACGGCATCGAGCTGCTCGGGGTGCGAGAGCAGGTGCCACAGCAGTGACGTCGTCATCCCCTCGCTCGTCTCGATGCCGCCGAACAGGAACACCGCTGCGTTCGACACGATCTCGGCGTCGCTGAGCGTGGCGGTCACCTCGTGCAGCACCGATTCGTCGCGACGCGACGCTGCCCGCAGCGCTGCCGCGAGGTGGATGAAGGCATCACTGCCGCTGCTCGGCACCGCACCGCCGCTCGACACGACATCGACCGCGTCGACGATCGCGTCGTACCACCCGAGCAGTTCCTGAGGGTCGAGGTCGTCGATGCCGAGCGACTGCGCCACCACCCCGACTGCAAGCGGCCCGGCGAGCTCACGGCGTAGTTCGGCCTCGCCGTTCGCGGCGATGCCGGCCACCAGCCCCCGGGCGAGTGCGGGCACGGTGTCGGCGTAGCGACGAGTCACCTCGCCGGGACGGAACGCTGCCACGAACGGGTCGCGATGGCGAGCGTGCTCGGCCCCGTCGAGCGACAACATGCTCGGCCCGATCACCTGGGCCGTCGAGAACCGTGGGTCGTCGACCGTGAAGGTGACCGCATCGCGCATCACCGCCACCGCGACGGCGCGCCCCGTGACGACCCATCCGCCCACCGCCTCGAGCCACACGATCGGCCCGGTGGCTCGCATCTCGGCCAGCACTTCGTGGTGGGCTGCGTCGAGGGTGTCGATCGAGACCGAGTCGAAGGCCGAAGTCGCGCCTGTGGTGAGCGCTGCGCCCGCGTCGGGCGCGACTTCGCGCTGGGTCACGACGGCGACACGGCGTCGAGCACGTCGCGCAGGGTGCCGACGATGGTGTCGAGCTCGTCGTCGGTGACGATGAACGGCGGCGCCACCATGACGGCGTTCGCCACCGGGCCGGAGCCCGCCGGGTACACCCACAGGTCGCGTGCCAGCGCCTCCATGACCACGGCGTCCTTGTTCGTGTCGAGCTCGATGCCGAAGAACAGCCCGCGACCGCGGATGTCGAGGACGCCCGGATGGTCGGCCAACGCGGTCCGGAGCTTCGACTCGAGCACCTCACCCATCACACGCGACCGCTCGACCAACTGCTCGCGCTCGAGGATGTCGAGCACGGCGAGCGACGCCGCGCAGGCCCCGTCGTTGCCGGTGAACGTGAAGAACATGAAGCCCGACCCGCGCAGCGCCTCGGTGACATGATCCTGCGCCGCCACCGCACCCAGCGGCACGTACCCGCCGCCCAACCCCTTGCCGCCGACGATGACGTCGGGCTCGAACGGGAAGTGCTGATGGCCGAACGTGAGACCGGTGCGGCCGTAGCCGGTCATGACCTCGTCGGCGATGAGCAGGATGTCGTGCTGACGGCACAGGTCGGTGACGGTGCGCCAGTACTCGTCGCTTGCAGTGAGGCATGCGCCGGCCGCGCCGGTGATCGGCTCGGCGATGAACCCGGCGATCGTGGCCGGGTCCTCGAGCTCGATGATCTTCACGAGCTGCTCGACGTCGTCCCACGGCACCTTCGGGAACGGGGTGAGCATCGGCTCGTAGCCGGCATTGCGGCCTGTGTGGCTGCCAGCCGACATCGTGGCCAGCGTCATGCCGTGGTAGCTGGGGTGGCGGCCGACGACCTTCCAGCGGTCGGGACGACCCTTCGCCACCTGGTACGCCCGACTGAGGCGCAGTGCAGAGTCGGTGCTCTCGCTCCCGCCGCTGGTGAAGAAGACGTTCGTGAACCCCTCGGGCAGCCACCGCTGAACGAGGCGGTCGATGAGCTCGAGCCGCTGCGGGGTGGGCCACAACGGCACGACGTAGCCGCCGCCCGCCATCGCCTCGCGGGCTGCGTCGGCCACCTCGGCACGGCCCCACCCGATGTTCCCGACGATGGCGCCACCGGCACCGTCGAGGATCCGGCGACCATCGGCGGTGAGCAGATGGCATCCGTCGCCGCCCACGATCGTGGGGTAGTCGGGAGTACCGGGGACGAAGGCGTAGCGCGAGGTGTCGGACATCAGTCGCGAGTCTCGCGCAGCGCCGTCCCCTCATCCTCGGAGAGGTGGTGGCGGAACATGATCGACAGCCGTGGGCCGGGCACGTGCGCCGCCTTCGGCACGCAGTGCTCCCACTGGTGCTGGCACCGGCCACCCATCACCAGCAGGTCGCCGTGCCCCACCAGCCACGACAGCGACGCACCACCACCGCGCGGTCGCATCTGGAACGTGCGCGGCGAGCCGACGCTGACGATGCACACCGTGGGGTCCTCGTGCACGAACCGCTCGCTGTCGCCGTGCCAGGCCACCGAGTCGCGACCGTCGCGGTAGAGGTTGAAGCCGATCGTGTCGAACGGCTTCGCGTAGCGGCGGGTGAGCTCGACGCGGGCGTCGCGCAGCACCGGCAGCGGCTCGGCCGACCCGGCCGCCGTGCTCCACCACGAGGTGAGTCGTGGCTCGGGCACGAGCTTGTCGTACATGGTGACCTCGCGCTGGCCCCAGCGCAGGCGGGCGACCAGCTCGCCGAAGACGATGTCGGAACCACGCATCCAGCGCGGCACGAGCTCGACCCAGCTCTCGTCGTCGAGTTGGGTGCGCATGCTGCCGGTGCAGGATGCGTCGACCCACGGGTCCTCGATGCCGAACAGCGATGCCTGGTAGCTCGCAGGGTCGTACGTGGCGGGCAGGGTCGTGACGGGGGCCATGACCGCGAGCTTCGCGGATCGAACAGATGTTCGCAAGGCGCGATTCGGTGCGCGCTGGCAGACTCGGCTGGTGATCCCGATCAGCGACCCCACCGACCCGCGCCTCGACGGCTACCGCGGGCTGCGCGGCAAGGAGAGCCGCGAGGTGCTGTGGGCCGAGGGGATCACGGTGGTCGAGCGGCTGCTCGACTCGGGCCTGCCGATCACATCGCTCCTGGTCTCGACCAAGGCGGTCGACCGCCTCATGTACCTGGTCGAACGCACCGACGCCCCGGTGCTCGTGGTTCCGCCGGACGTGATCACCGAGGTCCTCGGGTTCGTGCTGCAACGCGGCATCGTCGCGATGGCGCCGCGTCCGCCGCTCGCAGAGCTCGACGACGTGATCCGCGACGCCACCCGGCTCGTGGTGCTCGAAGGGCTCAACGATGCCGAGAACCTGGGGGCGATCGCCCGCTCGGCGCGCGGTCTCGGTGCCGACGGCATGGTGCTCGACGCCACGTGCGCCGACCCCTACTACCGGCGGAGCGTGCGGGTGTCGATGGGCGAGATGCTCCACCTGCCGATCGCGCGCGTGGAGCTGACCGAGGCGCTCGAGCGGCTCGCCGCGGCGGGCTGGGCGATCTGGGCGCTCACCCCCCGACGGGATGCGGCTGCCATCACCTCGTTGCCGGTGCCCGATCGTGTCGCCCTGGTGGTCGGCGCCGAGGGCCCGGGCCTCAGCGACCGTGTGCTGGCCGTGCACACGAACGTCCGCATCCCCATGCGTTCCGACGTCGATTCGCTCAACGTCGGACATGCGTTGGCAGCGGCGCTCGCCATCGTGCAATCATCGACCGCATGAGCAGTGATATCCAACGAGTCGGTGTGGTGGGCTGCGGCCTGATGGGGTCGGGCATCGCCGAGGTGTGCAGCCGTGCCGGCCTCGATGTCGTCGTCCGCGAGATCAACGCCGGAGCCGCCGAAGCCGGCCAGAAGCGCCTCACGAATTCGCTCGACCGTGGCGTCCGTTCCGGCAAGCTCACCGAGGCCGAGCGCGATGCCGCGCTCGCCCGTCTCACCTTCACCACCGACCTCGGTGACCTCGCCGACCGTCAGCTCGTCATCGAGGCCGTCATCGAGGACGAGGCGCTGAAGACCGAGGTCTTCACCATCCTCGACAAGGTCGTCACCGACGAGCACGCGATCCTCGCCTCGAACACGAGCTCGATCCCGGTCATGAAGCTGGGCATCGCCACCCAGCGGCCGGAGAACGTGGTCGGCGTCCACTTCTTCAACCCGGTGCCCGTGCTCCGGCTGGTCGAGCTGGTCACCAGCCTGCTCACCTCCCCCGAGACCGCCGGCCGGGCCGAGGCCTTCGCCACCGACGTGCTGCACAAGAAGGTCATCCGCAGCCAGGACCGCGCTGGCTTCGTGGTGAACGCCCTGCTGATCCCGTACATCCTCTCGGCCATTCGGATGATGGAGTCGGGCTTCGCCACCGCTGCCGACATCGACACCGGCATGGTCGAGGGCTGCAACCACCCCATGGGCCCGCTGCACCTGGCCGACCTGATCGGCCTCGACACCACGCTCGCCGTGGCCGACAGCCTCTACGCCGAGTTCAAGGAGCCGCTCTACGCCTCGCCGCCGCTGCTGTCGCGCATGGTGGAAGCGGGTCTGCTCGGCCGCAAGGCCGGCCGCGGCTTCTACGACTACGCCCGCTGAGCGGCAGCGGGAGCCTGCCGCCAGGGCAGTCTGCGAGGGCAGGCACGCACCAACCGGCCGAACCCATTCCCACTGGCAGCTCTGGGCCGGTCGGTCTCACGGTCAGAAGACCAGGACGTCGACTGCGCAGTGGACGCCGGGCGTTCGGGCGAGTCGAGCGTCAGCAGTCACGAGTGGGCACGAGAGGCCCTCGGCAAGCGCAACGTAGGTGGCGTCATATGGGGTCACGTTCGATCGCAGTTCGTAGGCCCGGATCATCAACGGGCCGGTTGGAAAGCGGGCGATCGGGAGTGACAGCAAGTCACCGACTGCCGATCGAAATCGCCGCGCTGTGAGGTCTCCGGCGCGCCACCGCCTGCGGAGCACGGAGACGGTCTCGACATCAACGAGATCCGGCGCAGACCACTGCGAAGCGGCAGCGATCCGGGTGCGTGCGGCGCGTCCGGCTGGCCCGTCGTCGCCGACCACATTTGCGAGCACCGACGCGTCGATCACTATCAACGGTCGCCGCGCTCCTCGTCGAGGTCAGCGACGGCTCGTTCAAGGCCGACGCGCCCACCGCTCCGGCGAGAGATCCGTGCGAGCACGTCGTCCATTGTGGGCATCGATGCCAATCGTGTGAGTTCAGTGGACAGGTACTGCTGAAGTGACTGCCCTGCCGACGCGGCGCGGCGCTGCAAGCTCGCGTGAACGTCGTCAGGCAGATCGCGTACCAGTACATTCGGCATGCTTGCATTCTGCTATCACTTCGTCCATCAGGCAACTCAGGCTCAAGCACAGATCGACAGCTATCAGCGTGTCAGTCCAGACCGAGGACGACGACGAGGGCCTCATCGATGGACCACATCTCCTCCGCCGTCAGTTCGCCGACGCGACGACCGAGCCGTTGGACATCGACAGCGCCGATCTGCTCTACCAACACCCGGGTGAGATCACCAGCGACCTCGACCTCAAGCCGAAACGACGCCGCCTTGGCGCTTCGAGACGTGGGAGCAACGATGACCGCAGAGCGAGGAAGCATCACGTCGGCCTGAACGACTACTCCGTAACGCTCGCCGCGCTGTTCGTGCCCCATTCCCTTGGGGACCTTGAAGCGATGGACGTCACCTCGCTGCACGCATCGACTCCATCAACGAAGCAACCGCAAGCATCTCTGAGCGGTCGTCTTCGTCGGCCTCGAGCGCGGCGGCCTCGGCAGCCAGCTGGCTCCGCCTGCGCATCCGGTCAGCCGACGCCAGCAAAGACGATCGAATGGCCCCGGACTGGCTGAGACCAGTTGATTCGAGGAGGCGGTCCGACCTTTGGCGTGATGTGGCGGTGTGCAACCGGATCACGGCAAAGGTCGGACCGCCTCGGCCTCTCCTCGCCGGCTTCGGAGGGCTCCGCCTCGGCGAGCTCCTCGGCCTTCGGTGGGATTGCGTCGATGTCGCCAGCCGGCGCATTCAGGTGTCGGAGACGCTCGTCGACATCGAGACGCAGATCCACTTCGGTTGTTCTCGACCGCTACGGCCACCTCTACCCCGCGCAGAACGACGACCTGCTGACCCGCCTGGAGCGCAACCATCATGTCCCAAATCGTCGGAGCGCCGGTCATGGCCATGAGTAGCCTTGCTCCCGTGACCTTCGAACGGATCTCCGTCGACCCAGACCGCATGGGCGGCGTGCCGTGCGTGCGCGACCTGCGCTTCCCGGTCGCGTCGGTGGTCGCCATGGTCGCCGACGGAATGACGGCCGCGGAGATCACCAGCGAGCACCCCGACCTCGAATCAGACGACATCGCCGAGTGCCTCCGCTACGCCGCCCTTGCGGTGCAGGAGCGCGAGCTCCCACTCCGCCGGCCCGCGTGAAGTTCCTCCTCGACGAGAACCAGTCGCCGGTCCTGGTCGACCTACACGAGTCAGACACCGCGACGTCGATTCCCTGCGCAACACGCAAGCGTGCCAATTCGCCCCGTTTCGTCCCGCCTGTGCGGTCCCGTGCCGGATCGTCGCGTGTACCTGGTGTGTACCTGGGAACGACGAAGGCCCCGCCGGAGCGGGGCCTCGATGCCTGTGACCTGGAATTTCGTCTCGTGGAGACGAGGGGAATCGAACCCCTGACATCTACCTTGCAAAGGTAGCGCTCTGCCAACTGAGCTACGTCCCCGAAGCGGGCACCAAGTTACCCCCTGACTGGCCAGAACGACCGCACTGTTTCGTAGGGTGCGACCATGGCTCGACTCCAGTTCGGCACCTTCCTCGCCCCGCACCACCCGCTCGGGGAACACCCGACGCTGATGTTCCAGCGCGACCTCGACTTCGCCGCCCACCTCGACCGCCTCGGGTTCGACGAGTTCTGGTGCGGAGAGCACCACTCGTCCGGCTGGGAGACCATCGCCTCGCCCGAGATGTTCCTCGCCGCCGCCGGCCAGCGCACGCACCACATCCGGCTCGGCACCGGCGTCATCTCCCTGCCGTACCACCACCCGTTCAACGTCGCCCAGCGCATGGTGCAGCTCGACCACATGACCCGCGGCCGGGCGATGTTCGGCAGCGGCCCGGGCGCACTGCCCAGCGACGCCCGCACCCTGGGCATCGAGCCGATGGTGCAGCGCGACCGGCAGGACGAGGCGATCGGCGTCATCCGCCGCCTGCTGCGTGGCGACGACCGCTTCAGCCACGAGAGCGAGTGGTTCACACTGAACGACGCCGCCCTCCAGTTGCTGCCGCTGCAGGAGGACATGCCGATGACGGTTGCCTCGAGCATCTCGCCGTCGGGCATGCAACTCGCCGGCAAGTACGGTATCGGTGCCCTGTCCATCGCGTCGACGTCGAGCGAGGGCATCGCGGCGCTGCCCACCCAGTGGGGCTTCGCCGAGGAATCGGCCGCCCAGCACGGCTCGACGGTCGACCGCAAGAACTGGCGCGTGATGATGAGCTGGCACCTCGCCGAAACCCGCGAGCAAGCTCGCAACGAGGCCGTCGACGGGCTCCAGCGGTGGAACAACGAGTACAACGTCCGCGTGCTCGGCCGGCCGGGCGCGGTGCACGTGGCCGACAAGTGGCAGCTGCTCGACCAGGTGGCCGGTGGCCCCGGCGCTGCCGGTGGCGGCACCTCCGTCGTCGGCACGCCCGACGACCTCGTGGCCGCCATCCGCAACCTCCAGCAGCTCACCGGCGGCTTCGGTGTGGTGCTCGGATTCGCCCACGACTGGGCCAACCCCGAGGCGACCGCCAAGTCGTGGGACCTCGTGGCCCGTTACGTCGTGCCCGCGCTGAACGGCTACGTCCGGCCGCTGCAGGCCTCGGCCGACCACCTCCACGAGCACCAGGCCGAGCTGATGGCCGGCGCCTCGAAGGCGGTTATGAGCAAGATCATGGGCCACCAGGGGGCCGCGCAGGCGATGGCGACCACCATGGCGAACATGGCCAAGCAGCGCGAGACCGGCACGAACGGTGACACCGAGTTCCGCCCGGGCGCCGGCCTCGCCGAGGCACACGAGGCACACGAGGCGCAGGACGCCTGAGCGCTCACGCTGGTTGCGAACCGGTCGGCGGTCCTCCGCGACCACACCCGCGGCCGACTCAGTCGGGTTCGTCGTCGCCGATCTGCGGTTGATCGAAGTACGCCCGCAACCTCGGCCACTTCACCGAGAGTTGGCGGATGCCCGGCAGGTCGAACACCTGGTTGCTGATGCTGCCCCAGCGCTCGTACATGACGGCACTGACCACCATCGCACCCGCGACCAGACGGCCCACGAAGAAGAAGTAGCCGAGTGCTGCGACGGTCGACGACAGGTCGCCCAGGGTGTCGCTGCTCTCCTCGATCTTGCGCGGCAGGTAGAACTGCATGAACCACTGCAGCACCGTGAAGCCCAGCGCCACGAGCAGCACACCGGGCAGCACAGCGCCCGGGTCGGACGACGGTCGCGGCAGGGTGAGGGTGAGGAGAAACCAGCCCAGTGTGATGATCGCGAACACGCCGATCCATCCGACGAACGAGATCGCCACCCCGCCGATGTCGCGGACCATGTCGAGCACCGCCGACATCGCGAGCATCGCGAACAGCAGCGCCGAGAGTGCCAACACGGACTTCGCTCCGAGCTTCGCTGTGGCCGGCGGCATCTGCCACGCAGCGGTCGAACCGGTCGCCAGCACCCGGGCGAGCGAGCGTCCGGCCCACACGGTGAGCGCGAGCGAACTGAGGAGGGTCCACATCTGCGCCCAGAACGTGACGTCGTCGTAGTTCGCCGCCAACTCGCCGGTGGTGACCGACGACTCGAGCGTGCCGTCGAACACCGAGGTGAGATGCAGCAGGTGCACCAGGGCGACCAGGGCGATGTTGGCCGGGATGACGAAGAGGAACAGCCGCAGCGCGATGGCGCTGCCCAGCACCGAGGCGAACGCATCACGGTCTCGGACGTAGAGCGTCGTGCCGACCTCGACGAGGCCCCGCTCGCGCAGGTCATCGGTACGTTCGCGCCATCCCACGCCACGAACCTACCGTGACAGCCGACCTGGAAGAATGGGGGGCGATGACCGTCGACGAACCAATCACCCCCTCCGCCCCCGACCCCGCCGCTGCCGAACCCAGCGCGGCCGACCTCGCCACGGCCGCACCCGCCACGGCGCCGGGGCTCGTCGCGTTCGACGCACCGGTGGTGGCGCCAGCAGAACGCCGCGAGCTCGGCAGGCAGCGACGCACCCTCACTCCCCGGTCGTCTCACGGGGCGTGGCAGCCAGCAACCGACCGGCCCGATCCGATCGAGGTGCTGGTCGAATCGAGCCGTACCCGCGACCAGGAGCTCCTCCCGCTCCGGTACGAGCGGATGTCGGCCTCACCGTTCGCGTTCCTGCGCGGTTCGGCGCTGGTGATGGCACACGACCTGGCTTCGGCACCCTCATCGGGCATCGAGGTCCAACTCTGCGGCGACGCCCACCTCGCGAACTTCGGCGTGTACGCCAGCCCCGAGCGACGAATGGTCTTCGACCTCAACGACTTCGACGAGACCTCGCCCGGCCCGTTCGAGTGGGATGTCAAGCGCCTCGCCGCGAGCATCGCCGTCGCGGCGAAGGAGAACGGCCTCGACCGCGTGGGTGCCCGCCGCGCGGTGATGGCGGCCGTCGGCAGCTACCGCGACTGGATGGAGCGCTACTCCGCCATGTCGTACCTCGAGGTCTGGTACGCCAAGCTCGACGCATCCGAGCTGATCGAGCTCCTCCAACCGTCGCAACGACGGGCCACGCTGCAGCGGCTCCAACGGGCGACCGGCAAGACGCACCTCAAGGCGCTCTCGAAGCTGACGACCGAGGTGGACGGGCGCCGAGTCATCGTCGACGACCCGCCGATCGTGCAGCACATCGAGGGCATCAACATACAACGGCGCCTGATCGACGTGTTCAGCCAGTACCGCGACTCCCTGCCCAGTGACAAGCGGGCGCTGTTCGACCGCTACCGCTTCGTCGACTTCGCCCGCAAGGTCGTCGGCGTCGGCAGCGTGGGCACGCGCTGCTGGATCGGCCTGTTCCAGGGCCCGAACGGCGGACCACTGTTCCTCCAGGTGAAAGAGGCGCGGCCAGCGGCACCGCAGGTGGCACTGGGCCGGGCCGGCGCCGAGCACGAGGGTCAGCGCGTGGTTGCGGGCCAGCGACTCCTGCAGGCCACGAGCGACATCATGCTGGGTTGGGCGACCGACCAGCACTCGCCCACGGGGCCGATCCACTACTACGTGCGCCAGCTCTGGGACGCGAAGGGGTCGGTCGACCTCACCGTCCTGCGCCCCAACATGTTCACGGTGTACGGCACCTTCTGCGGCTGGGCGCTCGCCCGCGGCCACGCCCGCAGCAGCGACTCGGTCGCGATCGCCGGGTACCTCGGCACCTCGGCCCGCTTTGCCGAGGCGATCGCCGACTTCGCCGAGGCCTACGTCGATCAGACCGAACGCGATCACGCCGCCCTGGTCAGGTCACTTCCCCAACTGATCGGCTGAATTACGCTCCGCGACGACCGGTCGGGTCCATCGACCGGGTCAGGAGGAATCACCAATGATCAAGGGTCTCATCGGAGCCATCATCGTGCTGCTCATCGCCACGTTCCCGGCGACCTGGCTGCTCATGCTGTTCATCGGCAACATCACCGGGCCGGGTGCCGTCGGCTACTGGGGCACGCTGCCGCTCGGCATCCTCGTGTCGGCACTGCTCGGCGGCGTCACCGGCCCGGTCTTCGTCGTCAAAGACTGACCAGGCACCCGGTCGTCACGGCCGGGCACTCACCATCGTCGACGCCTCCGCTCGCCCGCATGAACCACGCGGTGCGAGCGGAGGCGTCGCTCTTGCTCGATGGCCGCCACCCTCAGCGCAGGAGCGGGTTCACCTTGGGCTGCAGGATCGACTCGATCGGGATGATGATGCCGTTACGGGCGTCGATCTCGGGGGCGATCGTTCGGGTGCCGTTGAGCAGTACCGTGCCGTCGGCGTCGATCGTGATGTCGATCAGCTCGCCGTAGACGGTCTCGATCTGCGTCAGCGTGGCCAGAGCTGCCAGCGTCGCTTTGCCCTCGACCAAGTGGAACGCCAGGATCGCCTGGAGAAGCTCGGGGTTCGCGACGATCGCCTCGAGGTCGGCCGCCGGGATGCCCTCGAACGCGTCGTTGGTCGGCGCGAAGAGGGTGAGCGGCCCGATGATGGCGACGTCATCGGTGTAGCCCGCCTGCGTCAGGACGTCGACCAGCGTGGTGAACCGGCTGTCGGCCCGCAGCGCCTCGAGGATCGTGGGCGCCTGCGGGTCGGGCGGGGCGACCGTGGTCGGCGGCGCAGGCGGCACGGTGGTCTCCGGCGGCACGGTGGTGGCCGGCGGCACGGTGGTGGCCGGCGGCACGGTGGTGGCCGGCGGCACGGTGGTGGCCGGCGGCACCGTGGTCGTGGTGGGGGTCGAGCCGATGATGATGCCCCGCTCGAAGGCCGCCTGGATGGTGGCGGCGTCGATGAGACCGGTCTGGGGCACGCCCAGGTCACGCTGGAACGCTCGGACGGCA
>Ga0247833_1005812_pt1 | contig 14087 bp, 14 predicted proteins | sample LaCruzMarch2015__7_FD_187117 | JGI IMG/M metagenome (GOLD analysis project Ga0247833, IMG submission 187117) | Freshwater microbial communities from meromictic Lake La Cruz, Castile-La Mancha, Spain - LaCruzMarch2015_8m | ecosystem: Environmental > Aquatic > Freshwater > Lake | place: Spain...
GATTCGGAGGGCTCATTCTTTTACGTACATCAGCTTGAACAGCACTTCTACATAAACAGCCCAGCTGTAAGCAGTCATTAAGTTGCTCCATTAAGCCCCCAAGAATTCAATTGACAGGGGTGACAACTTTGCTGGCAGAGGGGTATATCAATGAAATCCATATCATAATTAACTAACACTAACTGTTGAAATGTTTTTAGCATTCTTGATAAGCTCAGGGAGATCTGCGATACCGCCTGTAAGAAGTAAAACCTAAATCGGCAACCTTCTTGTCACCTTGGTCGCTCACAGCGAGCATGCATCTCTCGTTTATACAAGAGGGAAGAGACTTTGAGGCTTTGACCTCTAGTACTCCTTGCCGCCACTCTTTATCAAAGGCATCTAGCGTAGCTTGAACTTCGTGCTCAAGGAAAACAGCAAGTCAAAGAGTTGCATAATGTTTGCCAGATAGTTTGATAATTATTTCAGCATTGCCCTGTTAAGCAATACCAAGATTCTACCGAACAAGCTGACGTGCATGCGCACGTACAAGCCCATCGTCAATATCAATCGCAACGTAGCTGCCATCTCGTATGCGCTCGCCTGTCAGCAGAATGTCTTTAGGCTCGCCATTGAGAGGCAATTCATCAAGACCAGAATTGTTGAAGCTAATCTCGTCTAAGTAACGTGAACCATTCGAGGCGAAGACTCTAAAATGCGCGCCAACTAATATGCAGATGGTTCTAGCACCAGACTGGATGATGATTAAGAAGCAATCCCAGGGCTTCTATTGCTATCTCGCGTGAGGGTAATATTCCGAGTCTGCAATGTATCATGATGCTGAGGGGATCCTCAAGGATCTAGTATTAGCTAATTGCCGAGCAACAGCCTTATTGATTTTCATGTGCATCGATAAAGAAGACAGTGTTGACACACTTGGCAAATAAAGAGTAGCCAATCGAGCTCTTGTACTGATGCAAGTCAGATTAAATTACATGTTAAACATCACACATCTCTAGAACTTCCAGGAGAACATATTTAGGCCGATAATTCAACCAGTTATTTAAGCAGAGAACCTGAAGGTCAAGGCCCTCAACATCTATTGAAATAAAGTCAATATTCTGCCCTAGTGCAAGATACTGATCCAAGACATTGCATAAGCGGTAAACCTGAATCTTGGGCTTCGTCCGAGATAAGGCCTGAACCTACTTGCAGCAACTCCAGCATCAAAAGTATTTAATAAAGGCTTTTAAAAGCATGATAAACAAGCTCGCCGGGACAGTCGGATATGCCTAACTGCAAATTTATATCTAGGCCTCGCAAAGCATCAAACCGAGCGTTGCTGCCTGGGAGTGGATCAGTATTAATTCCATTCCAGCCTCGTAAATAAAACCAATAGGTATTGGAGAAACGCTGAGGATGATGAGAACCTAAATCCACATAAAATCCTACGGACTTTCTTTCAAAAAGCTGCTGGAGGATGCCGTCCTCACCTTCTTGGGAGAATGAAATGGAAAAATGTCTGTATGCCCAAGAAGATAGTATATGGGCTCCAAAATAAGAACTTTTGCCTAACTAATGACCCTAGAAATTATCTTTCTGAGGATCATGGAAAAAATTCATTGATAATTTATTGTGTTACAGGAATATATATAGCTTTATCCCAGAACGATCCAGGGGGATACCACGACTTTTTTCTGTGACCTGACCAATATAAAGGAGCATAAACTGCTATGTGGCTCTTAGGAGCATAAATCACTCCAAGTAGTGAGGCAATCCAAGAAAAACTACTACTTATTACTTTTATTGGCGCAATAAGCATCATTCCGATTACCATCGAAGGACTATCGCTGTCTAAAATATAGAAGCTACAGCTTGAAAATCGACTATTATTTTTCAACACGTATAAAAGATCGTGCGCATAATCCAGGTCATCTGAACTTAACAGAAAGGTGTCGCAACCATGATTTTCACATATAACTGAAATACACTCAATGTAAAAGGACATTGGCAAAATTGCCCTTTGATCTTTATTAGGCCAAAAGCAGTAATCTCCCCGTCGAATATGAACAAAACAATATATACAACTTAACTGATTTAAGTAACTAAGGGTATTTTTGCTGCTATCAGCTACAAACTGAGGATTTACACTTAACTGGGCAAGTTTCTTGGGATTACTAATAAAGAGTGGATTTTGAAAATAAGCATCTCTAAATAGCACAGGGCTAAACGGTAGCTGTATTAATGGATATGTCATACTTATAAAAGCTTCCTTGTTGTCTTCTTGTGCAAGAACAAAAAAGAAACGTATGATAATTGAAAAAAAGATACTCCTAGATAGCCAGGAATAAGATTTATGCAGAAGTCTATTGCATTTAACCAGCCTTACATGAGTCGGTAGCTTTAAAATATCTGCACATGCGTTGTCATAGCCTAAAAGATAAATGATATGCTTTTTGCTACTACAATTGCAAACCAGCCCTAATATCTGAAATAACTGGTTACCAAGCCGACCATTGGCCGATGCAATTACAACAGTTCGCATGTTATTGAATCATGAACATAGAAAGAATTCAAATACGTTCCGGCCATAAAATGATATTGATCAGAAAGAATACTATCGTATGCGTGACGAAGATTGCTTGATTGGCGTGAGTAATCTAGTGTTTCAACGCAAATAATACATGGCATCAATGTCTGAAATATATTTAACTTTAGATCCGATAGCAACTCAAGTTGAAGCTCAGCCGATTCAATATCTAAAATCAAAATATCAATTCTGACACCTAGAAGACCCATCAATTGCTCTAGATAGACGGTCTCCACGACCACTTTCTCAAATATATATCCCATTTTCATATATCTATCTGCTTCTTCATGATCTAAGGTTGAAAGGAAGCTATTATTGCAACGATAAAATGAGGTTGTCTGCTCCTTTGAGCTTGAGGAAATCACAGCTTTTTGAACAAGCGTCGTTTTCTTTCTGAATTTTTTATATTCATCCGAGAAAGTTGGAATTGGCTCTACCGTTACGCCACGATAGCCGAGTTTTTTTTCTAGATACCACGACGTAGATAAATCATATGCCGAATTACCCCCTAGCTCCAAAAAGGTTCCCGTGAAATTGATTCCTTTGCGCTGAAACTCACCTAGCATAAATTCAAGAATTTTGCCTTCTCCTATTTGAGAAGGATCTTTCAATTTTACTTGTTCTAATGCAAGAAGAAACTGCCTTCTCGCATATACAAGCTTAGCCATAAGAATGGAAAGAAGAATCTTCATTGATTACCTGCTTTCAAAGTGAAAATTGGAGCCATTGCTTCTCGTTGTTTTTTTATACCAATATGGAGGTCGCCTTAAGCCGTTCTTAATTAGCAAAGAAACCATTGGAATTGATTCGTTTGGAGAAAATATCCAATATTTAGATTGCAGCTGTCAGCGAAGATAGGCCTTATAGTATCTATCGTTCAAGATATGGCGTTATGTATCTGGAATTATAAATGCGTCTTCTCATGAAGACATATTGTGTAGAAAATTTATACAATATGCCTGGCTCAATTTCGCTTGTAAAGCAAATTCCAGACCAGAATGTAAGATTGAGTCTCGAGGATCCTTTCGTTGCAAAGATTTGCACAAATAAGGATCGGGCTCAACCAGAAATCCTGCATTACCCCTCTTATAAAAAATAATATGTGTTACTCAGAACGCATGGGTGATTAGCCAAATATCTGAATATGAGGCATTATTTTCATCAATAATTGATAAAGTTTGTGCTACTAATAAAATTTCATTAAATTGAGAAAGAATTACTAGAAAAAATAAAGACCGCTATAGAAGAAGGTATTCAGATTTTTACGTCAATTGAAAATTTCATAAATGATTTAGTCCTAGGCAGACTCTGGAAAACGCCGTCAAAACGAGGAGAATGGCCCTATGATTATGGAATAAACTACGTTTATGGGTACAAATCAGTTCGGATTGGCCGGGTACCTTTGAGTGGTTTTAAACCTAAGCTCTATTGCCCTGAGCAGAGGGTGAGCAGGGTTGAATGACAGACTGTAATTGAGGAGTTGATTAATTTACATTGTTTTTCTACACAGATTCGCCGCCAATATCTTTTCAAGACCTCGGATCAGGGGTGATCAATGGGTGATATTGGTGTTGCGCCGGCTCACGGGCTCAAGCCGCTACTGGCGCACCCTGCGGGGATGAGCCAGGCTGCTGCCTGGGGTGAATGGCGCTTCCGTTACGGGGTGGCTGCGGGGGAATGCTCTGCGGCTGTCAGCTCCTCAGCCGTCGGTGGGATCCCCGCGGCATGTTGAGCTGATTCTTAAAACATGGTCGCGGACCTGCCCACCCCTTGCAACATCAACTGCTGAGCTGGGTGCCTGAGCTGCGCGCTGCACAATCGAATGAAGCAGCGATCTCAACTTGGCGGGGCGCCATGATTGAAATGTTTATTATAGTTTTTTCGGACCGTGTTACTAAAAAGTCTTTTGTTATTGCCTTGTCATTGCAAGCTTCTTTCTTGTAAAAATATATACAATCCAGAAAAAGGAAATGGAGACGGCAAACGTTGCAAGTGACTTTAGAATAGTCATGTTGAACTCCCTTAAATTAAAAGAGCTTTTCACAGTATTCCAAAGCTCATTCTTAAGGTGGATCGAAAGAACTCTTTGTCCACGATAATGAGAAGATAATACATCTAAACTTGAAGCTAAGGGCGAAATATACTTTGGCAGCAGCCTATCAATTAAGCATAACTTGTCGTTATTGATTAATACCCAATTCACTGCTAATTTCATGTAGTTGCCTATATAGGGGGGGAAGTCTACTTGATCTAAATAGTCATTATCAGGAAATGCTATAAAAAATGTCTGATGCAAAATCTTCCCCTCACATAGCCCACATTGCAATGCCAATGCCACGTGAGCAAAACCTGTATTCAAATTTGGCACTTGCAAGCCTGCTTTACACCTTTTAATAACACATGAAGTTAACTTTGGCCAGGCTACTATTTTGCTTAACGCTTCAATTTGATCAAACAAGATCATTTCATAAAAAGAAACAGATTCAATATAAGGATTATCCTTGTCGTAAGGAACTTGATCAAAATTATAGTAAATTACTGTTGGAGCATATGAATATATATCATTTAATATCCTGTCGATTGCACCACTGCAAATATTATCATCATCGCTCAAAAACCAAATATATTTGCCATCAGCCATAGCATAACAAGCATGCACGTTGGCATCAAAGCCTTGATTTACCGCCGCTGATTCAAATTGAAAAGGTATGCAGTTCTTTCTAAAAAGTATCTGTGCTTGCTGAATAATGATCTCACTATTATCAGAAGAGCCGTTATTTCGCACGCATACAGAGACTTTACCTTTTAGATCTGAGCTCTTGATCTCATCGAGTAAATCAAGTAAACATTTTCTTAATCGTTTGGATCTGTTGTAAGTTGGAACTGCTACCGTCAAATCTACCATGGCTGAATGAAATCAATTTTCATGGCTATTTGCTCACAAGGATATTAGTATTAACTATAAAAGACAATACTGGTAAATGGTTTATAAAATATTAAGATTTTGAGGCCAAGCTTTCAGCCTGAACTCAGCGCATAAGCATCGTAAAAGTATTAAGAAGTGCTTATCTGCGGGAAAATTATAAAGTACTTATCCGGGACAGGATGTTATCGGACAGCTAACGGGCGCTTGGCCTGTGAAAGCCTTTGGCGCGACAGTTAGAATATCTGATGCTTTGCATACCGCATATAAAATATCGCAAAAAAGGCCGTTCAGTTGCCTTGATGGTTATAAACGATTTAAACCTATTGATTTCATTCTAGCCTCCAGTATATTGTATGTTAGCATTGATTCGCTCAATAGATTCGGTTAGGGCAACGCTCACGTGAAGGCCAAGTTGTCGCTGTATTTTGATTATACTAGGCACATAGTGATTCCGGGCAAACCCTGGCTCAAGCTGGCCAAGGATTCGGACGTTTTTGTCGGGCGCCAAGATGTCCCGCACCAGATGGGCGAGGGCGGCGATGCTGATCACCTCATCGGAGCCCACGTTGTAGGCCTGGCCGGGGCGGCCGTGCTCCAGCAGGATGAAGAGCCAATGGGCTAGGTCGCTCTGGTGGAGGTAGGTGCGTAGGGGGGTGCCGTCGCCGGAAACGGTGATGGCATCAGCCGTGAGGGCATCGCGGATGAAGTTGCCGATGGCGAAGTGCACGTTGAGCGGCAGATCTGCACCAACGAAGGCAAAGCAGCGGGCAATTACGGTTTCGATTCCATGCTGCTCGCTAAAGAGCGCGCAGAGATGTTCAGCGGCGCGCTTGGCCTGGCCGTAGGCCGTGCTGGGTTCGGCCAGGGGCGGACTGCCGGACCAGTCTTCCGGGATGGCGGCGAGATCAGCGGGCTGTGAGCCGTAGATGGCGCCGGAGCTGGTGAGCAAAAAGCGTTGGGCGCCTGTGGCTACAGCAAGATCGAGGATGTTTCTGGTGCCATCCACGATCTGGTCGTAGCGCTGCAGCGGGGTGAGGCTGGGGCCGATGGTGGATTCAGTGGCGGCATGCAGAACATGGGTGAAGCTGTGGCCCCATGGGAGCGTGTTGCGCTGTTGGATGTCTCCCTGAATAAAGGAGATCTGCGGGTGAGAGGCAAATTGCGGATAGGCCGACAGGAACTGCGGGGGATTACGGCTAAGTAAAACAATCTCAGAGTTAGCAGATTCTGCCAAAGAGAAATAATGCCGTAGTAGCGATTTGCCGAAGAATCCGGTACCGCCTGTGAGAAAGAGTTTTAATTTCCGCAAATTCAATGGCTGGTTCTTTCAGTGAATAGGGTCATTAGTTGCCTTCCGTCTGGATACTGCATTCGAATTATATCTGGAGGGAAATCAGCCTTATCACTTTCAAAGCCCCATTCCGCTAAGGCAAAAGAGATTCCAACCTCCAGTGCGGCGTTGTAGTCATCGAGGCGATCACCAATGTAGAGGCAATCCTTCGCATCTAGGTTTGCTTCAACTAGAAGTTTGGTCAGTATGGCAGCCTTACTTGGTAGCGCTGGACTGAAGGAATCCGGAGATAGCACTTGTTCAAATAGAGTGGTCCAGCCCAGCGCTTCCGTAATTTGAGACGTAGGTCTCTGCCGTTTATTGGTTGCGATGTGCAATGAAATATCCGCATCAGCAAGGGAAAGGAGCATCTGCTCTACCCCAGGGAATGGATTAGTTTGTTGAAAGCCACTTGTATCATAATGATCTTTAAATTTGAAAATTAGCTTATCCAGTGTTTTAGTATCAGATTCAGGTGAAAGGAGCTGAAATGTATCATTAAGGGGTGGACCAATCAGCGAAGAGGACAGAGCACTAGCCGGAGAAATGTTTAATGCAGCAAATGCGAACGAGAGACTCGTTAAAATACCCGAGGAACTATCCACAAGGGTTCCATCAAGATCGAATATAAAAGAATAGCCCATAAAAAACAATGAGTTTAGGATAGGGATAATTGAAAGATTATGGCCTCATAGTTCATACTTAGGCTGCACTTAAAGGAATGCGATCCGAAAGATGCATAAAAATTTTAAAGATGTGCATAAATATTGTATTCAAATTTGGATTTAGGGTTTTCCGCGAGCTCATCTGATGAAAATGAATAATTTTACATTAATTAGCAAAAAGTGGCTCGATAATACATAAAAATGCCATCTCTAATTTCTAGATATCCAGCCCACGATTCATGATAATTTGACGGAGGGTCTCATTTTCAGCATATGGGCCATCAACATGATCAAGGTTTAAAGCTTCGTTGGCATTTATTGATTTCACAAGTATTTCTCCATTAATGACCTCTCGGCAAGAAAGCTGACCCTTGTGTAGTGGAACTGCCAAGTAAAAATCATCATCAAACTTATCGGAAGAGAATACGTAACCTTCTTTGAGATCACGACGAGCGTATACCCCACGAACTAGTGCATCAAGATAAAGTCGCTCATTTTTACCTATGATACGCCTAGCAGAATTTGATCCCCCGCACATTTCTAAAGCTTTGCGATGAGCCTTGAACCATTGATCTATTTGATACGGCAAAGAGCAATAAGGGCTTACCTCCAACCCATTATAATCTATATCAATATGCCGCTCCCAGGTGCGCGCTCCTTTTGCATAACTAATAAGCATTGAGTTTTGCCAGTCCGTCTTCTCATGGGTTGAAAAACCAATTACGTGGGTTGGATAACGTTCGCGTAGGTAATCAATCTGATTAAGCTCCAGTTCATTATCTTCAGAGGGATATAGGGAGACGCAATGATTTATTGCTAAAGGAATAGATCGATTCTCAAAAAACCTAACACAGTCGTCAATTTCCTTATCTCCAGCTCCCCCTGTGGAAATGATCACAGGTTTGCGAATCTTTGCGATGCCCTCAAGCAGTGGCCAGGTTGAAATATCTGAGCTCGCTACTTTAATAATCGGGAGACCAAAAGTATGACAAAGCTCAACAGAGAACTCATCAAATGGTGTTGCCATTGGGATGCAATTACATCTAACAATTTCATCAATTAAACATTTAAACTCATCCATGGAGAGCTTTGTTGATTCTGTCTTTTTGATGTATCTAAACTGTGTATCACCCTTAAAGGATGGGTGGATAAAACTATCAACATCTCTGAACTGCAGTTTAATTGCAGTGCGAACCATATTAACACGAGCAACGGTAGCAAAGTCTCGAATAATTTTTATTCCACGGGCGATATCTCCCCAATGGTTGTTAGCAAGTTCCAAAACAAAGAGATTCTCAAAGAGAAAACGATCACTGGGCGAAATCATAAATTTTCAATGGGTTGAAGTGGATAAAGGAATAGATGAAGTTAAATAATCCTTAATTGAATCTACAACACGTGGATTAAGATGCGGATACATATCATCTAATTCCGGAGTTTGAATAACTCCGTTAAAGAGTTTTGATTTTAATCTTGGTTCAAACTCCTGACCTTCGAAGAATTTAACAACGCAGACTCGTGGGCCATTAGAGCAGTGCAAGACATTCTTAAGTTTTCCATCAAGATCTTGGTAGTCGTTAATTATGTAACAAGGCAAGTCAAATGCTTCAGCAAGTCGAGCGAAATTTGGGAAAGTGACACCAGAATTTGGAGAAGCGCCATGCTCGCGGCCAAAGAAATTAGATTGGGTCTGCTTGATAGACAGATAACCATTATTATCCAAAATAAAAAGAATGATATTTAGGCCGGAATTAGCCATTGTTTGCATTTCTTGAAGGTTCATCATCAATGATCCATCGCCCGCCAAAACCACGGTAGAACCTGTCTCTCCATTTTCCTGAGCTGCTAGAGCTGCGCCAATTCCGGCAGGAAGGTCGTACCCCATAGAAGCGCATCCACTATTACTGAACATGCGCTGTTTTCCTCTCATGGGAAGAATCTGAAAAGGAACAATGCAGGCTGTTGCGTCACCGCACACGATCCGCTCATCTGTTTTCAGTTGCCGCGCCAAAGCAAACATGAAATGGTAAGGGTTAATACCGTTGCTGGGTGGAGGCTTTTGGTAGTCCGATTCCTTTGGGGAATAGTCGTTTACTACGTTCCTTAACCGTGCAATCCACTTCTTATGCTGCCTAGAGGAGTTATCACATAGGGTACCTGTGAAAAAGCGCTGCAGATGAGATTGCAATGCAGAAACGAACTGACCAATATCAGCATGAATGCACAAGTTCAGACTGAGGTGGGGCTTCTTTAGCTCCGCAGGATCAATGTCAACCATTACTATCTTTGCATGTTTGGCGAACGTTGCCCAGTTGTAGCTAACTTGTCGGATATTAAGCCTTGATCCAAGAACTATAAGTAGATCGCAATTCTGGACAGCGAAATTTCCTGGTCGTGTTCCGATGGTGCCAGGTCGGCCAATGAATAATTCGTGGTCATTATCGATAATGTCATGGGTCCACGCTGTGACGATTGGAAGCTGATAACTCTCGGCTAAAATTAAAACTTGCCGTTGTGCTTCAGAAAGACGAACACCTGTACCCAAAAGTAACAAGGGGCGCTTTGACTGATTTAGCAAGCTCGTAAACTCATCCAGATCCTTTAAGGAAACAGTAAAGCAATCAGTTTCCTTGTTTCCTTCCCAAAGAGGCAGATGAATACATTCTGAAAGCTTCGCAGAGTAGGTACCTTGAATGTCCACAGGAACTTCAATCCAACAGGGTCCAGGGCGTCCACTTGTGGCTAGTTGAACTGCGCGGTCTACTGCTTCAATGCATTCCTCCGCTGAGCGTAAAGACTGGAATGATTTAACAAAGGCTGGAATGTATGCCTCCGAGCGGGCCTCCTGATCTCCAAGTTGGCGTAAAGGAAGAGCACCAACTACTTCAAGTAAGGTTTCAGTTTTAACTTGGCCGGAGATAATAATCATCGGAATCGAGTCAGTGAAGGCTCCAAATACACCATTAAGTGCATTAATTGCTCCCGGCCCCGAGGTAACGTTAACTGCCGCCGGTTTTCCTGAAATACGTGCATAACCCTCAGCTGCAATAGCGCAGGCTTGCTCATGGTGTAGATAAGTGCAGGTTATACCACTTGCTTCACCAAAGCTGTCGTTTAGATGCATAGCACCCCCACCAGTAACGGCAAAACAACGGTTTACACCTAGAAAGGCAAGGCGCTTAACAATAAAATCTGATATCTTCATCATCTCTCTTTAGGTACACAGTAAAGTACAGAGTCAAATGAATTATTCATATGTTGTCTAATGTAGTAATTGTATGGCTTGCCATCTAGAATTTGCGATAGCTCTAAAGGAATCGACAAAATGTCGTTAGGACGGTGGTACAGAGAAACGGCTATTACTGGATTTGATCTCTGAAGCAGAAATTTCATGCCCCTAAGAGCGGATAGATCATGACCCTCTACATCTATTTTAACAAAGTCTACAATGAGGGAAGGCATAATTTCATCAAGAGGAACGACAGTTATGGGGCGCAATTCGTTAGGATTTTGCGATGATGTGATACTTGCGGCTTCTCCTTCTCCTGCAAGAAAGAACATTCCATAATCATCGCCGGCAGCAAATGGAAGGTTATATGGATTCAGTGTAATGTGATTCTTTGCAAGAAACTTAGATTTGCTAGTCAGATCCTGAAAGTTTTTCGGATCTGGCTCTAGTAATAATGCTGTTCCTACGAGGGCCTTACCACACAGCTCTTGCAATGTATCACCATTGTAGGCGCCAAGATCGACGTAACACAATGGATTTGCGAGCGGCGCGTTGGGCAAGGTAAGACGGTTAAAGTATTGTTGGTCGCTAGAATTGAATCCAGAGAAATTAATGTCTTCGCCACATCTAAACGCAAGTATCGAATTTAAGGTTTCCTGGCTTTCCTCATCTGAGAGCATGTCTAAAAGACTTGAATAAGCTTGCTCAGCCTTCCATTCTGAAAGGCATTTAGGGTTAGGGTCCAAGAAATAGCACCATCCCATGAAGTCCGCAAGTTGCGGAAAATATTCCCAGGGCCAGACTATATTTATGAATCCGTTGTCAGAAAAAATGTTAGCCAAGCTTTGATAACTGTGAACTCGATTGAAAACTCCAACGGCAATATGCGTTTTAATTCCTGAAGAAGGTTTAATTTCTTCGAACGTGCTCACTGGTATGCCATCAATATTGTCTAGGCAATTCTTCTTGCTGATAACAAAAGAAATAACTCGAGTGCCATTCTGTTCGTATGCTTTTGCAAGTTTTTGAGCAAATGTACCAGCCCCAAAGATCAGAATTTCGTCTTGAATCATGGTAATTGGGGCAGGTTAATATGAGTAGTATACATTGAGAATATAAAATTTTGGAAGAGTTCGGTCTCCTTCTAAAACATTGTCTTGGGGATCCCCGATCAGCATCCTTAACATTCAGGAATTAATAAGTCAATCCTAGCCATCTATCTTGCCAACAACTCTGATTGCTTCTGATCGTCCCTGTAACAACTGGAAAAAAGCAGATTCTCTCAAAATACTACCATCCAGACAACATTCTATTACCGAATTTGTTGCGATCTAATTCTTCTGCTAGATCAGCGCGGCATAATGGTGCATCAGCCTTCACCGCAATCTTGAAAACAAACCAGCTGCAATCCGTGCGGCAGCTAGTTTCATCACAGGAGAACACCTGCTCTATATCCCAGGCCGTAGCATGAGTTGGCAATGCAAATTCCAACACATTTTCGTAGACTGCAAGGCAACGGGGGAATACTTCCCAATTCTGCTTTCTTGCTTGGATGAAGGTAGGTAAGCGCCTCACTTGCCCGGACGATTGCCGCCTAGGGATCAAGTGGTTTGAGGTTGTGGCCCAGATAGTTATAGATTTATATATATTCGTAACCCTTAGGCAATATACCCACTTGCCAGTCAAAGCGAATGCTTCAGGTTTTATTAACGCTACTAGGACACAAGCTATCACGGCCCCAGTCGCGGAAGCTTTCGCCGATCACCTTGAGCTTCTGATCGCGAACGATATTCACCGCACCGCCCTCCGCCCATGGTTTGGTTTTGCCCGCGCTGTATGCCGCTTCCAGCTGATCGATCGCCTACACGGTGATCAGATGTCTTTCCTGGCGCGAAAGGCGGTGCCGATTAGAGCTGAGGTCGCTCGAATGCCCACAATCCCACCGACCTGCTTTCCTTGAAAAATCGCTGTAATGCTTGCAGAATTCACGCCAACGGCCGTCAGGATGCCTGCAATCAATCACAGGTTGGCCCTGAAGTTGTCGGTTCCCACGTTCCGGTTTTCCAGCTGGTGGCAAGACAGAACTCACTTCGGCCTGCCAGCTCACTACCGTCACCGGATCCGACGGGATGCCCCGTGCTGTCGTTTGAGCCGGCCCAGATGGCCCGCCGATAGATCCCTCAGCCATTCAGGAGCTGGCTCACTGCACGATTCCGATCCGCACGCAAGGCTGCCAGATCAAGGCGAAAACCGCTTGATCGCATCTGGCGACACTGCCCTCTCCCCAGCACTGGAGCTAGGTTTACGACTGCCGCAACTCCGGCTGCAAAGCTGGGTTGCTGGAGCTGGAGACGGCGGTAGAGGGCTTGTGAAGGCTCCGATCGTGAAAACTGGAAAGCAGGAAGCATCGGGTTTACGCGGCGACTGAAAGGGCTGATTGGCTTTTTACTACAGCATCATGGTGCAAGCAAATGGCAGCAGGCAGGCTTAGCCGCATGCTCCCTAGGGCTTCATTTCAGCCCCGGCAGAAGTTCCGAATCACCTCGATCTCGCTGGCAAGCATCTCCTTGGTAAGCCCAGGATACGTGCCTAAGAAGAGCGAAGTATTCATAATTTCATCCGAACCTTCCATCACGCCCACCACCCGCAGCGCCTCAGGCTGGTCTTGCCGCAATTGCACAAACGCCGGCTGCCGCAACAGGTTGCCGCCGAACAACATGCGGTTCCCGATTTGATGGCGATCTAGCTCCTGGGCCAGCTCGGTGCGGCTGAAAGGGGCATCAGGCTTTACCGCAATCTTGAAGCCAAACCAGCTGCAATCGGTGCGACAGCCCGTGGCGTCCCAGGAAAAGCCTTGCTCAGGATCCCAGCCTGTGGCATGGGTAGGCAAGCAAAACTCCAATACGTCTTCGTGTTCGGCAAGGCCCTGGCGCAGGGTTTCCCAGTTCTGTTTGCGGGCCTCGATGAACTGCGGCAGGCGCTTCAGCTGCACCCGCCCAATCGCGGCTTGCGGATCGAGCGGTTTGAGGTTGTAGCCCAGGTGGCTGTAGGTGTATTTATGGTCGTAGCCCTCAGGCAATTCACCTAGTTGCCACTCAAAGCGCTTATTGCAGGTGTTGTCTACACCGCTGGGGCACCAGCAATCGCGGCCCCAATCGCGGAAGCTTTCGGCGATCACCTTGAGCTTCTGATCGCGCACGATATTCACCGCACCGCCCTCGCCCATGGTGAGGTGATGGGGCGGGTAGAAGCTCTGGGTGCTGATATCGCCCCAGGTGCCGGTGTAGCGGATCACCCGATCCGGCCCTTCATCCAGGCCAGGGCTGTTTTCGCTGAAGCCCAGGCTTTCGGCCATCGCCCGCGGCATG
>Ga0247833_1005818_pt1 | contig 14071 bp, 8 predicted proteins | sample LaCruzMarch2015__7_FD_187117 | JGI IMG/M metagenome (GOLD analysis project Ga0247833, IMG submission 187117) | Freshwater microbial communities from meromictic Lake La Cruz, Castile-La Mancha, Spain - LaCruzMarch2015_8m | ecosystem: Environmental > Aquatic > Freshwater > Lake | place: Spain...
CCTCCCGCCCCTCCTCCAGCCACCAGCCGGACCATCGATCCAGCGAGCGGATCGGTTCGAAAGACAAAATTTCCCATCATAGGAACCTGGAAAAGTTGAATGTTGGTCACCTGAGTCATGTCGGTGGCACTGATTCCTTCCAGCTGATTTTGGTAGACCGAATTGTAGAGCAGTCCGCCCTCGATCTCGAACGCGATATTTTCATGAAACTGGGCTCCCAGCATCACTCCGGTGGCGAAGCCGGGTTGCATCGGCACGTCGCCCGACATGCCGAAATCAGGATAATCCACCGTGGTCACGAAACTCAGGCCAATCCCCGTTCGCACATAAAAAGGGGTGAGCGCGCTAGCCTCAGCACCAATTCCGGAGACAGAGGATGCATCGGCAGTTTCTCCAGCTTTTGCTCCGGGCAAGGGCCGATCGATTAGCTCCGCATTCGGATCGGCCATAGGGGAGGGCGGCTGAGATAATGGATGCGGATTCGCCGCATCATCTGCCCATGCGGAGTGCGTGGCGAAAATAGCGAGAGATAAGAGTACACCCCATCGGCACATAGGGGGAGGCTGGAAAGCCTCACGTAGGTTTCAACTGCTTATCCGACAGGGAAAAAAGAACGTGTGAATAGTCTTCGAAATGTCACCAAAACCAAAAGGAGGGGAGCACTAATTCTGGGGCGGGTAAAAAATATGATCTGGAGCGTCTTTTCGTGGATATAGGAGGAACCCTTGCCCAGCAGGAATCGTTGTGATGGCACTTGTTATTGCCCCCCAAGCAGCACGACGAGTGCCAGGTTTGATGATCTCCCTCCACAACGCCGTGGTCACGCTTCTTCCGAAAAACCCATAAGTCCGATATCCATCCGGGAGATAAACTCCTATATAATCGCAGTCTGCAGGATTTTCGGAAGGCGTCAGGGCTCCTCCCTGGCGGGGCCAATCACGGCCAAGTAGAAGATCTGAGGAGAATGGATAGCCCAGTAAATGAGGTCCTTTCCCTTTCCAGGGGCGGGGACAAGGCAGGTTTGTTCGATCTGACCCAACAAGACTAAAGCCAGCACCCTTGCGAATACCGCTTCGAATAACAAAACACTCACTTGGGGCAATGACTAAATCCTCAAGCGGAGCGCTGATCCAAGTAAACTCTTGGTCATCAAATACGCACCATGAAACACCTGGTTGTGAGGGATTTAGGCGTGGCCGAAATTCTCGGAATCCCGTCTCTGTAGGTAAATAGTACCGAAGACTCGATTGGGGAAATGCTTTTAAGATCGAGGAGGTATTTCTGTCTAGAAGAAGGGGTAAAGTTATATGGGGGTAAACGCGTATCACTGCGCCTACCAAGGAGGCATCGAGGTCGGCGCGAGTACTCCGAGGTGATGGAATAACCTTTAAGCAGAGACTTTCACCGGTTGCATTCAGCCCAGTGCCCACCTCGGAACGATGGCCCAGCCATGAATGATTGGCGGGGCCCGTTACCTCAAAGTAAGTCGGCCCAATTTCATTCGTAAGAGCCAAACAAGCATCAGGAAGGGACGAAGAAATGACAACCCTGCCACCAGGCTCAACACGAGTCACCTGAGCAGAAAAAAGTGGGGCTATCTGTCGCGGGACTGCAACAGCCTCCCAAACCTGATCCATCTCAGCCACGAAAGGGATGGCCATTTCTCCAATTCCAGATTGTGGGATAAGGAAAAGGATGCCTGAAAGGAAAGCGTGGGCCGAAATACAAAAAGCTCGAAATCTTAAATTTAGAAGAGCTTGAATCTGTTCTGTGGGTTTCACTGTCTTTTTGCTCCTTCTATCGGACATTCAGCACAACCGTTTTTTTGATCCAGCCTTTGCCGTTTTGAACAAAAACGGTGGCACTGTACGCTCCGCGTGCGGTGGGTGTCCCAGATAAGTCGCCAGTAATTCTGTCGAGAGAAAGACCTGGGGGGAGCCCGTAGGCAGAAACCCTGACGCCGCTGCTTACGTCAATAAAAGGGCTTACGAGGTCGTGCTTCCCGTTTCGATTTGTGTCCGTTAAAGGCTCAGCTTCATCCCAAACCCCGTTTCCATTTGTGTCCGTGAAAGGCTCTTCAAGGTCGTGCTTCCTGTTTCCATTTGTGTCCGTAAAAGGCTCAGCGTCATCCCAAACCCCATTTTCATTTGTGTCCGTGAAAGGCTCTTGGATAGTTTTGCCTAGTACAAGATTATCGGGGCTGGAGTAGGAAACATTTTTGGGGCGGCTTCCTGACACATGAAGGGTGATGGGGAAGGGAGCATCTTGTTCTATCGAATTAGGGTTTCCAGGTTCCGTATAGTTCCAAACTCTAAGAGTAAGCGGACGAGCAACAACCGATTCCGTGGGATAGCCGCTAAGTGTTAGGGTTGCCACATTTCCGTTGTAAGTAATTCCACGATTGGTGATTCCAGCGGGTAAGTTGGCAACTTCCGAATGCGTAGGCAGGTTGCTGATGGTGAAAGCAGCAGAAAAAGTGCGATTAATACCGGCCAGAATGCTTGAATTGGCAGCGGCAAATAAGGGGAAGCGATTTGTAATATTAAAAATGATTGTAGCGGGATCGCTTTGTCCCCCGCCGTAGTACTCGTTCGAATTATCTGCGGTCACCGTCGTTGACCAGCGGGACTGGTTGGTCGAGCTGTTCGTGCCTAAAATTCGTTTTGTGGCCGATTGATAGCTCAAGCCTGTAGGGATATTCGATACCCGAAAGGTGCTCGCTCCGTCGACATAGGTGCTGCCTGTAGATATATCAATTTCTGTTTCTTGTCCCACATACAATGAAACAGGAGATGACAAGGAAAGGGTCGGCTTAGGCACGAGAACTCTGAGAGGGATATTCGTCGTTACAGCTACGGTGACTGGCGGAATAGAGGCCACGGTTCGGATGGCTCGAAGAGTGATCTCGGGGCTTTCACTTCTTCGCGTTGGGGGTCTGGTGCTTTGCACGGCCAGATTGTTATTTTCAAAAGTTGCCGTTCCATCACCAAGCGTGTCATCGAATTCTAATTGTAGGTCTCCGTCATCGAAGCCTGGACTGTAGTTTACGGGGAAATTTGTCTCCGTCCCGTAGCGAACTTCCAAGATTCCATCGGAATTGATGGCGTCGATCAGGAAAGGGGGAGTTCCCGAAAAAGTCAGATTACTTCTCCGCACGTTACCAGCACTATCCTCTACCTGGATACGCAAAGTACGAGTATCCGTGTTAAAGGTAGTTCCACTGAACAAGCCCGAGCTTGAAAGGGAAAGCCCCGCCAATTCCGATCCGTTGAGGCAGGTAAAGGTGAGGGGAAGATTTGGGGATTGAGCCCCCAACTGGAAGCCAGCGAAATCCGCTCCTGTCACTGCCGTCATATTGGTCGCGTTTGTGAAGCTAGGCCCAGTCTGGTTTCTGACTCGTAAGGTTAGCGTTCCGGAGGCGGTTGCAGTCAGGTTGTTGCTGTTGGTGGCCGTGAGCCAAAGGACATGCTGATTGGTGTTCGTGACGGTCAAAAGACCAGAGATCCTGCCGTTGGCGTAGGAGAGTCCGATAGAAGAAAGAGAGGATGTGTTTCCAGTGTTGGTGTTGGTGACCACCACGGAGAAGGCGGTGGGGCCGTTATTGGCAGGCAGATCCAGTGCCGCATTGGCGTCGCCTATAAACCAGTCCACGGCAGAAAGGGAAATTTGTTCTATGGCGGTACGATTGTCGGAGTTCGTCCGAATGGGGCTCATCCGCCAGCAGCCTGCTTGGGGAAGGTACTGTCCGAAAAGAGCTGCTGACCCATTCGCTACTTTGGAATCCCGACTTCGCGGATTCGGAGGACTTAGAGATACGGTAGCGGTGGTGGCGCTAGTGGCGAAATATTGGTTATTTAGCGACCGCCAAAGGATCGTTTCGGTGGCTTGGGATGGATTGGTATGATTAAACATCCAAACATAGACGGGTCGATTTGTCATAGAGTTAGTGGGTCGGTTGGTTAAAATTAAAGACCGCCCAAGAAAGTTGGTCTGAACAAGACGGACGAAATTATTGCTCCAAGAAGTTACTACACCAGACCCATTCGTGTTGCTTCTGGCGAGGTTCATAACAAAGGAGACGTCCTTATCCCCGGGCACACTGTTGGTGAAGGTTCCTACCCAACAAGTCCGATTCGAACCGACAGGTTGGTCTTTTGAATCCAAAATCTCCTTTTCGGGAAACGTAATATTAACATAGTCTACAGAGAGAGCAGGTCGAGTAGTAGTCAGGAGGAGCAGGGAAATTAAGATTAGGGTCATGCCCTTCAGATTTGGGAAAGAAGGGGCAGAAACCAAAGTCGTAAGCATAGAGAATAGATAACGCAAAAGAAACAAAGGGCGCTGTTTCATATGGGTATTCGTGTCACTCATGGCTGCTTGTATATGCTTAGTCAGGCTTACCTAAACTTCCAGAGGCAAACCTCTTTTGTCACCAAATCGTCACATTCGGGCAAAAGGGCGAAATTTTGCCATGAAAACGTCACAATAAACTACTGGCGAAAAAGGAGCCGGTGAGTATATTTCAATCTCATGAAGGACTTTCAAGCCGTCATCAACAACCTCAACCATAGGAGAAACACAATGAAATCAATCGCAACTCTTGCACTCGCCTTGGCTGGTCTCAGCCTCTCAGGGCAAAACACTCAGGCTGCTTTGGCAACACCCGCGGCCATCTTCACAAAAACCATCACAGCTGGTAAAATGCAGTACTTGGGCACTCCCTTCGTTCGGCCAGAAGTTTCTGTTGGCGAAATTGTTTCAGTGAGCGGAAAGCTGATCACGGTTAAGCCTACCAGTGGCGATGTGACCTACACCACTGCCGAATACTCGGGATACACGGGCGCAATCGGGGCGAACGAGCCTTACATTATCGAAATTCTCGACGGCGACAATATCGGTTACATTGGCTTTATTAGTGCTTCAGGCGCCACCTCAGGCACACCTGCAACTGCAGTAATCACGGTAGATGTAGCGCCCGGAACAGTATTAGCCGGTTCACGCTATGCGATTCGCCCTGACTGGACGCTGGAGTCCCTTTTCGGCCCTGCTACTTCTTCTGTAGTTCGCGGCACAACTGTTAGAAGTCAACCGCAAACAGCTGCGGATCAGATTCAACTCGTTGGTAGCAATGGTCGTGTAACTGCCACTGCGTACCGCAAGTGGAACTCGGCGATTGAGAATACAACTGGAATTGGATCTTCATTCGTATGGACATCTACTGGAGTTGCAGGTGACGCAAGAAAACTCCGCCTACCTTACAGCGCTGGTATTATCTTAAAAGCAGTCATTGGCTCTAACTATGATTTAACCTTTGCTGGCCAGTTGCGTCAGGCGCGTTTGCGTAAAGAGATCCTCGGCTATCCTCGATCTAACTTCGTAGCCAATACTTCGGCCAAGGACTTGCCTCTCAGCGAGACGGGAATTCAGATTGGGCGAGGGAATAGTGTATTTAATGCTGACAATCTTAGCATCCTTGATGTTTCGACTGGCTTAACAGCTCAATACTACTTGCACACCGATGGAAATTGGCGCGATGCGGATGATGAACTAGCCAACGCCGTGACGATTGCCAAGGGAACAGCCGTAATCATCAAACGCAAAAATGGCAGCACAAGTCCGCTCACAGGAGCAAGTGCAGTTAAGATTAACCCAGCGCTTGTTTACTAAACAACCACTCTGCTTATAACTCACCCGTAGCCAACCATGACGACGCAAAAGATAACAAAAGTTGAGTACAGAGCGCAGTGGATGCGTTCGGTATCCACTTTTGTAATCGCAATTGTGTCTCTGGTTGGCTTTGGGGGAGTGGTACAGGCGGCAACTGTTACCATTGGCTTGCTCTACACAGATGCCCCTGTGGCTACTCCTGGCGGCATCGCATTTGCCTCTGGGACTGGCTCATTAAAGCTTGGTGCATTTTATAATCAAGGGGCTGCATCCTTTTATACTGTTAGCGAGCTGCAATCTATATGGAACACAAAGAGTCGTCAGGGATTTGATACTCTGTCAGCTTCTTTCATTGCCATGTCGTCACAGACGTTCAATCGCACTACCGCCGGGCATTTTCGTTTCAGCAGCACTATCGGACTGGAAACCTCTGTGGATCTGAGTGACGGAAGCACAGTTGAGTTAGGTGGCGAACAAATGTTTATATTCATGTCTGATTCTGCTGCAAATCCAACCTCTTTTGGGATCATGGCCGTCAATCAAACGTTAGTGGATGATTTTTTAGATCCCGCGATACCAACTGGGACAGGAACTGATTTAGATTTTTTGGGACAAATCGAATCTAGCAACAACGCTGATGATTTTTATGACACCACTTTGATTGCAGGCCAAATCGTGTCTAACCAGTTAAGGCTAGAAGCCGTTCCTGCTGGCTCTGTTTCTCTCACCTTAAACGGATCGGACGATGTTACCCATTTCTGGGAAAATGGGGCCTATGCTGACCTTGGGGTTACGGCTTCAGGCTCGGTGACTACAGTTATTACGGACTCGAACGACGCGGCGGTCGCTGATTTCAGTGCTTTAGCTGGGACATTGGGTGTTTATACGGTAACCTACACCTCTGGTGGGTCTAATGTGAGTCGTACTGTTCGTGTCAAAATGCAGAGTCCATCTGCAGATTTAGACAATGACGGGCTGTCGAATTTGATGGAGTACTGTTTGGGCGGGTCGCTTGGCTCGAATGATAGCTCTAAATTACCTGCGGCCACGATTGTGGGGTCCGAGTTCATTCTCACCTTTACCGCTCGGGCCGATATCACTACCGCTTCTCAAATTGCACTTGGTTTTGTGACCACGACATCCCTTTCCGTCCCTTTTAGTGGAGAGACTCTAACGCATAAAACGGGAGTAAGCCAAGCAGGTGTTGCACCTGGCTTTACCAAGCAGCAGTGGTCTTTCTCCACTTCGGGGATCGCTAAAAAGTTTGCTCGTATAATAGTCACCCTGCCTTCCAGTTTGTCGGGGGCATAAACAATGCGGACATTAGAAAATAACCACACCGAAAGGAACACAACCATGAATCATAAAATCAGAAACACACTACTAACCGTGACCTTTGCTCTGGGCCTTTTGGCGCAGACTGCAAAAGCACAATACATCGGACTCGACGGACAATTAGAGTATCTTCGGAACTCGGACTCAGCCTCTGAGTCTTCTCTTTTGAGCGTAGGAACCTACTTCTCAGTCGGATCCTTCGGCAACCGTACATCTGCACAAGTGAATGCTCTATTCTCCAATGCGAGCAGCTCAGCAGAATTTGGCGATATTCTTCGTGCAAACTATACTGCTGCGTTTCTGAATACCACTTCATTGCGGGGAGAAGCCAGCGGTGACAATGTAACCAACTACTTCGCTCCTGGCACTGGATTCACAGATGCTGGCATCATCGATAATATTACTACTAACGATAACATCTACGCTGTCTTTGCGCAAGCAACTGGCTCTGGTGACTATCGTATGGGCATCTTTGCCGCGGCATCCTACAATGGTAGTGGGGTTGCCGGTTCCCAGGTTAAGTTCCAGCTAGGGGACTTATCCACTAACATCATGAACCTAACAACGAATGCGGCGGGCTCGCAGGGCGCAATTGCAGTTGGAACTGGTTCACTGGGTGGACGCTCGGCAAACGGGTTTTATCTTGGCACAGCCACATCTACGGCTGTTCCTGAGCCCTCCTCGATGTCTCTCATGCTACTTGGTGCAACCGCCTTGGTGGCTCTCCGCCGCCTCCGCAAAAAAGCTTAACTCTGAATAATATATACAAAAAAAGGAAATTAAAAAATGAAATCCAAACTCCTAAAAGCACTTTTCGGCGTAGTTGGGCTAGCGAGTGCTAGTCTTTCCAACGCTACAACCTTTGTGAATGTTAGTTACCTGGGGTCTCCTGCGATTAACACAGTCAATGGACGCTCCTATACAACTATCAATACCGACCAAACGTGGACACGTGATAAGGTCTATATTATTGACCGGTTGACGTTCGTTGCCCCAGGGGTTAATATTTTTATTCAGCCTGGCACATTAGTTCGTAGTGAAATCCACACAGTGCAAGGTGACGCCTCTGCGCCTTCCAAACCATCTGATCCTGGCACGTTAACCATAGCAATTGGTGCGAAACTTTTTGCAAATGGTACGTCTGATGCTCCGATCATCTTTACCTCAATTGATGATATCAATGTTCCCGGCGGACTTGAAACCGTCCCGCCATTCGAGAATTACGGAACACCATCAGTAGGAACTGATATTGAGGCTGGTGTTGGTGTAACAGCTATAGTTAATACTCAACGTGAATTGCGTAAAGACGGCGTTCTCGTCGGGGCGGTAACAGATGCCGAGTATTCGTACTCGGGGGGTACCACAGGAGCCAACATCTTTAGTTATACTGGAAATAGCAAAGCAGAACATGATGGTCGTTGGGGTGGAATTGTTCTATGCGGTGATGCCAGAGTTGCCTATGGCACCTACACGGGCGTTATCGCGTCTGGCGCTCTCGCGGACCCCACATCGTCAGCATCAGCTACTAATAATGGAGGTCAGGGCCGTCAGTATGTAGAGGGCTTGCAGGCCTTCGGTACAATTGCGATGTACGGTGGTGTTGATGATAATGACAACTCTGGAACACTGCGTTTTATATCGAATAGATATGGTGGCTATGTTTTGTTTTCGAATAGGGAACTCAATGCCTTTACATTTGGTGGTGTCGGCAGGGGAACTGTTTTGGAGTTCCTTGAAGCATACAACAATGCTGACGATGATTTCGAGTTCTTTGGTGGTACAGTCAATTCAAAGTATTTGATATCGGCATTCGGAGGTGACGACGGTTTCGATACCGACCAAGGTTACACAGGAAATGTGCAGTACTTTGTCCAAATACAGAACAATCGTATTGCTGCTGATGGCACTACCTCTACAGGGCGACCATTAGCAAATGCAGGTGATAATGGTTTTGAGATCGACGGCCCAGAGCCCTCGACATCGGACGCTGGTGTTATTACAATGCGTCCATTCACAATCCAAACCGTCGCTAACGCTACAGTGATTGGGCGTGGTTATGGGAAGTTAAGTGCCGATCCATTCCCTGCAAATAATTGTGGTGCTAACCTAAAAAATGCTGGTGCTCTCCGATTGTATAACTCCATCTACATGGATTTCCCAAACGGAGGTATTGCGGTAAAGGCGGGTACCCCAGTTGACTTCATTATTGGTAACGCAAATGGTCTATACGGCGATGACACATTGCAAGATTTTGGAACAGCAACAACTGACAACGAGCGCTATAGTGTTTTCAAGGGCAATATTTGGTATCGTTGTGCCCTCACGGAAGTAGCTGCGAATAGTCAGGCTACAATTGCTAGCGGTGGGTCATACACGGTACCCACTGTGGGTACTGGCGCTGACAACGAAGGATTCCTGTTCGGTGTAAATAGCAGAGCAAATAGTACAACGGATAATCCTACATCGGTGGTAAATGTCATAAAAGAAATTGCGAACAGCAATCAATTCAATGTTGATCCTGGATTAATTGTTCCAATTAATCATCATATGAGCGGGATAGACCTGCGGTGTACTACAGACGCTGCGAAGAACGGAGGTGTAACACTTCCGAATCGTGGCAACCTTACTCGTGTTGATAAGGATGGTGAAGCTGTCAAGTTTGTTGGAGCTATGCGTGATAACAATTGGGCAAAGGGCTGGACTGCCATTGATCGATTGGGTTACCTGCTGGCTTCATCTGCATCAATTGCGCCCTCTGTTGCCATTTCATTAGATGGCACGAACCCTAAATTGACCTTCGCTACAGTAAACAACGTTTATTATAGTGTAGAGTCATCTTCTGATAATAGGGTCTTTTCACCTATTGACATCGTAACCGGAAACGGTGGTAATGCTGAAGTTATTGACGCCGCGGTTCCTGTTGGTTCTGCCCCTCGCTTCTATCGCGTCATGGCTCAGTAATTAAGTTGTTAAACTAATGCATTTTGGGGGAAGACCAATACAATTGGTCTTCCCCCAAATATTTTATATGTACTTATTGATCCTCTTCTTGCTAATTGGATGTGCAAAGCACGGCACAGTTTTGCCTTACGAATATAAGGAGGCAGTCAACTGGCTGTCGCTTATTAAAAACGATGAAGATATATTAAGTAAGTATCAGTCAAAGGTTATTACGGCAATGGCAAGGGATGGTTACTATGAAGAGAGCTTCGATCTGGCCTCGAAAATTAACGACTATCGGCGACCCTTGGCTTATACCATTATAGGACTGGAGTCACAAAAAAATGGTCTGCTAAATATCTCAAAGAAAGCCTTATGTAGCGCTGAGAATGCACTCGGCTATGGGGTGGGTTGGCAACGGGATGAAGGCACGCTTGCTGCACTGGAGCTAGCATTTCGATTAGATGACAAAGGAAAATCTGAAACTCTCATAAATGGTTTTACTTCAGATGAATATCGCACCCGCGCTAAAAACCTAATACTTCTATTTGAGGTTAAGAATTCTGGGAATTTAAATCTTCAATCTTCAGGACCCAAAGATGATAAAATATTATCGAATGGGAATGTCGCCGAAAGTCATTCCAGCACAGAAACCTTAGGAAAAACGAACATTCAGGATATTCTTTCTCACTCTGAGCAGGCACTCGCGGATGGCGAAAAAGATCAAGCAAAACTATGTCTGGATGCGGCAAGAAAAAGAATTACAACCGAACCCTCTATAGACCGTGTCCATCATAGAATAGCACTTTGTCGGCTTGATTTCGAGGCTGGCAACGTAGTTGAGGCAAAAAAAGCTGTCCCTATAATAGAAGCCGAACTTTCAGCAATAAGCGCATATGCAGAATTCAAATATCAGTGGATTATCGAGTTCGCTTCTGTCATGGATGGTATTGGTTATAAACAAGAATCTGATGAACTCATAAAGAAATCGATCGATTGTATCATAGCTAACTTCCAACCATTTGTTAAAACGAGGCTCCTGAATCAGATTGCAACGGCTTCTTCCAGGCTAGGAGTGTCCGATTGTGCAGCGAAGTGTTGGGAAGTCGCTTTGAACACTGCCGAGCAGAACCCCAACCCACGTTCTCGGGTCATAGGAGTCATCGATTACCTTGTAAGTCACGCTGAGGCTCATTGTTCTGTTTCGTTAGAAGTGCAAGATCAGCTCAGATCGATCAAAAAAGAAATAAACCCTTCCTATAAAAAACTTCCAGGATTCCAAGGGAATTAAAATGATCTATTGTGAAGGTACTTTGTATCCTGTTTCCATGCCGTGGACGCTTACTGCGGCAAAGTGTCGATCGTAACTAAAAACTATAACTCACGTTTAGGCTTAAATCCCAACCTTTTGTATAACTGGAGTAGTCAACTTCCTGTCCATTGTAGGTAATCGTCCTTCTTGCAATAGGATTCAGCAGGTTCTTCCCTCGAAAAGTAAATTTCCAGTGCTCGGCAAAACCTTGGGTAATATTGAGATCTAACGATGGAACTGGTTGTTCGAAGATATTAGGCAAATCAGCACCCACCGCGTAAAGCATCGGCCCTGTAACATTGAAAAATAATCCAGCATAAAAGTCATACGATACATGATTATACTCAAGCCCGGCATTCGTGATATAATTAGGTTGGCCTTGAAGAGGGCGAGTAGTTTCAAAAATTCCGACCGACTGCTGTTGTGCTTGTTGAAAAGTCGATAGACCTACTTGGCTCTGAATCTGTGTGAAATTAAAATTGAGAGAGAAATCCCGCAGGCAGGAAGCAACTTGGTCGAGCCGCTTGCGAACTTCGAACTCAGCGCCCCATACAATTGCCTCAGAATTATTGCGATATTGATAATACTGAAGTCCACCTTGAAGAAAAACGCTCTGTTCAATAGGGTTTGTAAGATCCTTATAAAAAACGCTTACGGCCAATACCTCGCCCGCACGGGGAAACCATTCGGCCCGAAAATCATAATTGGTTGCATGGCTAAGCTTCAAGTTTGTATTTCCAATAAAGAGTGTGTTGTCCGCAAAATCCTGTGTGATGACAGGACCTAGCTCCTTAAAAGATGGGCGCGCTAACGTCTGGGACCATGCGAAACGCAAATTAATATCTTTTGCAAGTTCGAAAGTAGCGGCAACTGCTGGGAGAAGATCGAGCTGCTTTATGATTCCGCTAGTAGAGGGAAAAAGAACGGTATCTGCTCCACCATTTCCAGCAGCCTCAAGATATGTATTTTCGAATCTGGCTCCACCCGAGAGCTTCAGTTGTTTGAAAAGCCGCAATTCTGTCATGGCGTAGCTTGCTATCACTGTTTGCTCTGCTTGATAGTAAGAACCAGAGCTCCCGGTCGAATCAGTCAAAGCCCAAGAGAGTGGTTTATTGTTCCCTGGTGGTGGAGTCCCCGCTGGATTGACAAGGCCAGATCGATTCTCGTCAAGGAAGACATCAGCCCAAGTCTGCCCTCCCGTGGGATCATTCGGGGAGCCAAACGTCAGGTATTCAGGGTCATTGGCCTGCCCATAGTAATAGTTACCCGACCATTGATTATATTCTCTGTTTGAAAAATCGTAATAAAAACCTGTCTTAAAATTGCTATCGTTTGCCTCTTCCTCCTCGAAATAGGGAATAGTAAAATCAACAATCGTGTAGTAGGCATTGTCCGTGAGCGAGCGTTGGAATCGTTGCAGCGGGTCTGCAGATAGGGTGCCAGTCTTCGATGCATCCTGTTGGCCTAGGGGGGAATACAAGTCAATGGTAGGATCGAAAACGCTTTGGAAAACTCGGTTGTCAGGTTCAACAAGGCTGGATTGCCCGAGACCTCCATTCCATTCCACCTTTAGATTGCGAGCATCTTTAAGCTGATGGGTACCGCGAGCCTGAAAATAGATTAGATCCCGTTCGCCATAGGAAATTGTTTGTTGTTGGATATTGGAATCTGGAGTTGTTGGATCAACGTTGAACGTCGTAATGTCGGACGCTGCTTTGCTATACATAATATTAGCTCCAAAAAGATGTTCCTTGGAAGGTTGGCCAGCAAGATTAAGCAAACCACCCCATAATACATCCTCGGTTCCCTGGGATTGATTGAATTCGAATTGAGGATCGAGCGAACCCTGCTTTGAAAGAGGATTATAAATGGCATCATAATTATTACGTTGCCCATTGTCGAAATAAGTATATTTACGACGGTAGCTAAAAGCCCCTAGAACGCCCATTTTCTCATCGGGTCCCATCTCCACACTGTCGCCACCCTGGAGGTTAATAGATGTATTCGGACCAACAGTTTTTCTAGTTACAGCCACATCGGGCGTAAGCTCACGCATTGCATTATTGATGGCTTCTGCTTTCTCAAGATCGCCAGGGTTTGTAACGTTTAAGTTTTGCCCAACGGATGGTGGCAGTAAAACACCTTGGCCCAAGGATGTGACGCTTTCAGGGATAAGACGTTGATTTGCACGAAATCCGAAAGGCCCGGTGCCGCCGCCGTTGTAAGTGAGAAAGTTGGGATTGAAGGTAGATTGAGAGTTATACTCCATTGTATAACTAGCTCCAAAACTTGGTTTATCTGGGTAGTCTTTTGTTCGTATGTCGACGCTACCCCCAGTAAAATCTGCAGGCATATCTGGGGTGAAAGTTTTCTTTGTTAAGATGCTTTCTAAAACTGACCCGGGGAAGAGATCTACATTAACAGCTCGTTTGTCGGGATCGGAGGAGGGAATGCGGCCTCCATTCAAGAATGTGTTGACGTATCGGTCGGAAAGACCGCGAACCACGACATAACGATCATCAACTACAGAAGTGCCCACCATGCGTTTCATTGCCGCGCCAGCTGTGGCTGCACCGACTCTTGCAATGAGATCCGCTCCGATGGCATCCGCTACAGAACCAATCTCCTGTCTTTCAGCCAACAATCCTGTTTCAGAGGCCTTTTCAATTTCACCCGGGACCACAAGTTCTTCCATTTCCTCGATTTCGGCGACAGCCTCAAAGCGCATTTCGTTGAAGGAACCCGCCGCGACCGAAATATCAGGCACCGTTTTCGGAATGTAGCTCGCGGCCCGTGTTTGCACCGTATACACCCCTG
>Ga0247833_1005825_pt1 | contig 14054 bp, 13 predicted proteins | sample LaCruzMarch2015__7_FD_187117 | JGI IMG/M metagenome (GOLD analysis project Ga0247833, IMG submission 187117) | Freshwater microbial communities from meromictic Lake La Cruz, Castile-La Mancha, Spain - LaCruzMarch2015_8m | ecosystem: Environmental > Aquatic > Freshwater > Lake | place: Spain...
GTCGCGCAGGCCCGGCTCGCGAGTCGCATCCGGAGCTGAGCGGTGGCTCGTCGTGGCCGCCGGCGTGCCGTTGGTGACCACGCGCCCGCTGGGGGTCGTGTTCTGGGCGGCGATCGTGGCCATCGCCGCTGTGGCGAACCGGCTCTGGCGGCCACGAGCGCTGCTGCGCGAGCGTGAGGTCATCGGTGTGTCCGCGGTCGCGCTGCTCACCATGGTGCTGCTCGCCGTTGGCGGCACCGCCACCATCGAGAACGACGAGTTCGCCGCCGATGTCAGCCTGGTCACCCAGGCCGGGCGGTCGCTCGTCGACGGATACCGCTACCTCATGGACGCAGTCGGGCGGATCGGCTGGCTCGACATCCCGGCGCCCACGCCCGTGGTCGTCATCTGGACCGTGCTGTTCGTCGCCGGCATCGTCTATGTGCTCCGCCATGGCGACCGTGCCTCGCGGGCAGCGCTCGTGCTGCTGGTGCTCGGCTACCTGACGGTGCAGATCGGCATCAGCTGGTCGCAGAAGAACCTCAACGGCCTGAACTGGCAGGGTCGATACGGCGTGCCGCTGCTGGTGGGTCTGCCGGTGCTGGCCATGCCGATCGCCGCCCGACGCGACGACCGGGGTGCCGCCCTGCTGCCCATCGCCGTGGCGGTGGGTCTGTGCTCCTCGATGTACATGGCGTTCCGGCGGTGGACCGTCGGCACCGACGGCCCGATCTGGTATCTGTTCCGCACGAACTGGACCCCGCCGGTCGGCGCCTGGTTCGTGGCGCTGCTCACGCTGGCCGGGGCCGTGCTGATCGCCAGTGTCGCCTGGAAGCCCAAGGGTGTGGCGGCGTGACGTCGTCGACGAGTTCGGAGTACGCGGCCAGGCTCCAAGCCCTGTCGGCGAAGCGGTGGAAGCGTTACGTGCCGAACCCCTACCGATGGGTCATTCGCCGTCATGCGCGCGGCGAGGTGCTCGACGTGGGGTGCGGCATCGGCCGGTGCCTCGACTTCCTGCGCGGTCGTTCGCTCGGCATCGACCCCAACGTCGATGCGGTCGCTGTCTGCGCGTCGCGTGGTCTCGCCGCGACGACGGTGGACGCGTTCTGGGCGGACGGTGGAGCCGACCGGCGCTTCGACACGGTGCTGTGCGCACACGTGGTCGAGCACATGTCGCACGACGAGGCGGCCGACCTGCTGCGGCCCTACGTGGCGCTGCTGCGCCCCGGTGGTTCGCTGATGGTGGTGGTGCCGCAGCTCCGCGGTCATCACTCCGACGCCACGCACGTGCGCCTGGTGTCGGCCGATGATCTCTCCTCGCTGGTGGCCGACCTCGGCCTCACGGTCACGAGGGTCTGGTCGTTCCCCGGGCCGGCATGGCTCGGCCGCTGGTTCATCTACAACGAGACGATCGCGCTCGCGGCGCGCCCTGCCGGCGCCTGATCTCAGCCGGCGCGACGGCTCGCGATGACCAGTGTCCGCCCCACCTGGCGTGCCTGCGCCATGACGGCACCGCGGGCACGCAGCACGCGGCCGAGCCGTTCGGTGTCGGCGACGTGGCGGAAGAACCGGCGCGACTCGGACGCCTGCGACTTCTTGAGGGCGCCGCTCCAGGCGGTGGTCGACACGCGGAACGAGCCGAGCGTCTCGTGCAACACGGCGATGTCGTAGGTGGCGGCGATGGAGAAGTTGGTGGCGACGTCGATGACGTACTTCCACTCCGGCGGGAAGCCGCCGGCCGTCGCCCAGGCTTCGCGCCGCATCATCGTGATCGACGGCTCACCGAGCGGGTTCGTGCCGCTGCGGAGCAGGGCGACGGCGAGGTCATGTCGGGTGATCCGCGTGGCGCCCTTCGGCAGGCCGCCGAGACCGTGGTCGCGCTTCACGACGGCACCGGTGTTGTCGACGATGTTCCGGCGGTTGCCGACCACACCGATGCGGTGCTCGGTGTCGGCGTCGAACACCGCCACCTGTCGCTCGAGGCATGTGGGCTCGAGCAGGTCGTCGCCGCAGAGCAGCTTCACGAGCGGCGCCGAGGTCAGCTCGACCGAACGCGTCCAGTTGGCGGCCGGCCCGAGGTTGGCCTCGTTGCGGTGCACGGTGATGCGCGGGTCTCGGGCGGCGAAGGACTGCGCGATCTCGAACGACCCGTCGTCGGAGTGGTCGTCGACCGCGACGAGCTCCCAGTCCTGGAAGGTCTGGGCGAGCACCGACTCCAGCGTGAGTGCGAGGTGCGCTGCGTTGCGGTAGACGGGCACGCAGACGGCGACTCGGGGCGTGCTCATCGGGTGCGCACGATAGGCGATGGTGGTGACCGGGCGGGGTTGCCGTCGGCGGTGCCGCGGGGTGGTCATGCCGCACGGCGGCTTCGTTACACTCGCTCCGATGCCATTCGAACCGCACCCCTGCCTCAGCGTGGTGATCCCCTGCTACAACGAGGAGAGCACGGTCGCCGCGGTCATCGAGACCGTGCTGGGCATTCCGTGGGTGGGGCAGGTGGTGGTGGTCGACGACGGTTCCACCGACAAGAGCCGCGAGATCCTGGCCGCCATCGACGACCCCCGGGTCGACGTCGTGCTGCAGCCGGTGAACCGTGGCAAGGGTGCCGCGCTGCGCACCGGCTTCGCGAAGGCGACGCAGGAGTTCGTGGTCGTGCAGGACGCCGACCTCGAGTACGACCCGAGCGAGTTCGAGCTGTTGCTGGGCCCGCTGCTCGAGAACAAGGCAGACGTAGTGTTCGGCTCGCGATTCCTTGGTGGCAGTGCGCACCGGGTGCTGTACTTCTGGCACTCGGTCGGCAACAAGCTGCTGACGCTCGCCTCGAACGTGTTCACCGACCTCAACCTCACCGACATGGAGACGTGTTACAAGATGTTCCGCCGGAACGTCATCCAGTCGATCGAGATCGAGGAGGACCGCTTCGGCTTCGAGCCCGAGATCACCGCGAAGGTGGCCCGCGGCGGCTGGCGCGTCTACGAGGTGGGCATCTCGTACTCCGGCCGCACCTACGCCGAGGGTAAGAAGATCGGCTGGCGAGACGGCGTGCGAGCGATCTACTGCATCGTCCGGTACTCGAAGGTCGGCGACAGGCTCAAGCGGTAGGCGCGACCCTGATCTGGTAGATCGTGAACAGGTTGAAGTTCCACGTCGGCAGTGGCAGCGGCCACGACGTGCTGACGATCTGATCGTCCCGGTACACCTGCTCGAGGGCGGCGACCAGACCTGGGTAGTGGTTCCGGTGCTGGTGGTAGTGGAAGTACCGCGGATCCGTGCCGCCGCGCTTCCGGATGCTCCGGTACGGGCCGACTGCCTTGCCGAGCCGGTATGCCATGCCGGGGTCGCACGGCAGGGTGATCGAGATCGTGCCCCCCGGCGCCGTGACCCTGCGCATCTCGCGCATGGCGCGCTCAGGGTCGGGGAGGTGGTGCAGCACGCAGGTGAGGAGCACGCGGTCGAACGAAGCATCTCCGTATGGCAGGTGCTGCGCATCGGCCACCTCGAACGAGATCCGTGGATCGCTCGGCACGAAATCCACGTCGCGGTAGTCGGTCACGAGATAGCTCGCGTAGGGGTGCTCGACGAAACGGCAGTGCTCGCCGAGGTTGCCCCCCAACTCGAGGACACGGGCGTCGGTCGGCAGTGGGCCGAGCTTGCGCTCCAGCGCCCGGTGGCTGCGCTCGACGTACCACCCGCAGGCGCCTTCGCCCTGCAGTTCTCCGTATAGCCCCGAACAGAATGAGTGCTCGTCGTTGGGATCCATGGCTGCTGATCTTCTCACAGCACCCATGGGGTGGCTCAGAACTGGAAGTAGAGGAACGGGCTGAAGCTGCTCGACAGGGCGTAGACGGCGGCCATCGGCGCGACGACACCGACCGCTGCGATGCGCACGGTCGTCGAGATCCGGTCCACTCCGAACGAGACCCGGCGGCCCAACTGGCCGGTCGCCGGGAGTGCGACGATCGAGAGCCCGATGGCGAACCAGATCAGGCGCTGGGTCGTCAGCACCTCCTCAACGCTCGCCGGGATCGAGAAGCCGCTCGGTGTGAGCATCGCACCGATCATGTGCGCACCCTGAGTGATCGTGGTCGCCCTGAACAGCGCCCAGCCGATGCACACCAGGACGAAGGTGACCGTGCGGCGTAGCCACATGTGGCGAACCCTGCCGTGAACACCCATGCCGGTGAGCCGTTCGACGATCAGGCAGGTCCCGTGGAAGCAACCCCAAGCGAAGAACGTCCAATTCGCCCCGTGCCAGATGCCTGTGAGGAGGAACACCGCGGCGAGGTTGGCGTAGGTGCGGGTGTTGCCGCGTCGGTTCCCGCCCAACGGGATGTACACGTAATCGCGGAACCACGACGAGAGTGAGATGTGCCAGCGCCGCCAGAAGTCGGTGACGGAGACCGAGCTGTAGGGGCGGTTGAAGTTCTCGGGGAAGTGGAAACCGAACATGCGGGCCAGGCCGATGGCCATGTCTGAGTAGCCCGAGAAGTCGAAGTAGATCTGAACCGCGTAGGCAAGGACACCGATCCAGGCGACGGCGAAGTTCAGGCGGTTGTCGGGCAACTGGAACACGGCATTGGCGATGGCCGCGACCTGGTCGGCCACGAGCACCTTCTTGCCGAGTCCCCAGAAGAACCGGGGCGCCCCGGCGACGAAGTCGTCGATGCGGCTGGACGGCTTCGAGAGCAGGTCGCCCTCGATGTCGGCGTACCGCACGATGGGGCCCGCAATCAGGTGCGGGAACAGAAGGATGTAGGCGGCGAAGTCGAGCAGCCGTGGTGCCGGTTCGGCCGTGCCGCGCCAGACGTCGACGACGTAGCTGATGCACTGGAACGTGTAGAAGCTGATCGCGATCGGCAGCGCGAGCTCCAATGACACCGAGGTTCGGAACCCCAACTGGTCGAGGATGCCGGCCACCTGGTCGACGGCGAACCCCCCGTACTTCCACACGGCGAGCGCACCCACGTTGGCGGTGACGGTGCCCCGCACCAACCAGCGACCCGCGTCGGCGCGTTCCGTGCGCCACCGCGCCAGCACGGTTGCCGACGTGTGGTTGAGGATGATCGATGCCGCCAGGAGCAGGACGAGGGCGCTGCCACCCCACATGTAGAAGACCGTGCCGATCAGCACGAGGTAGAGGTTGCGGGCACGCCACGCCCCCGCCCAGTAGAGAACGAGGCACGCAGGCAGGAACGCGTAGAGGAAGACCGGGTCGGAGAAGACCATCAGCTGGTTCCGCTGCGCGCGGTGAGGGACGACTGCAGCGTCGCGACGAACTCGGGCGAGCCGATCTCGGCCATCATGCGGTAGCCGAGCGAACGCTCGACGCAGAGCATCCACACCGTGTCGGCCTGCTCGATCAGGGCACTGAACTTCGCGGGCTCGTAGTCGACGAAGCGGACGATGGTGAGGTCCTCGAAGAACGGCACGATGTTCGGCAGCGCCACGAGCCCGAACGAGTCGAGGAACAGGAGTGTCCTCCCAGGGATCAGCCTGCCCGGTGGGGCCGAGTTGACGAACCGACGGTTGAAGCCGCCCTCGAGGTTGTCGATCACCTCGGTGGAGACGGGCACCACATCGGGCCGGACCACTGAGTAGAGGGGTGCCTGGTCGATCTGCGGGTTGCCGAGCAGACCGGTGAGGTCACCGGTGTAGTCCACGAGGCCGTCGAACCGAACCTCGTCGTCGTTCCAGAGTCCGGGCTGCAGCCGCTCGATCGCGGACTTGATGCCCACGATGGCGCCCGCGCTGTCCCAGTGGCTGTCCTTGCGCAGGTACAGCGGCTCTCTCGACTCGGCCGAGCTGCCGACGAGCTCGGCGCGTAGATCGAGGTAGCCGGAGATGTCACCGGATGCCATGTCGTCCCACAACTCGTCGGTGTAGGCATCGAAACACGCGCGTTTCTCGAGGTCGGCTGGCAACAGGTCCGGGTGCACCGAACTCTTGTCGGGCGCCACCATCGTGAGCACCCGCCTGCCCGAGTCGTCTATCGCCGCTGCCAGCGCGTCGAGGTGGTCGGCCGTCTCGGCGGGCGGGAGGTGCGGCGCGCAGGCGTTGTCGACTGCGTCGGCGAGAAACAGGAAACCGTCGTCACCGCGGACGACCCGAGGACTCGAACTGCCGCCGAAGGCGGGGTCTTCGCCGTAGAGGTGCTCGTCGATCGCAGCGTCGGCGCGGATGGCGTCGGCGCGCAAGGGCAGACGGTCGGCCATGTAGCGGCCGAACTCGGTGAACGCCCGCCAACCCGGTTCGACTCCCTGGAACGGCACGCTGGCCCGGTTCTCGATCGGCGCACCGCGGGACCCGGCGACGAAGGCAACAGCCGGGGCGAACAGGATGGCGGCACAGATGACCCCGATGAACACCTTCATCGGACGACTGTGCGGAGGGAGGTCCTGTTCGTGCCGCACCGACCTCATACCGTACTTGCCGGTCGGCCGTCGGAGGGACCATCAACCGAACGGGTCAATGGTGGGCAGAGCGTCCGTGAACGCCCGGTCGGCCGCTAGGTCGGCGAGCGTGACGCCTCGTGGGTCGGCGAGCAGCATGACACGGCGGAGCATCAACGACCGGCGGGCGAACAGCAATTTGGCGAAGAGCCATGACTGCTCGCCGCGACGGACGAACGGCTCGTCCGCATCGAAGTCGTACGGATGCGAGTAGGTCCATGCTCCGCGCACGTCACCGGTCGACCGCGCCGCCAGCCGGACCAACGGTGCGGGGGCGAGGCGCAGGTACGCGCCACCGAGGACTGGGAGCGCCCACTTCCCGACGCCGAAGACCGGCGATGGGAGCTCGACGAGGCCGTTCGGCCAACGGAACGGGCGGCGAGGTGCGGTGGCCAGGCCCGCCTGCGGGTTCCATGCAGGCAGGACGCTCGACGAGTAGGTGAAGCCGGCGGCAGCGATGACGTCCGGCGCCCACGGCGTGTCGGCGGTGAGCGAGAAGTAGGGGGCCCGGAAGCCGACGGGGGCAGCACCGAGGGCATCGGTGAGCACGGCACGCCCCCGGGCCAGTTCGTCGGCCAAGCCCTCCGGGCCGAGGTCGCGCAAGAAGCGGTGCGTGTAGCCGTGCAGCCCGATCTCGTGACCCTGTCGGGCGAGCTCGCGGAGGTCGTCGGCGAAGTCGGTCACCATCTCGCCCACCACGAAGAAGGTGGCCCGTACTCGGGCCTCGGTGAGGGCGGACATCAGCGGCGCCAAGGCCTCGCGGAAGCGGGGGGTCTCGCCTTCTCCGGCGTGGTCCTCGACGTCGATGGTGATGGACAACTGGGGTGGCCGCACGCCAGAACCGTACCGTGGCCCCGATGCGTGTCTCCGACGTTGTCGCTCGGGACGGTCGTTGCGTGGGCAACACCTGCCTGCGAAGCTCCGGGAATGAGCGTCAACGAGCCGACCAGACGACTGTTGGCGGAAGCATTTCCGGATGACCCGAAGTTCAGCCGTGACGCGTTCCTCGACTGGGAGTACGACTCGCCGTCGGGACAGGTCATCGAGCGCAATCGCGATGACGAGGTCGGGCGTCTCGGCCACTATGCGGTGCTGCCCCAGCGGTGGCAGCGCGACGGGGTCGTCGAGCCGTGGGCGCTGTCGCTCAACACGGCGGTGTCCGAGCGCGCGCGGGGCAAGGGGCTCTTCACCATGCTGGCGGACGAGACCTACGAGCTCGCCCGCGCGGAGCGGGGTGTGCGCACCATCGTCGGTGTCGCGAACGCCAACTCGACGCCCGGATTCATCGGCCGCCTGCGCTTCTCGCTGGTGGGGCCTCTCGACGTCGCAGTGCTGCCGTGGCGGCCGTCGGTCGCGGTGCGTGCTATCGACAGGATCAGCGTCGAGGAACTGCTCGTCGACCCGCTCGTGCAGAGCCCTGGGCATCGGCCGGGTGCCCTCACCAGGGTGTGGGACGCTGCCGAACTCTCATGGCGCCTGGCGTCGCCCGGCGCGTCGTATTCGGTCTTTCGTGCGCCAGCGGCACTGGCCATCACGTGCGTGTCGAGGTTCGCCAAGGTGCCCGTAGCGGTGCTGCTGAAGGTCATCGTCGCCGGCGACGATGTCGTCGACCTCGGCCCGATCGTCGCCGCGGCATGCACGCACCATCGTGCGCCAGTGGCGTTGCACGCCGGTCACAACCCTGGTCTTCGCTTCCGCGGCATGCCGCTGCCCGATCGATTCCGGCCATCGCCGCTGAACCTCATCGTGCGGAGCCTCGACCCGGATCGGCCGTCGGAGGGCGTTATCCCTTCGACCTTCGAGTTCCTCGAGTTCGACGCCTACTGACCGGTCGTCGACGACGACTGTCGGGCTTCGAGCTCGTGTACGCGTTGCTCGAGCAGGGCGTTCGACTGGGCGAGTGTGCGCGAAGCCTCGGTGAGGCCCGACACCGAGATCGACAACTGGACCGTGATCGCGAGCAGAGCCATCACGGCGACGGCCACGACAATCGCCACTGGCTCGACGTCGAGGGCATCGGCAATCGGGTCGATGAGCCATCCGAGGAGCCCGCCGACCGCAACGCATGCGGCGACGAACAGCCAACCGATCGTGTAGCGCATCGAGAGGATGCCCCGCCGAGCGATGAGGAGGATCGCAGCGGCGAAGGCGAACCCGGCGAGCGCAGCCAGGATCACCACTGCCCACTGGCTCATCTGATTGCCTCCACGTGTTCGGGGTAACGGTGACCGGACCCGATGAGCAGGACCAGCAGCACGCGCAGGAGGAAGCGAAGCGATGCCGACGGACTCGCCGATGGGACCCCGCCGGCCCGCGGGTGCATCGTCACGCCGACCTCGCGGACCCGATAGCCCTGCCGCCCGGCCTGCACGAGCACCTCGAACGTGTCGCCCAGGTAGTGGACGGGGTAGACGCGTGCGAACTCGGACAGCAGCGGTTCCCGGATGACGCGGAAGCCGGATGTTGCGTCGGTGATCGGCACCCCGGCCGAGCGTGTTGCGATGCGCGCCAACAATCGCATCGGGATGCGCCTGAGCCACGTGGCTCGGAAGCCGTCGCCTCCGACGAAACGGCTGCCGATGAGCAGGTGGGCATCGAGTTCTTCCGCCGCACCGATCAGCCGATGCAGTTCGCTCGGGTCGTGTTGGCCATCCGCATCGCACTGGATGACGGTGTCGTACCCGTGCGCTCGTGCGTAGGCGAACCCGCTGCGGAGCGCCCCGCCGACACCGAGGTTGAACGGGAGTCGGAGCACCGGTGCGCCACCGGCGATGGCCTCGTCGGCCGTGCGATCGCTGGACCCGTCGTCGACCACGACCACGTCGAGGCCGGTGGCGATGATCGAGCGGACCACCGAGGCGACCGTCTCCTCTTCGTTGAAGGCAGGCACGACCACGAGTGCTCGTGACCCGGTCATGCCGCGCCGCTCTCGACCGGGGATCCCGGCAGCTCGGCCGTCACGGTGCTTCGTGGGCGCCCAGCGGCCAGCCAGGCGCTCGTCGCGAGAAGCCCCAGAGGTACGACCAGCAAGGCATAGATCGCGCTCGGGCCGCCCTTGGCCGGCCACCAGGCCCACCAGGTGTCGAGCTCGACTGAGCGTGCGTGCCAGTGGATCCGTTCCTCGTAGGCCACCGGGGGCGGGGTGATCCCTCCGGGCTCGCCCTGCATTCGGTCGACCGTGTTCTGCAGCATGTCGGACATGCTCCTGACGTGGAGCATCAGCGGCGACGAGCGCGGCTGGAAGTTCCAGAGCAGGAACTGTTGTGCCTGGGTCGCTTCGGTCAGGCCCCCGTTGGCGAGCACTGCGAAGTACTGGTGGTTGTACACGGCGTTGAAGTACATCGAGCTCCCGAGCAGGCCGGGCCCGATGAAGCCGATCGCGCCGGCGATGACAGCGCCCCTCATCCACTGGCGCCCGCTGTCGATGACAGGCGCGAGCAGAGCGATCGCGAGTGCGAGTACCGGCACGAGGTAGCGCGGGCCGTACGCGTTCTCCCCCGACCAGATGTCGAACCGCCCGTAGACCGCGAGGTGGGCAGCGAGCATGATGCCGACGGTGACGGTGTAGCGGCGGTGGGCGATGAACGCCTGCCGGGCGGCGAAGATCGCCACGGCGCAGATGGGCGCGTAGAAAATGATCCCCTTGCCGGGGCTCATCACGAGACCGAAGATGCCCTCGTAGAGCGGCGTGGTGTACCGCATCGGCGGGTACCCGAGGTCGAATGGGCTGCCGAACCGCCACCACGCGTTGGCGGCGAAGACGATGCCGGGGGCCACGCCGCCCAGGCAGAACCAGGCGGCCTGGGACAGTGTTCTGCGTGAGAGGCCGGCAGCGGCTGCACCGGAGAGCATCAGGATGGGGATGAACAGCATGGTGCTGGGACGGGTGAGCACGGTGCAGCCGGCGAGGAACCCCGTCACAGCGGCCGCCAGCGGTGTCTGCTTCTGCCACCACGTGGTGAGGGCGAGGACCGTGGCCGTCAGAAGCAGCGCCGTTCCCGGTTCACTGAAACCGGTCTGGGCGTGCGGCCACGCCCAGGTGCCGAGGCCGAACGCGAGGGCGAGCACCGCCGCCGACCGTCGGCGGGCTCCGAGTCGTCTGCACAGGAAGAACAGCACGACGGCGGTGAGCGCGGTGAAGAGACCGTTGGCACTGAGGTAGACGAGCCGGACGATCTCCTCCTGAACGGCCGGGTCGAACGGCGCAGCGATCACCTTGCCGGCCACGAAACCCGGGGCGAAGAGCAGGAGCGTGCCGATCGGGGCGAAAGAGGTGAGGTCACCGTTCTTGTTCGGCATGGCGACCACGACGCCGTCGAGGTCGCTGCCTGGCGTCAGCACCGTCGTGTGGTTGAACAAGGCCCTGGTCGCTGCGAGGTACGACTCGTCGTCGATCGAGTAGCTGTGGCCGCCCATGGTCAACCAGAAGACACCGAGGAGCAGGCACCCGATCGCCGCAGCCGTGCGGCGGTCCGGTGTCAGCCGACGGGGTCTGGAGATAGGACGAGACGGGTGGTCCTGTGTCGTTGTCTCGTCCTCGGTCATCGTCATGTACAGCCTCATCGCGCCGGAAGCCTGCATGGCTCGGCTGACCGAGTGTATTGCTGTTGCCTGTGTGGGAACGGCTCTCTCTCGACCCGCTGCGCCTGGACCCTCGGGTGCAGCACCCCGTTTTCCCCGGGGAGGTGATGCCTCAGGCCGAGCCCTCGGCCAGTGCCGCTTCGAGCCGACCGGCGTGGTCGAGCAGGGAATGCACGTACTCCGTGGACACGGCCAGCGCATGGTCGAGGTTCGCGATGTGTTGCCGGTTCTGCTCGAGCACAGCGGGTGAGTAGGGGAACAGGCTGTCGGCTGCGCGGGCATGGCTCAACTCGACCCGCATGTCCCGGTCCTGCGGGTCGAACGAAACCGCGATGAGCCCATCGCCGCTGAACGATTCGACGATGTGGTGCTCGGCGATGACGTGTGCCCCGCACTGCCTGAGGAGGAGGAGGCAACGCTCGTGTGTGTCCCAGTTCCCCGAGATCGAGACGTCGTGCGTGGACAGCACGAGGAAGCGGACGCGGTCGGCCAGGTACGGCAGGGACTCCTCGAGAAGCGCCGTCTCGGCGCCCTGGATGTCGCTCACGACGACCTCGGCTCGCTCCAGGCCGGCGCGATCGAGGATCTGCGCCAACGTGAGCCACTCGGGCTCGACAACGTCACCGCTCTCGCACACGAATGAACGGTCTTCCCGGGCGGTCCCGATGGCGGCCTGCAGTACCAGTGCCTCGGCGTCGTTCAGTGCCAGGTTGACGCGGGCGACGGCCAGGTGGCTCGGGTCGGGCTCCACCAGGACGGCGCGGGCATTGTCGCAACGGTGCAGGAACCACAGCGAGTAGTAGCTCCAGAACGCCCCGAGCTCGACGATGCCGGGAGAGTCTGCGCCGGACGCGTGGACTCGCTCGACGATCTCGTGGAAGACGCGCTCCTCCTGCGGCTCGTGATGGCCCTCGAGTCGGTGGATGATCTCGGACATCCACTCGCCGTAGTAGCCGCCAGCCAGTACGGGGATGCCGTTGTGCATGATCTGCACGACTTGTTCTCCAACACGTTCGATCGCTCCGGCGTTCGCGACCTTGGGGATCGTGCTGCAGTCGTTGCACGAAACGGTCAGCTCGACCCGCGCCCGCTCGGCCGGATCGAGCACCTCGACGATCGGCCGCCCCGCTGGCCGGTCGACGACGAAGCGGGCCACGGTGGAGAGTGCAGCGTCATCGACCAGCAGCAAATCGAGATGACCGCCACCCTCGGGCGAGTACAGGCCTCGTGCAGACCGTTCGGCGAGCTCGGCAACGTCCGTTCGTAGCAACGTCCATCCGGTGGCGTCGATCTCGAAGATGCTCAGACCGGTCGCGTCGATGAGGGCGAGGAGCTCCGCCGGCGCCGACCCGGTGGTCTGGAGCCCTTCGGGCCAGAACTCGACGAAGATCGCCCTGACCCCGCGAGCGATCGCACCCTGTGCTCCGCGGAGGATCGCTGCCTCGGAACCCTGGGTGTCGATCTTCATCACGTCGATGCGCGCTGTGGGCACGAGGTCGTCGAGGCGCTGGAGCGGCACCTCGATGGCCGCACCCCGCCCGGTCCGGTGATCGCCGAGGATCCGGTGATCACCCTGGTTGACATCGCTCTGGTCGAGGAGTGCGCGACCGGCATGATCGGCGAGGGCGACACATGCGGCCTGCACATCCGTGCACGCGTTCAGCTCGATGTTCGCCTCGAGCAACGCGAAGGTGGCGGGGTCTGGCTCGGCGGCCACGACCCGCGCTCCGAGTCGAGCTGCGAGCACCGTGTACCAGCCGAGGTTGGCGCCGACATCGCAGACGAGCGAGCCCGGCTGCACGAGCGTGCGGAACAGCAGCGACTCGAAGGGCTCCCAGTGCTCGCCCCGTTGCAGGGCCGCCGAGATGAACCGGTCCTCCCGCTCCTGGGTGACGAAGCGGAGGGCTCCGATGCCACCGACCGTGACGACGGCATCGGTGTCGTCCGGCTGTTGCGTGGTGGTCGTCGCGGTCATGATGCGTTCCGGTTCCCTTCGGTCATCGATGCAGTATGCCCTCGGAGGCTGCGGACGCGAACGACGCCACCAGCACTCGTCATCACCTACGCTCTCGCCGATCGGTCCGCTGGGCCGACTCGGCGAAAGGATTCGACGTGAACGTTCTCGACCCAGCAGAGGCCCGCCAGTTCATCGAGTCCTCGACCTTCCTGTGGCATCAGCGGTTCGAGCTTGCGCCCGGTGTGTTCACGCCGGGTGCGAACGACATCGAGTGGCTGCTCAGCCGGTCCCCGTTGCCCGAGTCCATGGAAGGGCTGTCGGTCCTCGACATCGGCACCACGAACGGCGCCATGATCTTCGAGTGCGAGCGCCGCGGAGCGGATCGTCTGGTGGCCGTCGACATCCTCGATTCGGCGCACTTCGGCTTCGCTGCTCTCGCGCAACTCCTGGGCTCGAAGGTCGAGTTCGTGCAGGCGAGCGTGTACGAGATCGCCGACGTGCTGGGCGAGACCTTCGACTACGTGATCTTCTGGGGTGTGCTGTACCACCTGCGCCATCCCTTGCTCGGCCTCGATTCGGTCCGACGTGTCTCGCGGGGCCGTGTGTTGCTCGAGACCGCCGTCTGCGACAGCGCGTATCCCAGCGCCGGGCCCCTCGCCCAGTTCCACAGGCTCGACGACCTCGGAGCCGATCCATCGAACTGGTGGTCCCCCACTATCGAGACGCTCGAGGCGTGGGTGGGTTCCGCCGGCTTCACGGTGCAGCGCACCATCCCGGTGCCCAACGAGGTGGCGCCGACCCGCGCGTTGCTCGAACTCGAGGTGACGCCGGGGAAGGCGGAGTACCTGCGGATCTCGTACGAGCAGCCGCTGCTGCTCCGGCGGGTCGAACTGAGCTGATCGCTTCAGCTCGGGGCGTCGTCGGCCTGTGGCTGCAGCGCCACCTGCAAGGTGCGGGTGTAGGTCTCGAGCTCGTCGACCTGGACCCGCAGCGCCAACGCGTAGCGCTCGGCTCCGTCCGCCCGCTCGATCAGGGAGCGGACGTACTCCTCGATCGGCTCGCGACTGGCTTCCAGGCCGCGGGCATAC